>Ga0256406_1007717_pt1 | contig 10064 bp, 11 predicted proteins | sample RumenRJG_03DNA_FD_185986 | JGI IMG/M metagenome (GOLD analysis project Ga0256406, IMG submission 185986) | Bovine rumen microbial communities from Lethbridge, Alberta, Canada - RJG_03 | ecosystem: Host-associated > Mammals > Digestive system > Stomach > Rumen | place: Canada: Alberta | collected...
GGAGATCAGCATCTTCTCAACTACTATTCTCACTGTCGATAACAAAGTCATCGTTGTCCCTAACAGCTCCATTCTTAACGGCAACATCGTCAACTTCTCCCGCATGCCCGAGCGCAGAGTGGACATGAGCTTCTCAGTAAGCTACGGCGCTGACTTCCGTGAAGTAAAGAAGATCCTCACCAAGATCGCTGACAGCAACGACAAGATTATCCACGATGACAAGCACGCCTACGGCATCGTCGTAACCGATCTCGCTGCTCCTGTAATGAAGATCGCCGTACGTGTCTGGGTAAAGAACGCGGACTACTTCGACGTTCTCGGGAAGTTCACCGAGGATGCGAAGCTCGCGTTCGATGCGAACAAGATCGCTCCTGCCGCTGTTCCTTCACTCAATGTCATCAAGTAAGACATATTTGACGCAGCAGTCATAGCTCTAGCATGTGCCCCGGGATCCGATGAGGGTTCCGGGGCGTTCTGTTTCTGAGAGCATTTGGCAGCAGCGCAGCCTCAAAAACTCCTGGAAACCATGCCCCGCAACGCTTTCAGCAGTTTTGCATTTTTAATGATAGTGGACTGTTTTGTTCTAATGGCCTGCCGCAGCCAATGACCTGCGCATACCAGTCCGGCAAAAACCATTTAGCACCCTTTTTCGCGGAAACCCTTGCCGCACAAGGCCTCACGGCACTTTTATTTTTAAGCATAGAGGGAAAATTTGTTCTAATGGCCGGCTGACGCTGCCGGTCCAGCGGCTGTGCATTAGGCAGAACCGTTTGGCACCGCTTTTTGCGTAAAGCCTTGCCGTGCAAGGCCTCAGGGCACTTTTATTTTTCAGCATAGCTGGCAAATTAGTTATAAAGTCATTCAACGGACAGGATCTCTCCGCCACGTATATCGCTACGGTTCTGGGACAGCACCATAATTCTGACATCACAGAGCTCCGCTAGATTTCTCTGAGACACACTTTCGAAGTTTTTTACAAACTTGATTCTTGCATTCTATGGAAATGGTTGTATATTTGCCGGACTTTAACCAGTTTTCCTGGTTGCGCAATTGTTGAAGTTTAACAAAGCGGCGCGCAGGTCATACCCCTGCTCATTTGTTGAAATTTAACCAATCAGAGAGTTATCTGCATTGAACGCTTATAACATAGACTGGTGGGGCAACGGCTATTTCCGAGCCAACGACAAAGGACACATCGAAGTCTGCCCCGATCCCGATAATCCAACTGCAGCAGTAGATCTTCAGGAATTAGTAGCTTCCCGCGTCAAAAACGGCCAGCGCCTCCCAGCACTGCTGGCATTTCCCCAGATACTGGCACACAGGCTACGTTCAATAAACCGGGCGTTTGCTAGAGCACGCGCAGAGTACAACTACAGCGGCAAATATTTTCTTGTATTCCCTATCAAAGTTAACCAATCCAAACGAGTCCTGGAGGCATTGACTTCAGCCGGTGAACCGGTCGGTCTTGAGGCCGGTTCAAAGGCAGAATTGATGGCTGTTCTAGCTCACGCCGGACGCACAAAAACCGTTATCACATGCAATGGCTATAAGGACCGCGAATACATCAGAATGGCGCTCCAAGGCGAGCAGATGGGGCACAAAGTCTTCATCGTTATCGAGAAAATCTCAGAACTCGCAATAGCCCTCAAAGAAGGTGAGCGTCTTGGAGTCCGTCCGATTCTCGGAGTGCGTGTCCGCCTGGCATCACAAGGTTCCGGGAAGTGGCAGGACTCCGGTGGTGAGAACGCCAAGTTCGGCTTAGACGCGAGCCAGGTTTTAGCTCTGGTCGATGAGCTGAAAAGACGCGACTGTCTGGATTGCCTGAAGCTGCTGCACTTCCACCTTGGCTCCGAGATGTCAAACATCAGAGACATCACGCGCGGGGTGAGGGAGAGCGCCAGGTTCTTCGGCGAGCTCTCGAAGCTTGGCGCACACATTGAGTATTTTGACGTTGGCGGGGGACTAGGTGTTGACTATGAAGGCACCCGCACACAGTCGGACTGCTCCGTCAATTATGGGCTCAAAGAGTACGCTAACAATGTCGTCTTCGAAATCTCGCAGATATGCAAACATAACTCACTCCCAGAGCCTACAATAATCACTGAGTCAGGTCGTGCGGTATCGGCATACCACGCTGTACTTGTCACAAATGCTGTCGGCGTTGAGCGGAACGACTGCTCGCTGCCGCCTGAGCCTGTTCAAGGGGAGCAGAGCCAGCAGATTTCAAGTCTTTATGAGATTTGGGATGAGTTGCAGAAAGACGACTCAGAGCACTCTCTCAGGGAAGAGATGCACGATGCCCAGAACTCCCTGCAAGAAGTTCATGACGGCTATGTAGCCGGCGCGTTCTCGCTTTCTGAACGTGCAAGAGCTGAGCAGCTGTACTTATGCATTCTACGCAAAATTGAGTCTAAGCTAGACATTACCGCGAACAGAAGCCACCGCCAGATCCTCGAGGAGATTCAGCGCAGGCTTGCCGACAAGATCTATCTTAACTTCTCGCTTTTCCAGTCGCTCCCAGACGCGTGGGGCATCGGACAGATATTCCCAGTCGTGCCGCTTAACGGTCTTGATCGCCCTCTCACGAGACGCGCAGTGTTGCTCGACATCACTTGCGACTCGGATGGTGCAATCAAGCAGTACGTTGACGGCGACGACATAGAAAGCACTATGCCTTTCCCCGAATATGATCCAGAAAAACCGCCATTTATAGGATTTTTTATGGTCGGCGCGTATCAAGAAATTCTCGGATGCATGCACAATCTTATGGGCGACACCGAAGTTTTGGAAATTACTGTATCAGCCAAAGGTGAGACAAAAGTGCGCCTGGCGGATGAAGGAAGCACGGTAGCCGACATGCTGCGCTATGTTCTTCTTGATCCGTCAAAGCTTCTCGCTGAATTCAGCGGCCAGGTCCTGGACTCTGAGCTTGATGAAGAGACCCAGCGGGAATTGATCGACGAGTTCAAGTCAGGTCTCTTTAACTATACGTATCTGTGCAATGACCATAAGGAGTAAACATGCAAACTCTCTATCACGCAGATGACATATCGCTGTATTCCAATGCTTTCGGGTTTCTTCGCGCCCCTCTGTCTTTCGAACCTGACAAGTCAGACGCCAATGTCATAATCACGGGCGTGCCTTTCGATGCTGCCACCTCAGGCCGGCCTGGCTGCCGTTACGGGGCTCAGGCTATCCGTCAGGCATCTGTCAATCTCGCTTGGGAGCACAAGCGTTATCCCTGGACATTCGCTCTGGCAGACCGACTCAAAATCGCTGACTGCGGAGATGTAGTGTATCCGTCAGGTGACTCCGGAGCGATGGTCAAGGCGCTTGAGGACCACGCAGATAAGTTGCTGTCTGCTGGAAAGACCTTGCTCACTTTCGGCGGCGATCACTATGTAACACTGCCACTTCTCCGCGCATGCGCCAGGCATTTCGGCCCGCTCGCGCTGATTCACTTCGATGCTCACTCAGACACTTACGCTGAAGGAGCCGAGTTTGATCATGGAACGATGTTCCGCCGTGCGCCTGACGAGGGAATTGTAAAACCAGAAAAATCAATTCAGATTGGGATTCGTACTGAGTATCACGATGAAGATGGTTACGAAGTAATCGATGGCGGCAGGGCAAATGATTTGAGCGCGGATGAGATCGCGGTTGAAATCAGGAAGCGAACTGATGGTATGCCGTGCTATCTGACTTTTGATATTGACTGCCTCGATCCAGCTTTCGCTCCTGGCACTGGCACGCCGGTACCCGGTGGAATTTCTACAGATAAAGCGCTGAAGATTATCCGAGCACTGAAAGATGTCAAAATTGTTTCGGCGGATATAGTTGAAGTATCTCCTCCTTATGACTGCAGCGGCATCACAGCTCTCGCTGCTGCAACAATTGGGCTTGATCTGCTTTATCTTTGGGGAGAAAAGAAGAACAACTACTAGGCAATCAAACTTGATCAAAAACAGACGCCGCCAGTCAGTAAATGCTGGAGGCGCTCTTTAACCGCCTATTCGGCGGGTATCTTCTTCTGCAACCTCTGCCAGGGTCTCACTCCCTAAACCGCCTATTTGGCGGGTATCTCTTGCCTTTCAGCGTTATGGCGCTGAGCATCTTTTCTAAACCGCCTATTCGGCGGGTATCATGGAGGACTTTTTCTTTCAACACCTCTAAACCGCCTATTCGGCGGGTATCGCTAAAAATCAGCTATTACAGGATAGCATACTTTTCAAACCGCCTATTCGGCGGGTATCCTACCCTCATATTGGTTCACCCCCGACAAGCATCTCTAAACCACCTATACGGCGGGTATCGCTCCTCAGAACCAGACCATTGAGCAGTACATTCTCTAAACCGCCTATACGGCGGGTATCAGTGAAGTGGCTCCTGCCGGCGCTCAGAAGAATCTCTAAACCGCCTATACGGCGGGTATCTATTTGATCCATCCGCATAAAATGTCGTGACATCTCTAAACCGCCTATACGGCGGGTATCATAACCGAACTGGCCGCCCGCCTCATGACTGATCTCTAAACCGCCTATACGGCGGGTATCTTCGGCAGCTGAAAGAAAACATGAGCATTCATTCTCTAAACCGCCTATACGGCGGGTATCACACCGACAGCCCGCGCCCCGTTTGCCGCTCATCTCTAAACCGCCTATACGGCGGGTATCAAAGGCGATCGAATCCCTGGTGCCTACATACCTTCTCTAAACCGCCTATACGGCGGGTATCATCGCGCTCGGCGATGTACATGCGGATTGCATTCTCTAAACCGCCTATACGGCGGGTATCTCAGGGAGTACCGGAGACGCTGGGGCGCCGATTCTCTAAACCGCCTATACGGCGGGTATCAGTGTCCCTGCGGCGTTCCCGCGCCTTACCGCTCTCTAAACCGCCTATACGGCGGGTATCGTTGAGGAACTTAAAATCATCATAGAACCCCATCTCTAAACCGCCTATACGGCGGGTATCCCCGGCGCAATCTGCGCCGTGTACATGATTGCTCTCTAAACCTCCTATACGGCGGGTATCTCCGTCAGGTGCCATTCGCCGTCGGAGTACGCTCTCTAAACCGCCTATACGGCGGGTATCGTGCGGTCTCTGAAAACTCCGGTCAACACTCATCTCTAAACCGCCTATACGGCGGGTATCGAGATGATAAAGGCCTCGGTTCCGCTTACCGATCTCTAAACCGCCTATACGGCGGGTATCATGTACAGATGATAAAAACAGCCGTAAACCGTTCTCTAAACCGCCTATACGGCGGGTATCGACAAAGGACTGCGCCCGCGCCCGCGGGCTGATCTCTAAACCGCCTATACGGCGGGTATCAAGGTCAAAGCGGAAGCCGCCAAGCAGGCCACTCTCTAAACCGCCTATACGGCGGGTATCGGAGTCAGGCCGCGCCTGCGGCCAAAGACCAGTCTCTAAACCGCCTATACGGCGGGTATCTTGACGCGGGCGGATCTTCGTGAGGCGGCGCATCTCTAAACCGCCTATACGGCGGGTATCTGCGGTAAAGCCGGAGGCGGGTGCAGGCCGGATCTCTAAACCGCCTATACGGCGGGTATCACGCGCTCTCGGGGAGGGGAAAGGGGCGCACTTCTCTAAACCGCCTATACGGCGGGTATCAAGTCTGCTTACCAGAAGGCCCTCGACATTCTTCTCTAAACCGCCTATACGGCGGGTATCATCTAGACAGGGGTTTTAGAAGAGAGAGTTAGTCTCTAAACCGCCTATACGGCGGGTATCGCAGATGTGACCGGGCGGGGCTTTTTACTATATCTCTAAACCGCCTATACGGCGGGTATCACGGCCGTAAACCGCGGCAGCAGACTCCTCCGTCTCTAAACCGCCTATACGGCGGGTATCACGGCCGTAAACCGCGGCAGCAGACTCCTCCGTCTCTAAACCGCCTATACGGCGGGTATCAATGACGAAACGACCCCGCATTTGACCGCGGTTCTCTAAACCGCCTATACGGCGGGTATCTACCAGTTTTTAATGTCGCTGTGCCTAGCCTTTCTCTAAACCGCCTATACGGCGGGTATCGAAATACAGTTCTCTTTCTTTGCAATCCGCATTCTCTAAACCGCCTATACGGCGGGTATCTTTGACCGCGGTGGTGATCCCGATTGATCCCATCTCTAAACCGCCTATACGGCGGGTATCCAGGAGGCTGACGGCACGGCGAGGAAGCTGACTCTCTAAACCGCCTATACGGCGGGTATCCGGGGGCTAAAGTCAAGGTCAAGGACGCAGGATCTCTAAACCGCCTATACGGCGGGTATCCGCTTTATGCAAATTTAGAGTTTTTCAGCAAGTCTCTAAACCGCCTATACGGCGGGTATCGGAAGCGTCAATTTTGCCCTCGTCATAGCTTCTCTCTAAACCGCCTATACGGCGGGTATCTGAGATGTTCGTTTAGTATCAAGATAAGGTATTCTCTAAACCGCCTATACGGCGGGTATCGGGAGCAGTGCAGAGGGGGGAAAGCCCTCTGCTCTCTAAACCGCCTATACGGCGGGTATCCGAGGGGCAGACATTTACATTTACTGGGTCTTTCTCTAAACCGCCTATACGGCGGGTATCAATCTCATGCAAAAAATCATGTCAGGCATACATCTCTAAACCGCCTATACGGCGGGTATCCTGCGGTTTTATCAAAATCTGTTTTGGTAACCTCTCTAAACCGCCTATACGGCGGGTATCGCTACGAGCACAATCTACAACGCTCAAGCACCTCTCTAAACCGCCTATACGGCGGGTATCTTTACGTTATCTATGCAGCATGCCATCAAGCATCTCTAAACCGCCTATACGGCGGGTATCTTTTCATCAGGGCGCACTTATACGCAACCCGATCTCTAAACCGCCTATACGGCGGGTATCTCAACAAAATGTATACCGGAGCAATCGCGCTCTTCTCTAAACCGCCTATACGGCGGGTATCTGCCGCTCTGGTTGTCCTGCCGGCCGACACCTTCTCTAAACCGCCTATACGGCGGGTATCCAGAATTTATTGCATCTGCAAAAATTGCCATATCTCTAAACCGCCTATACGGCGGGTATCAGTCCGAACTGACGCTGGAGGCAGAGCAGCCCTCTCTAAACCGCCTATACGGCGGGTATCGTTATCAGTCTTCAGCCTGCTCATCATATACATCTCTAAACCGCCTATACGGCGGGTATCCAGGGCACCGGATCGGATCCTCGGTTTGCTGGTCTCTAAACCGCCTATACGGCGGGTATCGCCCTGGTCAGCGTAGCTCCTCGCGTCTATGTTCTCTAAACCGCCTATACGGCGGGTATCAGCAACACATGAAAATGCGGGTGAGCCATGCCTCTCTAAACCGCCTATACGGCGGGTATCCCAAAACGGCGCAATTTCCGCCGCGCTGACCTTCTCTAAACCGCCTATACGGCGGGTGTCAAAACAACTGACTTTGTGATTCTTTTCTTATATCTCTAAACCGCCTATACGGCGGGTATCGGTTTATGGCGCCTGTGTTATCTTCAGACACGTCTCTAAACCGCCTATACGGCGGGTATCACCGGCCAAAGGTCAAAGGCGCACGGGCACAATCTCTAAACCGCCTATACGGCGGGTATCATCAAGTACAAGCGGCAGCAGTGGCAGGCGCTTCTCTAAACCGCCTATACGGCGGGTATCATCTATCTATACAGACGGCAGAAAGGCCTCCTTCTCTAAACCGCCTATACGGCGGGTATCTTCTTCAGCCTGCTGAAAATCGGCGTCACAATTCTCTAAACCGCCTATACGGCGGGTATCAGCAGCCGCCCCCGCTCCGGATTTACCACCAATCTCTAAACCGCCTATACGGCGGGTATCCAGATGAATATTGCTGAAGACGCCGACACCGTTCTCTAAACCGCCTATACGGCGGGTATCTCCTCTTCAAGTATCTAGAGTTCGCAGAATACTCTCTAAACCGCCTATACGGCGGGTATCTAGTAATCATACCTGGGCGGGCTGAATCTGCCTCTCTAAACCGCCTATACGGCGGGTATCACAAAACCACATTGATGAAGCTTCGCGCGTCCTTCTCTAAACCGCCTATACGGCGGGTATCAATGACCTCAGACGCTAAAAATAGCCGCCCTGTCTCTAAACCGCCTATACGGCGGGTATCATATACGTTTATGCAGCGGAGCTCGCGGCTCCTCTCTAAACCGCCTATACGGCGGGTATCGGAGGGGCGACACCTTCGACTTCAGCTACTACTCTCTAAACCGCCTATACGGCGGGTATCATGCTCTGGTAGCCGTTATCAGCAATGACCCGTCTCTAAACCGCCTATACGGCGGGTATCGTTGTGTAGCCTAGATTTTTTGAGTTATTCTGTCTCTAAACCGCCTATACGGCGGGTATCCCAACAGGAACTCAATCTGATACTGGCTAATATCTCTAAACCGCCTATACGGCGGGTATCTGTGATACACCGTTTCAGCAGCGCGCGAAGAATCTCTAAACCGCCTATACGGCGGGTATCATTCAGTCGATGACGGCGGAGCTCGACACTGTTCTCTAAACCGCCTATACGGCGGGTATCAAACATCGCCGCCGCGCGGCGGCCGCCAATCCTCTCTAAACCGCCTATACGGCGGGTATCTGTCACGCTGCCGCTCCTTCGCACCTGTGCCATCTCTAAACCGCCTATACGGCGGGTATCCATACCATGCTGTGCTGGTAACAAATGCCGTTTCTCTAAACCGCCTATACGGCGGGTATCCACAGCCGCCGTCCGCAGTGATCAAGGCGTCTTCTCTAAACCGCCTATACGGCGGGTATCACTGCCGGCGCGCTACGCCAATGGGGGTTTTCTCTCTAAACCGCCTATACGGCGGGTATCACCATGGCCGGAGTGATGCCGTTCACCGCCATTCTCTAAACCGCCTATACGGCGGGTATCACCATGGCCGGAGTGATGCCGTTCACCGCCATTCTCTAAACCGCCTATACGGCGGGTATCGGGATTTTGTCGTAGCCGAATTCAAGAGCCGTTCTCTAAACCGCCTATACGGCGGGTATCTACTGGCAGCGGCCGAACCCCGACACGTGGAATCTCTAAACCGCCTATACGGCGGGTATCCCGGGAGCCGACAAGGCGAAGATTGAGCTGTCTCTCTAAACCGCCTATACGGCGGGTATCTTTGCAACGAGGCACGACATGATGGCCCTCGATCTCTAAACCGCCTATACGGCGGGTATCGGCTACTCCCTTGCCGACTGGCGCAGGGAGGATCTCTAAACCGCCTATACGGCGGGTATCGCGCGCGGCGCGGAGATGCTCAGGCACTCGACTCTCTAAACCGCCTATACGGCGGGTATCACCAGCCTGCATGACGGTTGCCCGCTCCGGCGTCTCTAAACCGCCTATACGGCGGGTATCAGCGCGTCAGAGACGCGCTGCTGAGCGTCAAATCTCTAAACCGCCTATACGGCGGGTATCAACGAGCAGAAGAGAAACAAGTCAAGCTGTCATCTCTAAACCGCCTATACGGCGGGTATCGATGACCTGTACAGCTGCGGGGACGATTCCAGTCTCTAAACCGCCTATACGGCGGGTATCACTCAGTCACAATCAGCAGAACATGATAATGCTCTCTAAACCGCCTATACGGCGGGTATCCCTCTCACCAGTCCCAACGAAGAGACGGCCTTTCTCTAAACCGCCTATACGGCGGGTATCCGCTTTATGCAAATTTAGAGTTTTTCAGCAAGTCTCTAAACCGCCTATACGGCGGGTATCATATGCACAATGGGATCGTAATCAACGCGCAATCTCTAAACCGCCTATACGGCGGGTATCGCGGCGTGCTCCTGAGCAGTGCCCTTTGACGCTCTCTAAACCGCCTATACGGCGGGTATCCTTGACCCAAAGCGGGTGTCCTTCCCGCTCTTTCTCTAAACCGCCTATACGGCGGGTATCCGGCAGATGACGCCGGAATGCCGATAGTCTGCTCTCTAAACCGCCTATACGGCGGGTATCCTCACGCCTAGCGGCGAGCGTCAGGAGTGTGATCTCTAAACCGCCTAT
>Ga0256406_1007720_pt1 | contig 10061 bp, 4 predicted proteins | sample RumenRJG_03DNA_FD_185986 | JGI IMG/M metagenome (GOLD analysis project Ga0256406, IMG submission 185986) | Bovine rumen microbial communities from Lethbridge, Alberta, Canada - RJG_03 | ecosystem: Host-associated > Mammals > Digestive system > Stomach > Rumen | place: Canada: Alberta | collected...
CGATGGCCAGCCAGACCTCGTGCTTTGCCAGCAGGAACAGCAGCTTGAAGTAGCTTGATACGTTGCCCGAGTAGATCCTGTCGCCCACGGAGAACGAGCGCACGGAGTCCTGCCCGGAGATGATGCTCAGGTCGCCGCCGATGCTGCGGTTGACCTGATCGTTGTCCAGATCGTCCGAGATCATGCGCAGCTGCGCGTCGTCGCTTGCCGTGGCGATGACGACGATGCGGTTGTCGTTCCACGGCGAGATGCGGCTCATGAAGCCGCGCCAGAGCATGTTCGAGCGCAGGTAGCGCGTCGCCTCGACGTTCTCAGGCCTCCAGTCGCCTGAGAGCAGGCGCCCCAGGGCCTTGGTGATCCCGTCCTCGAAGTTCAAGGGCCCGTACTCGCGCACGCTGATGTCGCGCCCGGAGTCGGAGTAGATGAAGGCGCTGCCGCGCAGCAGGCGCGACATGAACTTGGAGTCCTTGAGGGTCGAGACGGCGAGGATGTCGCTGTTTGAAAGCTGGGCGTTGCCAGAGAGCTGCTCCTCGCCCATGACCACGCTGGCGCTCCACACCGGCCAGCCGGTGGCCTTGCCCGAGCGCGCGGCGAGGTCGAGCAGTGTCTGGACCTCGGAGGGCGACGGGGATTGCGGCAGCAGCATCACTGTCTGCCCGAAGTCTGCGAACTTCGTGAAGGGGTAGCCCGCGCCCACGAAGAACGAGAGGTTGGGCAGCGACGCGAAGTGGTCGGTGTTGGACAGGTCGATGTACGAGCTGTCGAGGATCGCGCTCTTGATGTTGGTGTCGTGGAGCACCGAGCAGGGCGCGCCCTTCTTGAGCTTGATGTCGAAGTAGAGCGAGAGGTTGTTGTCGCCGTAGATCATGTACGGCTGCACCGGGATCTCGCGGTGCTCCTCGCGGGCGTCGCCGCCTAGGAGGCGCCACAGCGACTCGACGGCGCCGAGCTTGTTCACCGGGACGTTCTCGAGGAAGTTCCCCGAGAGCACGACGTTGAGCCAGGAGTGGTCCTCGTCGATCCAGCTCTCAAGCGGGAAGTTGTAGTCAAGCGCAATCTGCACCGGCTCCCCGTAGAGCTGGTAGAGGTCAGGCGCGGCGCGGAACGAGAGGTTGAGCGGCGGGTGCCACAGGCCCGTTGAGACCAGCGACTGCCCGGGGCGCAGGAGCTCGCTTAAGTAGACCTTGCGGTTCGTGGGGATCCACTTGGGGGCGTCGTAGGCGTCGCGGCCCTTGATGGAGGCCTGCTTGACGTCGCTGATGGCCGTCGCGTTCTGCGGGATGTCGCCCTTCGTGAGCGCGTACACGGCGTCGCGCAGGCGGCTGCGGTTCTTGGCGCAGATTAGCACGAGCTTGAAGGCCGGGGAGAGCGGGTGCTTGATTATGGACACCGACTCCTGGGCGGGCATCGTGATCCCGCCGATCTTCTGGCCGGGGCGGCCGATGATGATGGCGTTGTCGCTCGGGAGATCGCCGAACAAGGCGGAGAACTTGACCCCGCGGTAGTCCGAGCGCACGCCAAACCACGAGGCGAGCATCGCCGCGGCGCTGATGGAGTCGGCGTCGGGCTGCTTGGGCAGCACGATCTTCACGTCGGACTTCGTCACGTCGTAGGGATCGAAGAACGGCATCGGGAACATCGAGAGGTCCGAGCCGATCTCAAGGCGGTGGCCCTCGAGGCTCAGCGTGCTGTCAGGGAGGATCGACACCATGTAGCGGCGGGTGTAGTCGACCATGCAGGAGAACTCGTCGTCGTCTGCCACCTTGAAGTTGAAGTTGTTGGCCGTGCCGATGTACTCGAAGGGCAGCGTGAGGTCGTAGCGCACCGGGCCGCCGCGGTTGTTCAGGGGCAGCGTGCCGATGGGCTGGCCGTTTAAGGTGATCTCAAGGTGCGAGCCGCGCTTTGCCATGTCGTCGGTGACCTCGATGTCAAGCGAGAGCTTGGCCGACGTGATCACCTTGTCAAGCGGCAGCGTGAAGTCAAGGCCGGTGTCGGTCTGGCCGGCGCGCAGCACCACGCCGTCCGGGGCGCCGAGCTTGTCGAAGGTCAGCGTGCTCTGGAAGGGCACGGTGGAATCGTCGGCCGCGTCCGCCGCAGCGGCGGCCTGGAGGAGGGGCTGCTGCCCCTGCGCTCCAGCTGCGCCCGGGGCGGCGCCATCTGCCACGCCAGGCAGGGCGCCGGCGTCAGGCAGCGCGGCGGAGATGCCGCTTGGCGGCAGCGAGAGGTCGCGCAGCGCCTTGGGGATCTCCCCCGGGGCCGCGTCGGGCGAGGCCTCGGCTGCCTTGAGCGAGTTCCCGTCGGGCAGGGGCCTTGAGAACTCCGTGCGGCCCTGCTGCGGCAGCGGCTGCGCGGGCAGCTGCACCTGGGAGGCGTCCTGGGACTGGGCGGGGGATGCTGGAGTTGCGAGCATCTTCAGGACCGGATCCTCGCCGTCCGCCGCATGCGCTGCGGCGCAGGCGAGCGAGGCTGCCGCGAGGGCGGCTGCGAGGGCCTTCATCTTCATGATCCTCATGCTATGCCCTCCGATGCGTCCTTCTTCACCGCATCCTCGACGGTCTCGGCGGGCTTCTCCTTGTTCTTGTTCTTGCGGCGCTGCTTGCGGTTGGAGGTCAGCGAATCCCAGATGCAGGCGAGCACGGTGAAGTAGGAGACGATGATGTTGTCCTGCTTGTAGGGCTTGCGCGCCCAGGTGTCCGGGCGGGTGAACATGAGCCTCACGAGCTCGCGGCGGGTGTTGATGTCAACCTCGCCGAAGTCGAAGCGCAGGTAGTCGGAGAAGGCCGAGTTGCCGATCATGCTGACGCGCAGGTTCACCGGCCCGTGGTCGGTGGCAAGCTCGAGATCGGTCACCGGATCCTCGGCGAGCATCATGTCGCCTAAGACGTTGTCGATGCGGCAGCCGGTCATCGAGATGTCGCGCATGGTCGAGCGCGAGCAGATCCCGCTCTCCTGGTAGATGAGCACCGGGATGTCCATCTCAAGCCTCTGGGCCTTGCGCTTGTTGGGGGTCTCGCGGGCCACGCAGATGGCGGCGGTGAGCAGCGTGAGGTTGAACACCGCCCAGCCGATGTTGAGCAGCACGGCGCTCAGCTGGACGTTGAAGTACTGCGGCATGAAGTACTTGGCGATGCCGAAGGCGATGGAGAAGGTGAGGAAGATCGCGCAGATGATGTGCGCCCTCACCGCGTGGGCGTCGAAGTAGGCCTTGTCGATGGTGCCGCCCTTGTCGGTCACGTTGAACTTGCCGTGGCGCGGGGAGATCAGCACCGCGAGCGTCGGGATCACGAGCGGGAAGCTCAGGAGGATGTCGTAGATCTCGCCCCAGAACGAGTAGCGGCTGCGCCCGTTGACGCGCGAGGACGTGTAGTAGGACATGAACAGGTGCGGGATCGCGTAGGCAAGCAGGATCGCCGCCGAGCCGTGCAGCACGCTGATCCCGAAGACCAGGTAGAGCGAGGGGATCACGAGGAAGACCACGCGCGGCAGCGCGAAGAGGAAGTACATCGTGGCGCTCAGGTAGCACAGGCGCTGCGCGAAGGTCAGCCCGCGGCCGAACAGCGGGTTGTCGAGCCTTAGGATCTGGATCATGCCGCGCGCCCAGCGGTTGCGCTGGATGATGTGGAGGATCGTGCGCTCGGTGGCAAGGCCGGCGGCGAGGATCTTGTTCAAGTAGGCGGTCTTCCAGCCGCGGCGCTGGAGCCTCAGCGCGGTGTGGGCGTCCTCGGTCACGGTCTCGACGGCGAAGCCGCCGATCTCATCGAGCGCCTTGCGCCTTATGACGGCGCAGGAGCCGCAGAAGAACGCGGCGTCCCAGTTGTCGTTGCCGCGCTGCACCGGGCCATAGAACAGCTCGTTCTCGGCGGGGATGTCGCGCCCCAGGTAGAGGTTCCTCTGGATGGGGTCGGGCGAGTAGAAGTGGTGCGGGGTCTGGATGAGCGCGAGCTTTGGGTCGGTCAGGAAGGCGCCCACGGTGTCCTGGAGGAACATCCTGGTTGCGATGTGGTCGCAGTCGAAGATCGCGATGAGCTCGCCGTGGGTGAGCTTCATGGCGTGATTCAGGTTGCCGGCCTTGGCGTGGGCGTTGTCCGAGCGGGTGATGTAGCCCACCCCGGCCTCGGTTGCGAACTGCGCGAACTCCTTGCGCCTGCCGTCGTCGAGCAGGTAGACCTTGATCTTGTCCTGCGGGTACTCGAGGCACTGCGCGGCCAGCACGGTGTCGCGGACGATGGAGAGCGACTCGTTGTAGGTCGGGACGTAGACGTCCACGGTCGGCCACTTGGAGATGTCGCGGGGCATCGGCACGACGTCGCGCTTGAGCGCCCAGGAGATCTGGAAGGAGCTCAGGAGCAGGATGATGTAGACGTAGCACTCGGCCAGGAACAGGATGTAGCCGCAGATGGCCTCGACGAGCGAGGTGAAGACCAGGGTCTGGGTCAGGCGGAAGTACATGTAGCGGGTGGACATGGTGACCGACACCAGGATCAGGATCACCGAGACTACGTGCCTGGAGCTTATGTTCGAGAGCACGAAGCACGAGGCTATCATGCACAGCCCGAACACGAGCTGGTGCTCGGCGGTCATCGGGGTGACGATCATGACATACATGATCGGCAGCACCACGAGCGCGAGGAGCACTGTTTCAGAGAAATGCTTCATTTGCTTTGCGCCCCATTCCTTGATTCGACGGAGTTGAGCACCATGGTTCCCTGCTTGACGTCGAAGCCGAGCATGGAGGCGGTCTTGCGCGCGATGACCTCGATGTCGAAGGCCGCGCTCGAGTTGACGTTGAACGCCGCGACGGACTTCTGCATGGCCGCGGCCTCGGGAACCGAGGTGTCGGCGTGGATCACGCCAAGGATGCGGTCGGAGAAGTTCTGGCGCGCGAACTCCTGAACCTCGCGGTTGATGCGCACGCGGTTGTCGGTGTGGTTGAGCACTATGTAATAGCCCAGGCGATTGTTGAGCGGGCCGTCGATGAGCTCGTTGTCCTCGAGGGTCTGGAAGAGCGAGACCGAGGCGGCGTCAGCCAGAAGCGGCACCAGGCTGATGTCGGCGACCGGAGCGATGGCCTTGAGCGCGTCGCTGTACCCGGGAGGGAAGTCGCAGATCACCAGGATGTCGGGGTTTGCGAAGATCGGCGCCTGGTACTTCACGAAGAAGTCCGGAGCCAGGATCGCCTGGTTCATCGCCTTGCGCAGCGGCTCGTCCGACTTGCCAAACGGCAGCACGAAGAGGTTCTTGCCGACATTGATCACGGCGTCGATCCACGGCGCGTCGGGGCCGTTCTCGGCGATCCTCGTGATGAAGCCGCGCTCCTCGTTGAGCGGCACCCCGAAGTAGAGCCTCAGCGAGTTCTGAGGATCGAAGTCCACGGCTATCACGCGGGCTCCGGACTGGGAGAACACGGCCGCGAGGTTCGAGGCGAGCGTGGTCTTGCCCACGCCGCCCTTGGGGGAGCAAACGCTGATCACTGGCATGATTCTATCCTTCTGTAAATTTCCTTCAGGCTCTCGCGGCGGCGGCCGGGGGCGCGCATGCGCGAGGATCCCGAAAAGAGCCGCGAGAAGCGCGCGGGACCCTGCTGCGCGGCCTGCGCGAGCGGATCGCGCAATCCGGTGTTCCAGCGTCCGGGCTCGGCCGGAGCCATGGCAGGCGCCCTGGGCGCCATCTGGGGCTGCATCGCGCCCTGGGCAGGGCGCTCAAGCGGAGCGCTGGGCTTCCTGCTTGTGAAGACCACGTGGCCGCTCTGGTCGCGCGGCGGCATCGAATAGGGTTTCATCGAGGATCCGCCATTGGCGCCTGAGCGCTTGAGATCCTCCTCGTAGGCGGCGTCCGAGCGCAGCTGCTCGAGCGTCGAGGCGCGCTTTAGCGCGTCGGCAGCCTCGCCGCGCATGCGCTCCTTGGAAAGGCCCTGCCAGCCTGCGGCCGTGGCAGGTGCCTGCTTTATGGGATGGCTGTTGAGCAGATCCGCGATGCTGCGGTCTTGAAGCGCGGCCTTGCGCTGCTCCTCGAGGGCGGAGTAGTCGAACGACTTGGCGTCGAGCATCTCGTCCTCGCGCTTGAACTTCCTTTCGGCGCCCTCGGCTGCCGCGGCCGCAAGCAGCGAGGAGACATCGGGCCTGCGCGACGTGAATACCATGTGGCCGCTCGCGTCCGTCCTGGCCTCGGGCGCGGCCTCGGCGGCGCGGCACGCGGAGATCCCAAACGGGGTGACGTTGCGCGGAAGGCCCTGGGCAGTGGCGCCATTGGATCTTGCGGCGGCGGGGCCTTGGGTGCTGCGCAATGCTGAAAGGCCGGGCAGACTGCCGGCCTTCCTTGATGAGCTCTCGAGCATCTGCGCGATCGTCGAGTCCTGGCGTCCTTTGCTGTTCAGCTCGTGATCGAAGGACTTCGCCCGGAGCACGCTTTCGGCTGCGGCAGCGCCCATTGGCCTTGAAGGCGCGGCGGTGGCGGGGCCTTGGAGGGCATCCTGCCTTGCCTCTGAAGGCAGGCCTTGCAGCGGCGCGTCCTGCGCGGGATGGGCCTTTTGGGGGATGCGCCCGCCGTCGCCAGGATCAGTGGCCTGGCGCTTTGGCGCCGAGGAGGCAAAGAGGCCTGCAAAGGCGGGCTTTGCGGAGCTTGAAGGCGCAGCCTGGGGCTTTGCGGGTGCGGGATCCTTCTTGCCTTGCAGCGATGCGCTCTTGTCAGCCTGGCGCAGGAGCGTCCAGCGGGTATAGTCCGTGTCATCCTCGCGCTTGGTGAAGCTGAGGTAGGCCTCTTCCTGACTGCTCTTGTCTGTGTCCATTCTCTCTACTGAAGTTCGGCTGCGCCCTTGCCACGCACCGCCGGCAATGCGGTTGCGCGCGCCCAGGCGCAGGCCTGGGCCGGCGCCCGGCCTTTAATGGTTGTTCTATTATTCGGAGGCCGCAGGGCGGGACGATCCGTATTAAAACCTATAAATTTTTTGTCAATTTTATACCAGCTTGACCCATGTCATTAAAGACCAAGGCCGCCTTTTCACAGGCTTTTTCCAAAATTTAGGCGTTTTGTCCAAGCCGTTGGAGAAATGGATGAGCCGAATGAGCTCCAGGCTGCATTTTTGGCGCTCTCCGACTGTGATTTAAGCATGGCAGACCTCATGTATGCAAGATTTCAATGCATATCCCGGCCTTTGCGCAAGTTTTGCGCTATAAAATCAACTGATTTAAAATTACATCGCAATATCAGTGCGATGCATGGCATCTAGTTGCGATCGCCTGCGATGATCGCGGTGACGGTGCGGCTGTGCCCGGCGCTGTCGGTCAGCGTGATGGCAACCTTTCCAGGCCCCTTTGGCGTGAAGACGCCGCCCTCTGCGGGATGATCGTCGACGCTTACGTGGCAGGGCTCCTTCGGGCAGGTGTAGATGACTCTCACCTGTCCTGCCGAGTCAGGGGCGATGAGATCGCCTTGGCGCGGAAACGAGATCTCAGGGTAGGTGGCCTGGTTGTCGCGCCGATCGGCAAGCGCCGGGGGCGGCGCGGCGGTCGCCGCGCCTTGGGGCGATCCCACGGCAAGCGAGCCCTTCAGCGAGGAGAGGATCCGAAAGAGCACCGGGGCTGCGCGGTCAAGGCCGGTCAGACCTGAAACCGGGCGGCCGTCGGGCCTGCCGCACCAGACTGCGGCGGTGTGCTTTCCGTCAGAGCCTATGGCAAGGGCGTCCCTCCCGCATGATGACGTGCCGGTCTTGTAGAAGATCCGCCTTGGCAGCGCGAAGCCCCCAGGCGGCGGGGTGAGGCGCAGCATCGAGGAGACGGCGTCGGCGGCGTCCTTTGACAGGAAGCGCGACAGGCTCAGATCCTCTCCTTCCTCAAGCTCCGGCAGGGCGATCATCCCGCCTGATGCAAGAGCGTTGTACATGAGCGCGAGATCCATGAGCGTCGTGGAGCAGCCGCCTAAGGCCAGCGCCAGCGATGGATCGGCCCCTCTTGGCAGGAAGATCCTCTCGCGCCCTTCATTCATGCGCGAGAGAAAGTAGGAGGGGCCTGTCTTCTCCATGAGGAAGACCGCCGGGCGGTTTAGCGAGAGCGCAAGCGCCTTGGCGGCCGTGACCGGCCCCAGGCTCGTGCCGCTGCTGTTGCGCGGGGCGTAGGCGCCGTAGACGGCCGGCGTGTCGTCAAGCACCGTGCCAGGCTGCACCCCGAGCCTCTCGGAGGCCAGCGCGTAGACGAAGGGCTTGAGCGCCGATCCAGGCGAGCGCTTGCGCATGGGCAGGCACAATTGCGATGCAGCCTCATCCGATGAGCTCAGGACTCCGGTTATCCTGGAGCTCTTGGCGTCGAGGACCACCGCGGCCATCAGGCTTCCGTCATCAAAGCTCCCGTCGTAGACGCGCCCGGCCTCCTTGAGCACGCGCATGACATCGGGCCTGACTGAAAGCTCAAGATCGCTTTTGAGCGAGCGCGAGAGCGCGTAGTTGCCAAGCGCCGCGGCGCCGCGCGCAATCGGCCGCATGGCCTTGGGAAGCGGAGCCTCGAGGGCGGCCTTGCAGACATCATTTGAGATGACGCCGTTCTCCAAGGCCAGGCGCAGCACGTCGGCGCGGTAGCGCCTTGCGCGCTCTGGGTGGCGATCCGGGCGGATGCGCTGCGGGGCGCGGGGTAGGGCCACGAGCAGCGCCGCCTCGGCAGGGCTCAGGTGCTCGGGACCGTGGCCGAACCAGCGCAGGCTTGCCGCCCTCACGCCGTCGGTGTTGCCCCCAAATGGGGCGAGCGTCAAGTGCATCGCGAGCACGCCCTCGCGTCCGTGCGCTGCCGTAAGGTAGAGCGCGCCCAGAGCCTCCTTGATCTTGGAGGCGAGGGTGCGCTCGTTTCCCGAGAGCCTGCGGGCGCACTGCATGGCCAAGGTCGAGGCGCCCGAGACGCGGCCCATCGCGCGGATGTCGCTTATGGCGGCGCGGGCGAGGGCTATGGGGTCAATACCCAGGTGGCTGTAGAAGCGCTTGTCCTCGCTTGCAAGGAGCATCTTGATGTAGAGGGGATCGACGTCCGATGGCGCGGTCTTGAAGCGGATGGCGCCGTCTTGCGAGAGCGTGTAGCTCAGGATGTTCCCCTCGCTGTCAGAGGCCGTGCGCGAGGAGGAGTCGTAGAGGGCGGTGTCAGGCGCGCAAACTATTGCGCCCAATGTGATGAGTAGCAGCGTTGAGGCGAGCGCCGCGCCGAGCGCGGCCGCCGCTTTGGCAGGACGCCAATTGCGTGCCTTTTGCGCCATCCCGTGTCCGCCAGTCCTATAATTGGGCGTTTTTTTCATATTTTTCTTCAGACAAGTGGAGCTTTCCTGAAAATGGACGTGAAGGCCTTTTTAGAGCGCAAGAACATCGAGATCTCGTGGCGCCGGTACTGCATCGACGCCATGGGCGCCATGGCTGGCGGCTTGTTCTGCTCGCTGCTGATCGGCACTATTTTAAGCACAATCGGGCGCGAGGCCGGCATAGACATCCTCGTCAAGACCGGCGGCTACGCCGCCTCGATGTCCGGGCCTGCGATGGCAGTGGCCATCGGCTACGCGCTAAAGTGCCCGCCCATGGCCCTCTTCTCGCTAGTCGCCGTCGGCGCCGCCGCCAATGGCCTGGGCGGCGCGGGCGGCCCGCTTGCCGTGCTCATCATCGCGATCGTCGCAGCCGAGTTCGGCAAGGCCGTTTCGCACGAGACCCGCGTTGACATCCTGGTCACTCCGGCGGTGACGGTGTTCGTGGGCGTGGCGCTCTCGCTGCTCATCGCCCCGCCGGTCGGCGCCGCAGCGATGAAGGCCGGCGCGGTGATCATGGCCGCGACCACGCTCCAGCCCTTCCTCATGGGGATCCTGGTCTCGGTGATAGTCGGGATCTGCCTGACGCTGCCGATCTCCTCCGCGGCTATTTGCGCGGCCTTGGGCCTCACTGGATTGGCAGGCGGCGCGGCCGTCGCCGGCTGCTGCGCCCAGATGGTGGGCTTTGCGGTCATCTCCTACCGCGACAACGGCATGGGCGGCCTCATCTCCCAGGGGATCGGCACCTCGATGCTCCAGATGGGCAACATCGTGAGGAACCCCAGGATCTGGATAGC
>Ga0256406_1007721_pt1 | contig 10060 bp, 5 predicted proteins | sample RumenRJG_03DNA_FD_185986 | JGI IMG/M metagenome (GOLD analysis project Ga0256406, IMG submission 185986) | Bovine rumen microbial communities from Lethbridge, Alberta, Canada - RJG_03 | ecosystem: Host-associated > Mammals > Digestive system > Stomach > Rumen | place: Canada: Alberta | collected...
CAAACAGAAGATGACGAAAATTTAAGTGGCTCAAAAATTCGTGAGCAGGTGGCTCACTTTTTCATGAGCAAGAGTGGCTCAAAAATTCGTGAGCAAGTGGCTCACTTTTTGGTTGACATTCACAATCTCCATGAGAAAACGCCACGCAGCGGACTGAATATCTTCATTCCGCTAGTCAGAGTCATCTGCTGTGTCCATTCACAGAGGATGGCTCTCACGAGCGGATTGAAGATTTATCCTGAATCTTTCAAGTGGCTCTCAAGAGGAGACTGGGTGGCTCTCAAACGCCGGTATATTCACCCAATATTCCCGGTGGGTAGCCACTTGCTCCCCTGGATGTTCAAGATGATTTTTCGCATGCCAAAAATCGCCATCCACAAAGATGGCGATTTTGTATTTGGTTAAAACGATATCGGGTTTTCCAGGCAGCTTTTTCCAATTTTTACGGTATCGGAGACCTTTATGCCAAAGAGCTAGGCGCAACAATTTTTCGGGTTTCGAATTGATGCTCCTAATATGCTGCATATTCTTGTGTCTTTGACTTTTTGTTAAGGTATCCATCTTTACCTGCCTTCTGCCAGTCAATCATATTGACCTAAAGAAAAATCAAAAAGTTGATTCACGCATTCCTTCATAGACATGCGTTTTGGGATTATTGATTATCCTTTTTATCAATGTATTTTAAGATCTGATTTGCGATTGCCTTCGCTAGTAATGGAGGCACTGCATTTCCTACTTGCTGATATTGTGCATCCTTTGACCCAAAAAAGCGAAAAGAGTCAGGGAATGTTTGAAGGCGTGCTGCTTCCCTTATTGATACAGCGCGGTCTTTAATGGGATGAATCCACATCGATTTTCTAACATTGACAACGGTACCGGATGGTTCGTCATATGCCAACCGTTTATAAATCGTATTTTGAGTCCTTTTTACATTCGTATAGGTATTTTCTTTTAATTCATCAGGCAAATCATGGAAGTTTTGTCCCTGTTTGATCATTTTAAAGCGTGTCATTGCTTCAGGAGTCGTTTGGGTAACGATATGATTATAAACAGGGCCATCCTTATCACGCAAGAATGCCAGAGGTCTTTCTTCTTGATTGGTATTAACACCTGTTTGAACGCCATTATCATCTTTTATAGACGTATAAGGTTCCACTTGGCTTAAATCAGAAATCGCATCATAGACAGTTGTTTGTCTTTCATTGCCACTGGGTTCAGGCAAATTGATTTTCTCTGTGTACGATTTCTTCACACCGATAAGGACAAACCGTTTCCGTTTTTGAGGAACCCCAAATTTTTCCGCGGAAAGAATCCCTTTATTAATAGAATATCCATGTACTCCATCTTTCAGGATTCCTGTCAAATAATCATAAACAGCGCAAGAGCTCATTTTAGCAACAAGATCACCTGGAAATCCTACATCAGTGGAACAAGTAAAAGCTGCGTCTATATGATTATCAAAAATCTCTTTCGCCCGTCTGATCATCCTTTGATATGCAATCGCTGGATTCAAAAGACCAATGAGCTTATCCTTCTTTTCACATAAATTATCCTCCGAAAGGATAAATTGAAATAAAGCATTGTCAGCATGGTCAATTTTCCATTTCTTATCGACCATATGATTTACAAGCTCAAACTCATACTGCCTAATTTCCTTTTTAATTTTATCTAAATGCCGGCCAATTGCCTTCTTTAACTTTAAATCGCTTATAGAATCTTTATACCAAACATTTAAGAGTCCGTATAAAGTATCGCTCCATTTATAATTTTTAATTTGCTGAGAATCGGACACAAGTTTCTCAATACCCTCAAAAGTAAACTCCTTTTTTAAGAGAAAAACAGAGTCACTTCTAGTATTGATTTTATATTTTCGAACGATATCTTCATCGCTTTTTTCTATATAAAACCGATGGATATCAGATTTCAACATACTCACATTTTCCATAACGAAGGCCCTGGGCTGAATTTCTAAAATCGCCCTGACAAATTCTTTAACCATCTTGTTATTAAGGTTAATGGCCTGATTGTGCTGCCTATTCGCATTGCTAAACCCCTGGCAAGGAGGTCCTCCAATTACTACGTCAATGCCTTCGTATTTTTGATTCAATTGCTTAAAATCTATATCCAGGACATTCTCATACCAATCAGCATCTGGAAAATTATATTGATAAGTTTTCTTTGCGTTTGGATTTTTCTCAACAAACGCTTTGATATCAAATTGTCCAGTTTTGGCAAATCCGAGGCTTAGACCACCAGCACCAGCAAATAAATCAATTAATTTGTATTTCATCTGCATTCCCAATCCTATAGTTCATGATTTTCAAATCTTTTTTGCAACAAATTCCAGCATTCTTCTTTTTTGCACCATTGTGTAATATTGATACCCTGAACCTCAGGTTTTTGAAAATGGCTCCATACTTTTAACGCCAATTCTTCAAGTATACCACAAACTTCTGGCGGAACTGCCTGGTTTTTCCAAATATATTCTGGATCAAACTTTTCGCTGTAATACTTTCCAAATAGCGCCATGACATAGTAGTTAATCTGTGCCTTGTACCCACCAAAGTTAAGTCCAGCGACTATTTTATCACACTGATAAAATAGAATCACTTTATCAATCATATCAATATACGTTTTCAACGACGGAGCCGGTATTTCTCCTTTTTTAATCATATCAGAGAAAATTACAAAGTTCGTTTCCAACCCCTTACTGACATAATATGGATAACCCATATAAGCCATCATACACTTGGCTGCAACAGTCTTAGAAATACATCTCTTTTTAGGAATCCGTTCCTTAAATTCTCTTTTGGCTTTAGGAGTCGGCTGCCGATTCAGCTCAACCATGTACTGCCCTCTTGCTCTTTCATAAAACCATTGTTCTGTTTCTTTCCCTTTTTCAACAGGAATAAAAGTATGTCTGGACAATTGTTCCATTCTTACATGGTACTCATCGTTGGCATTGAAGTCGGACATATTGATCTTATTTTGACTATTGGCATATTTAGAAATGTTAGCTGCTATCTCACCCGCTTTATCAGTCTGTTTAATTACGGAAAGCTTGATTTGCACATTGACATTATCAAGTTCCAGCTTATTTTGATAGGCATTGTAAATAGATGCTGTAGTTTGCCCGCCATTGACAATCTGCCAGCCCGTAATTTCTTTGATAGTAACAATCATATCATCTGATTGTTTTTCATCTATTTCAATGGAATCGGCAATTGTAGAAATCCCATTATTATACGCCATAAACATCTCTGGCTCCTTGGCCAAAGATGCCTTAATACCTTTATTTACCTTGCCAGTCGCTTGAAGGTAGGATCTCACATTTTTTTGAATCAGATCCTGTCCCTCATCTTTATAAATTTGAGCCAGCAAAATCCCAGGAATCACACCAACATAACAGTCATAGATATCGTTATCACCTGCCACTTTAATCATCGTGAGTTCTTGATGATATTTATTTTTCAATCGGATTTCAGTGGGCTTATATTCAACATCGCCAGAAAATACAATTTGATAAAGTCTCTCTACATCAAAAACATCAAATTTGATTGACGTCCCTTTATATTTGATATCCTCTGGTACATAGTTTTTGGCAATATCATTTGTGATGAATATGACTGTTACAGATTCAATATCCTTTGATACCTTTTTAATTGCCTCATAGGCTTGATAACCATCACTGGTAGGTTCTAACGTTTGAAAAAAAGAAGTATCACAAGTCTTTAAAAACTTGACTGCCTTTCTGAGATACTTATCAATATCTTTCTTCCATAGTTTTTCCGGTTCAGGTTTAGATTCATATTTGCCCACTAATAGAGTAAGAGAATGAAAATAGTCACTATAGGAATACCCATCCAGACGCATATTTTCAGAATCTCTCTTGTACTCAACAAGATTCATATCAGCAAGTTCAGGAACCTGTTCTTCTAAATAGGATAAAAACACCTGTTTAAAAGCAGCATTCGCAGTCACAAAATCGTGAGTACCACGATATTGCTTTATTTCATCATTCAGTTCACTATAAAATTCTTGCTGTTTAGAATCCATAGCTATTTTGACACACCCTTCATAAGTTCATCTAATTTAATTGCAAAGTTTAAGCATTGGCCAACAGCCAATTCATACTGAACATCAAAAATTTCAGGCGGGATATCCTGCACTCTGATACGAGGAAAACCATCTTTTATTTCAAATGAATATTCAACAACTTTTGTATAATGCGTAACATAGTAATCTTCTGATTCATCAAGATATCCAATTTTGACCAGTTTTTCATTGAAATAATGATATGCGATTTCTTCGCCGCTTAAAATACTCCTCAAACCTTTTATAATCTCTGGCAGAGTTTGTCCTCCATTTTTACTGGTCCGCAAAGCATAGTATCTAAGATACAGTTTCCCCTTTATCCCCGTATTATCCAATTGATGAGCACTATTAATATGTGCTCGATAAGGAGTTTGAGTGGAAGATGTTTTGACTTCTACTGCATTGCTTTTAATGTAAAAATCATGTGTCTTGTTTTCGCTCTCCCAATAGTATACACTTTTGGTGCCAAATTCATCCACAAGCTCTTTTAAAAATAACAATTCACCATAAAGACCCTGCGCTGCCAGTTCGGAAAGAACTGGCTCTATTCCACGTTTAAAAAAGTCATTCCACTTTTTGATAATCCGTAAAACAGTTGGCAGCGTCTCACCTACATCAGTTAAAGCTTCAAGATTCTTTCGTAAGTCTTCTACAATGATTTCAAATATATCATTCTGGCGAGGATCAGCTTGTTCAAAACATAGATAAACTTGATCTGCATTCCCATATTCAGGAATACGAATATTGCTTACTTTTGCTCCCTTCCATTCGGGGAATATATTTTTTGAATACACATGGTCAATTGGTATAGAAAATTCTCTGTTCCTTTTATTGATTGTAACAGAGTAAATCAAAAGCAACCCATTAGAGCATTTATCTGCCCTAGAAATTTGATTATCTAAGGCATTTCTTGTGCTTTTCAGATCTTCTAACAACGCTTTATATATTATTTGTGTTTTATTCATCATCCAGCTCCACAGCCACTTCATTTAATCGGTAAGATTTAAGATTTCCTTTATCTTTCCGATCTGGGAAAACCACTGCAAACGCATATGGGGTCTTTCCGTTCTTAACCTCAATATCTTTGGCTACTTTTTTCAAAGGATACAGAAGCAAGAAACCATGATCAAAATTCCGGATAGCTGAACGTATTCTTTTAGAAATGGCCTGCTTATCCTTAACGCTATTCTTAAGACTCTCTTTAAGTTGCTTTACTTGCTCCACTTCACTTTTTGTTAAATCTAAATTATCGTCTTCTGCAGAAGTGATAACGTGTAAATCTCGTGTATTTTTGTTAACTACAGTATTATCCACCTTATTATTACGAGTAATTCCATGAACTTCTATTGGAAAAGCTGAACCTGTCGCAATTTTAGAAACTACCTGATCACGACTTACGTCCGCAAGACAGATTGTCCAATCTGTTAATCCACCAAAACGGTTCATTTCTCTAATATAATCTGCAATATGCTTACTGCTTGCCTTTGCTGCTGCTTTCGACGTCTTATAGTGATCAAAGAAATCGGCGACTTCAGTTCCAGGAACACCGTACCAAAATGTTTTCCCCGCAGGTTTGTTTCTTCCAGTTTTATCGAAATAAGAAGGATGATTATAAACATCCAGTCGATAATCGTCTAAGCTGGAAAGGAGTAAATCAACTGCATCGTAATTCGATTCTAGTGATTCAGTATCAGCATCCATAAGCCTTGTTTGCGTTAATCCTGAGGAAAAATCAGCCTTATAATCCTCACCTGTGCGAATTTTGTTTCCTGCAGAAATCATAATATCCGGATTGCTTGCCACTCTCAGGCCGAAATGTTTAGGATCGCTTCCTTCAGCATTCATATCATCAAATTGGGAGGCTAAGTCTGCAGCCGAATAAGATACAATTTCAAATTTAGTACTTAATTCGGACGTTGTAAATAATCTGCAGACATCAATATAGCCAGGACGATACCCAAACCAGCGGCCCATTTGCATCAAGGTATCCATTGCCCCTGCGTTTCTTGTAAAATAACTAACCGTAAGGCCCTCTAGAGTAAGGCCTCTGGAAAGTTTATCGCCACCAATCACAATAACATTAAAGGGTTTACCTTCATGGTTCTTATAAATCAAAGCATCTTTTGATTTACCATTTACGGATAGTATATTTATTTTTTTTGCTATCTTTTGAATTTCTTTCCAAACCAAATCAAAAGAAAAGGTACGGCATCCATCCATATATCTTGCAAATTTTATTTTCATTTGATCCGTAGTAGGAAGATAATCATCGTCATAAATCTTCTTAAAGGCTACTTCTACGCTCTTATCACCATATACTATTTCATTTACAAGATCATTTTTAAACCAGCTGATTTTTCTTTTTATTTCTTCCTGTTGTTCAATAAATCGTACGACATGGATCAGCATCGTATTTGGCTTATTTTGCTGCCCTCTTAGATTTCTGATTGCCGTCGAAATAAAGAAATATTTGATTGCATCTTTTAGTTCTTCTGGAAGTTCTCCAACAGGATCATCTTTTTTCGTACCTTGCGGAAGGAATACCTCACCTTCCTTAATAGTACGAATTAAAGGCATAGCTTCCCCTTCTTCACCATAAAGGCCAAAGAATTCTTTTGCACCTATATATTGTTGAGGACAAGGAGTCCTTGCAATAAAATCATCAGGAAATAAATCTTTCCCATACTTCTCATCATCAGTTTTAGGAGGGATAAAGATGTTAGCAAACGGTGTAGCTGTGTATCCTACATAAGATTTACATTCAAATAGATTTAAGAGCTGACGAATTTTAGCATTAATTGTTGTCGGATCTTCTGCAGGATCAAGTTTATGAGTATTTATCGATGCTTGATCTGCTTCATCATCAATAATAAGGGCTGGGTACTCCTTCGATATAATAGATTTCCCATTATGCTTAGTCGCCAAAGGGCTGCTCCGCAAAGAAGAAATGATATTCGTTAAAGGCGACTTAACCTTTTTAGTAACAATAATAAATGGTGGCAAGTAACCTCCACGGCTATTAGCAGTATTAAAATCTCCACTTTGATCTCGGTTAGTTAAAGATTGCAATTTGGTTGAAATTTCGGCTGTTGGTATTATTTTCCCCACGCCGATTGAATTTTGTAACGCATACTCAAAATTCTTTAAATGATTACTTGTTTCAAATCCTAAAACTTCTTCATCAATCCTCGATTGGGTCTGACTCCGAAGGCTATTTTGCATCCCAGATAAAACGATTATAACTTTATATCCGGCACAAAACGCTTTATCAATTAAGCCAATATAATGCCCAGTCTTACCAGATTGTACAGCGCCATACACTAAGCCTCTTCTTTCATCTGGATGTTTTGCAAGAGGATTTGCGAGCTGATTCAATACTTCATCAGTAGACTCATCTAAATCTTCAACAGCAATTTCACTCCAATTTTTTTCACTCAATAAATAATCATGATATCGTATCCAATATTGTAGGTTATTATTTTGGTTTTTAAATTCAGTCCACCAATTCCGATTTCTTGCATCTTGGTTTGTAATAATTCGATATACACTATGCTTTTGAGAAACTTCACGCACCAGAACTTCTTTTAAAAAGTCGGGATCCGAAACAATTCCTTTAGATTGCATAAGAATTTTATCAACAGCATCCTTAATCGGAATATTTTGGTTAACTAATTCAAAGCATTTTCTTACAAGGCCGCTATAAATTAATCTTTCATAATCTTTAAGACCACTTAAATCACTAATCATGTATTTCCTCCAACATAGTAACGATCTGATCTTTCAAATAGGAATATGCTGCCATATCCAGAATTGTGTTTTTTATATCTTCTTTTGAAAAGCCATTCTTATGAAAGATCATAATAAAACGTTGAATTTCCATTAAATCTTTTTTCTTTTTTTCTTCATTTGGACTATTAGTACTATTTACCATATTAATAATCCCATTTTTCATATAGGGAGCAAAATTTTCAACTAAGGATAAATAGGCTTGAAGCTGCTGTAGCCCATCATCGTCAAGTTGTTTTCTAATATTCATAAGAAGGGGATGCTTTTTATTGAGTTTAAAAGTATAATACCCATCAGTTCGAACCTGTTCCCACACAAAATCTAGTAATTTCTGACTCCCGCCATGTTTTGAATAAGTTCCGCGGGAATTAAATGTTTTCATAGACCGCGAAGTACAATCTTCAATAGCCGATAATACTTTTTCACGCATATACACAGGCAAAGATGCTCGTGACTTTTTTATATCGATTTTCCAGTCTTTATCTGCATCTGCAGAAATATCAATTTTAATGCGGGCCAAATTATAGACAGGATCTTTTTTTATAAGATCAAACCAAGTACCGTAAATTATAAGGCGTCTATTGCGATATAAATATATGCCCTGATTTCTATACCAGCCCTTGTCACCTTCAGCCATTTCATATTCATCATCTGATGAATACATTGTTTTATGTGGTAAAACATAAGGCTGAATATGAGTACAAGTTTTATATTCAGGATCCCAAACATCTTCATCGCTCAGTTCCTGAGTAGCCGAGTTATTTAAGACAAAAGGATCCCAAGGTTCTAGAGGCCCGTTACCATTTACATAAATATTCAGTTGATCTTCAGTTATAAAACGATGGAAAACGAGCTGTAAATGTTTCTCCACTTGCGCTATAACTTTATAAAAATGGCTTTTAGATTTCTTCAAATCAGACATATCGATTAGATTATCTAACTTACTAATAATAATGGCAGTACCGTGGTCTTCACAGTTTTTCAAATAGTGATTATATTGGCCACTATCATCGACAAGAAGCTTCCAACCTAAATTTTCAACTTGATCTAAATCCCAGGATGCATTGCTAATTTTTCCATTTCTCTTAGATAGAACAATCAATTTCCGGCCTAAAGAGAATGCTGCTGTTTTCATTCCCATGCCAAATCTTCCTAAATCGTTCTTAGATCTCTCACTAGATGGATCAGCAGAACCGATTTGCATATTTTTATATAATTCTTCCTGTCCCATCCCCTCCCCATCATCAACGATAGAAAGAAGCTGGTTATCCCAGTCAAAATCGATATATATATTCGCTGCATTTGCTGAAATAGAGTTATCGACGATATCAGCTATAGCAGCTTCTTCCGAATATCCTACAGATCGAAGAGAATGAAGTAATAGAGAAGCTTGAGGTAAGGATTCAACAGTCGTTATCATTTTGCTCTGCCTTTCTGATGGATTCAGATTCGCATGAAATCAGTCTTAGCCATTTTATACGGTTAAAATCTCCGAAAAAAATTATTTTTATGACATTCTATATTTTAAATTCTACTATAGTATACAGATTGAATGCAAGTACATTCACCTTTCCTTCATTTTTGATTCTACACCTTTATATGAGTAAAACGGAGGACAGATAGTTCTGCTTTCAAAGTTTCCTAAAACTAACAGCTCTAACTTTCTCACCCCATTAAAATCGCGACTCCAAAACAAGAAAACTCTTCTCCCCTGACCCCTCTATTCATAGCTCGTAAATTGCAGATAAAAGCCTGTTTTTTGCCGACCTTAAAAATTTCCAGGCCTTTTAGGCCATTTTTGAGTGGTTTCGCTAAATTTTTTTGATTTTTTTACGTTCTACCAGGAAACACGGAATTTAACACAAACGCATCATCCATATATCTTTCATGCTTTATCTGTAATAATCCATTTGGTTTTTTCCTGTCCGCCGCCTCTCCAAATGGTCAAATTTTGGCAACCATGTGGTTGCCAACTGGTTGCCATATGGTTACCGAACATTGTCTACTGGTTGCCAACTGGTATACCGGTTGGTACCTATATATAATTGATGCTTTCCAATCATTCGGCATTCCTGCAGAATATTTTTTAAAATAGCCGTTCCATTGTCCGGTCACTCATCTGCCCCCCGACAGTTTTCGCTCTTTTTTCCAGGCGATATAAAAAGAAAAAGAAGAATCC
>Ga0256406_1007722_pt1 | contig 10057 bp, 9 predicted proteins | sample RumenRJG_03DNA_FD_185986 | JGI IMG/M metagenome (GOLD analysis project Ga0256406, IMG submission 185986) | Bovine rumen microbial communities from Lethbridge, Alberta, Canada - RJG_03 | ecosystem: Host-associated > Mammals > Digestive system > Stomach > Rumen | place: Canada: Alberta | collected...
AGGAACTGGTGGTGAGGGAGCGGAGCGGACTTACCAACCAGTTCCTCCACCCGCCGACTGCAGGCGATAGCCTTGAGCTGGAAATGAAGTATTTTCCTATAAAATTATCCACGGACTTTTTCACTTGAGTTTTGCAAAGTTACATATTTTGCGTATTTAGCGATGAAAAACGGGATGCTAAAAATGAAAAAAAGGATAATTAAAACAGTTAAAATGCGATTTAGAACATAAAAATTTTTAGATAAATAAATACTAGTCCGCAAAAATGAGTAATTTTGCACACAATTATGAATACTTTGAAGATTGTATCCGTTTCCAAGGGCAAAACGATGCGTGACTTCATAGCGTTTCCCAAGAAGCTCTATGCGGGAAATGGCCAATATGTTCCAGATATGGACACCGACGTGCGCGACGTTTTCAATCCCGCAAAGAACCATGGTCTGGACTTCTCCGAGGTGGAGGGCTTTGTGGCCTACCGCGACGGGAAGGCCGTGGGTCGAGTCATGGCCATCATCAACCGTCATGCCAACGAGAAATGGAAGTCGAACGTGGTGCGCTTTGGCTATCTCGACTTCATCGACGACGACGAGGTCTCCAAAGCACTGCTCGACAAGGTGGCGGAGTGGGGCAGGGCCCGCGGCATGGACACCGTGCAGGGACCACTGGGCATCACCGACTACGACAAGGAAGGCATGCTGATGAGCGACTTCGGACTGCTCGGTTCGATGTTCACCTACTACAACTATCCCTACTATCCCATGCACATGGAGCGGTTGGGCTACAGCAAGGCTGTCGACTGGCTGTCGATACGCATTGCCATTCCCAAGGAACTGCCTGCAAAGTATAAGCGCGTGGCCAATCTCAGCGCTGAGATGTTCGAACTCAAGGTGCGCACGCTCACGAAAAAGGAAGTAAAGAACGGATATATCCACAAGATTTTCGACCTACTCAATACGGCCTTCTCGCCACTCTTCGGCTTCTCCGAGTTCAGCAGTGAGCAGGCCGAAGAATATATGAACATGTATCTGCCCCTGGTCGACATGCGCATGATCCCTGTTGTAGAGAATGCCCAGGGCGAGACGGTGGCCGTTGCCGTCACTATCGGGAGCCTGTCGCACGCCATGCGCCACTGTCATGGCCGGCTGCTGCCCTTCGGCTGGCTGTCGCTGCTCTCCTCGCTGAAGTGGAAGCATGAGGACACGGTGGAGCTGCTGCTCATCGCCGTGAGGCCCGACTTGCAGGGACTGGGCATCACGGCCATGCTCTTCGACCACCTCTTCCCCGTCTTCAAGGAATATGGCTTCAAGTGGGCCGAGACGGGACCGCAACTCGAAGACAACTTCAAGGAACTCAGACAGTGGAATGCGCTGAATCCCGAGTTTGTCAAGCGCCGGCGCTGCTGGCAGAAAGCTATTGGAAAAGAATAAACGATAAGATTATTGAAACAGATATGAAACGACGTGTAGTAATCACAGGCATGGGTATCTGGTCGTGCCTGGGCACCAGCCTGGACGAGGTGCGCGATGCACTCTATCAAGGCAAGAGCGGTGTCATCTTCTCTCAGGAACGCAAGGATGCCGGATTCCGCTCGGCACTCTGTACTGATGTTAAGAAACCAGACCTCAAGCCTTTCCTCAAGCGCAACCAGCGGGTCTTCATGCCTGAGGAGGCGCAGTATGCATATATGGCCACACGACAGGCCTTGGAGAATGCCAAGATGGATCAGGACTTCCTCAATCAGAATGTGGTGGGCATCATCTACGGCAACGACTCTGTGGCCGAGGCCACGATGGAAGGCATGGACAAGTTTCGTGAGTTCAAGGATACCGCAGCCTGTGGCAGTGGTGCCATCTTCCAGTCGATGAACTCCACGATTACGATGAACCTGGCCACGATCTTCAAGCTGCGTGGCATCAACCTCACGGCCAGCGCAGCCTGCGCCAGCTCGTCGCAGGCCATCGGCCTGGGCGCACTGCTCATCTCGCAGGGCCTGCAGGACTATATCATTGCCGGTGGAGCAGAGGAGAACAATATGTACGGCATTGCCTCGTTCGATGGCATTCAGGCCTTCTCTACGCGTGAGGATGCTCCCACCCAAGCCAGCCGGCCCTTCGACCGCGACCGCGACGGTCTCGTTCCTGGCGGTGGCGCTGCCACGGTGATACTCGAGGACTATGAGCATGCCGTGAAGCGTGGTGCGCCTATTCTTGCCGAGGTGATGGGCTGGGGATTCTCGGGCAATGGCGACCACATCTCCACGCCTAATGTGGAAGGTCCCTACGCCAGTCTGATGATGTGTCTGGAGCAGAGCGGAGTCAGTCCACGCGACATCGGATACGTCAATGCCCATGCCACTTCAACCCATGCCGGCGACGGACGCGAGGCACTGGCCATAGCGAAGGCCTTCGGCGACTACAGGGTTCCGGTGACCTCGACGAAGAGTCAGACCGGACACGAGATGTGGATGGCAGGAGCCTCGGAGTGCATCTACTCCATGCTGATGATGAAGAACGGATTCATTGCCGGAAACATCAACTTCGAGAACCCCGACGACGACACACGCAACATCAACGTCATTCCCGAAACTGTGGAGCGGCACTTCGACATGTTCCTAAGCAACTCCTTCGGATTCGGAGGAACCAATTCGACAATTATCATCAAAAACTTATAAATTAAATACAGAAGACAATGACACGCGAAGAAATTGTAAAGCAAGTGAATAAGGTCTTGGCCGAAGAGTTTGAGACCGATGAGACGAAGTTCACCCCCGAGGCCAACCTCAAGGACACGCTCAGCCTCGACAGTCTCAGCCTTGTAGACCTTGTGGCCGTAATTCAGTACACCTACAAACTGAAGATTCCCGTAGAGGACCTCCGTAAGATCAATACCTTCAACGACCTCTACGACTACATCGAGAGCCACGTGAAGGCATAAGTGGATGATGAAAGCTGCCGCAGAGAGCCGGGCCCGAGAGCGCGGCACCTGCTGTAGCTTTTCTTCTTTTTAGCATCATGTAAGCCATCAATTCACTTATTCCCCAGCGCGCCCCGTCATGGTGTTAAATAGCCTTGGCAGAGAGAAAGGGGGAGTGGACCGCTGACGCCGACGGCTATCACCTCGTGGCCACGCTAAAAGACGGCGAACAGCAATATATGGATTTCAAGGGTACATTGGAATGACAGAGTCAGTAATCAGAATTTATCGCTATTTCAAGAATCATCGGGCTGTATTTTGGGCAACGATGATTTTTACGTTTTTGTTCTTTGGCTATTTCGCCTCACGCATCCACTTCGAGGAAGACCTCAACAAGATGATGCCCTCGTCGAAGAATGCCGACGGCACGACGAAGTTGGCTTTTGCCGACCTCCGCATCAAGGACAAGACCTATCTGCTCTTCCATGGGCGGAAGGGGATGCCAGCCGACAGCATCGCTGCTGTGGCCGATGCCTTCGTCGACTCGCTCACGGCAGCAGCCAAGCGTCAGAACCCTAAGGCGCCGGTGGTGCGCGACGTCTTCTATCAGATGCCAGAGGACGCTATGGGCGACGCCATCGACTACATGATGGACCATTTCCCCGCCTATATCGACACGGCCGTCTATGCCCACATGGACACTCTGCTCATCCCCGAGCACTTCCGCCGTCAGATGGCTCAAAACGCGGCCGACATGGAGGGAGAATTCGGATCAGCCTATCCCGAACTCATCCAAATGGACCCCATGGGCATGCGCACGCTTCTCGCCGATCAGATGAAGCCCCTCTTTGCTGGTTCTACTGGAGGCTATAAGACCATCGACGGCCATTTCTTTGTGCCCGACTCTACGGTCTGCGTGGCCTTCATCACACCGCGCTTCTCGGCCACCGACACAGGGCAGGGCAATGAGCTCTTCAAACTGCTCAATGCCGAGATCGAGAAGTTCGCAGTCATGCACCCCGGCGTCTCTGTGTCTTATCATGGTACTCCCGCAAGCGGTTACTACAACTCCACTACCATCAAGCACGACCTCACGACGACGCTCCTTGGCGCCTTCGTCATTGTCTTGCTCTTCATTTTTATCTGCTTTCGCAATTGGGACACCCTGCCCTTCCTCATCCTTCCCGTGGCCTTCGGAACCATCTTCGGCCTGGCCATGATGTACTTCATCGAGGGGCAGTTCTCGCTCCTTGCTCTTGGCATCGGCGCTGTGGTGCTGGGCGTGGCCATGAGCTACGTGCTCCACGTGCTCACCCATTATAAGTATGTCTGCGACCCCGAACAAGTGCTGCGCGACGAGACCAAGCCTGTCTTTCTGGGCTGTCTGACGACGATTGGCTCCTTCATGGGACTCATCTTCGTCAACACCGACCTGCTCAAGGACTTCGGACTCTTTGCCGCCTTTGCCATCGTAGGCACGACGTTCTTCTCACTCATCTTCCTGCCACAGCTCCTCGACACCAAGAAGAACCGCATCAACAAGCGGATGTTTGCCATTATCGACCGCATCAACTCTTATCCTTTCGACCGCAAGAAGCCACTCATCATTCTCATCAGCTGTATCACTGTGGTGTGCATCGCGGTTTGGGCTTGGAAGGGCACCAACTTTGATACCGATCTCAACAATCTCGGCTACCGGGCACCCGAGGTTGTACATTCCGAACAACTCCTGGCCAGCAAGACGGCTTCGGGTGTGGGTTCCAAGTATTTCGCCTCTACCGGTCGCACGATGGAGAAGGCCTTGGACAATTTTGCCCTTCTCCGTCAAAAGCTTGACAGCCTGCAACGGCTCGGTCTGGTGAAGAGTTATGCGCCGACAGATATGATTCTCGTCAGTGAGAAAAAGCAACAGGAGCGCATCGATGCCTGGAAACGCTACTGGACGCCAGATCGCGTGGCCAGAGTTCATCAGCTCATTGCAGCCACCGCACCCTCGGCTGGCTTCACCAGCGATGCCTTCGATCCCTTCTTTGAGGCAGTAGACGCCGACTACGAGCCCGACAAGCTCTGCAATGCAGGCATCATCCCCTACGGTTATCTCTCCACCATCATGGAGAAAACCTATGGCGGAAAATACCTCTGCTATACCACCGTGCGCTACGATAAGTCCACGGAGCGGGATCCCAACGGAGCCTATCAGCGCATCTGCCGGGCCATTGCCGATGAGTCCAATATGATGGTGCTCGATACTTCTTACTACACGCAGGACACACTGGCCAAGCTCAACAGCGATTTCAATATCCTGCAGTGGGTATCCATGGCGTTCGTCTTCCTTGTTCTCCTCGTGAGTTTCAAGTGGAATATCAAATTTACGCTACTCGGTTTCATGCCCATCATTCTCAGTTGGCTGATTGTCCTTGGTGCCATGGACATCTTTGGGATGAGCTTCAATCTGCTGAACATTATCATCTCAACCTTTATTTTCGGCATTGGCGTAGACTATAGCATCTTCGTGATGAACGGACTGATAGCCGGTGGCGGCGACAACCGATTGCTCTATATGCACAAGAGCGCTATTTTCTTCTCGGCCTTCATTCTGGTCGTGACGGTATCGTCGATGCTCCTGGCACAGCATCCAGCCATTCGCAGTGTGGGCTTCTCTACGCTTGTTGGTCTGCTATCGGCACTCATCCTCAGCTATGTGCTGCAACCCGCTATCTATCGCATCATAAACAGAAAGAAATGAAAGATGTCATCATCATAGGTTGTGGTCTGGGAGGACTGGAGTGTGGCTACATCCTGGCCAGTGAGGGCTATCATGTCCTCATCCTGGAGCGCGAGGCCCAGCCCGGAGGCTGCATGCAGAGCTACCGGCGGAGTGGGGTAGAGCTTGATACGGGCTTCCACTATGTGGGCGGACTCGAGGAGGGACAGGCCCTCCATGCGCCCTTCCGCATGCTGGGACTGCTAGACCTGCCGTGGGTGAGGCTCGACAACGACTGCTTCGACCGGATACACATTGCCGGAGAGGCTTATGACTTTGCGATGGGCTATGCCCACTTTGCCGAGACTATGGCGGAGCGCTTTCCCCAAGAAAGGGAGGGCCTGAAGGAGTATGTGGAGAAGCTGCAGGACATTGGACGCCACCAAATCGACTGGCTCGACCCGTCGCTGTCGGCAGACTGTACCACTTTCGCCCCCGATGTCTATGGAGCGGACTTTGCTACTTCTGCCTGGAAATGGCTGAACAGTCATCTCCACGATGCCCGGCTCGTCAACGTCATTGCCGGCAACGCCATGCGCATGGAACTGCGCAAGGAGACGCTGCCTGTCTTCACTCTCGCCCATTACAACAGCAGCTATATCGCCAGCAGTTACCGGCTCAGGGGCAGTGGCAGACTAATAGTCGACAGACTCATCAGCGGCCTTGAGCGCCATGGTGGCAAGGTGGTGTGCAATGCCGAGGTTGTCAGGCTCTGCGAGGAGAACGGACAAATCACCAAGGCGGTCTGTAGCAACGGCGACAGCTATGAGGCTGACATTTTCATCAGCGACGCCCATCCCATGCTGACTTATGACCTTGTGGGCGAGAGCAGCAAGATACACAAGAGCCTGAGATGGCGTATGCACAAGCTGGAGAATACTTACGGGATGCTTACCGTTTCCATCATCGTCAAGCCCGGTGCTCTGCGCTATGCAGGCCATAACGACTACATCTATTTCCGGCCCAATATCTGGGACGGCTTTGAGAATGACAGCCCGGTATCGGGAGCTCTCGTCAGCTATCGCGTACCGGAGGACGGCACAGACTGTGTCCGCGTTCTCGACATCATGACGCCGGTTACTTGGAAGGAATGCGAGCCCTGGGCCTCAACCTCTCTCGGTCATCGCACTGAGGCTTATGAAGCTTGGAAGCAGCGCAAAGCCTCTGAGACTGTAGCCCTTGCCGCGACGGTGATTCCGGGACTTGAGTCGATGGTGGAGAAGGAGTTTGTCAGCTCACCGCTCACTTACCGCGACTACACCCTCACCCCAAATGGCTCGGCCTACGGCCTGCGTAAGGACTGCGGCAGTCCACTGCTTACCGTGCTTTCTCCACGTACCCCTGAGCCCAACCTCTTCCTCACCGGCCAAAGTCTTATGCTTCACGGCGTGGAGGGCGTCACCATGACGGCCCTGATGACATGCGCTGAGATTGTGGGGAAGGAAACAATATGGAATAAACTCTATCAAATATGAAATACGCATTAGTTACCGGCGGAAGCCGGGGAATAGGGCGCGCCACGAGTGTGGAGCTTGCCCGCCGAGGATACCATATCCTCATCAACTATGTCCACAAGACCGATGCCGCCGAGGAGACACTGCGCCTGGTGCGTGAAGCCGGTCAGGACGGTGAGTTGCTGATGTTCGACGTCAGCAATTATGAGCAGACGCGCACGGCTATCGAGGCATGGCAGACGGCTCATCCCGAAGAATATATCGAAGTGCTCGTCAACAACGCCGGCATCCGCCACGACGAGATTATGGCCCTCATGCCGGTTGAGGACTGGCAGCGTGTGCTGCAGATTACGCTCAACGGCTTCTTCAATGTCACGCAGCCACTTCTTCCCGACATGCAGAAGCATCGCTTTGGGCGCATCATCAACATGGCCAGTCTGAGCGGAATCAAAGGATTGCCCGGACAGACCAACTACAGTGCTGCAAAGGGAGGAATCATAGCCGCCACGAAAGCATTGGCGCAGGAAGTGGCTCGAAGGGGAATTACCGTGAATGCAGTTGCTCCGGGATTCATCAAGACCGATATGGTGGAGGGGCTCGATGAGGCCGCGCTGAAGAAGCAGATACCTGCCAACCGCTTCGGTCGGCCGGAAGAGGTAGCCTCACTCATTGGCTTCCTCGCATCCCCCGAGGCTGGATACATCACGGGCAATGTCATTTCAATCAATGGTGGACTTTATACTTAATTAGCGATGAAGAAGATAATTTTCTTATTGTTGCTGTCGCTCACGATGGTGACGACAGTAGCTGCCCAGGAGGCAGCATTCACAAGCGCAGTGGCCAGATACCGCACGGCCAAGACAGCTTCGGCCAAGGTGGAGATGGTAAAGCACAACAAGGCCATGACCAAGAGTACGTCCTCAACGGGTACGCTTTCTATGAAAGATCCCGACAAGGTGGCTATCGTCTGCAATGGCGGCAAGGACCAACTTGTCATGAATGGCAATACCTTCACGATGGTTATGGGTGGTCATAAGCGCGTGGCTTCGGCCAAGACTGCAAGCCAGTTTGCTGCTTTTAAAGCCGTCCTGCTCAGTGTGCTCAATTGTGGCAAGACCGACATCTCTAAAGTTCAGGGCGTGAAAGTGACCACGGGCGGCGGCAATGTCATCATCACGATGACTCCTACTGCCCAGAAGCATCTGATGTTTACTTCCTTTGTACTTACCATCGATCGCAAGACCGGTGCGCTGGAGACTCTTACCCTCAACAGCAAGCGTGGATATACCAAGTACACGTTCAGTGGATTCCGGTTTGGGGCTGCGGTTAACGACAAAGTATTCTTGCCTTAAAGCTGAAGAAAAAGAACTTGAGAATGTGTGCCGTGTGCGGGTGAGGTTCAGCAAGATGAACCTGATGAACATCGTCTGGCACGGCATCTGTCTTAACTATCTTGAGGACGGGCGAGAGAGCTTCGGGCGCCATTACTCGGGCATCGACTATCAAACGATGGCCGATGCCCGCTAGCCTGCGCCCTGAAGTACTTCGCCTCACTGGGAATCAACGATATAGCCGAACATTCTACGTCTATCATCGTTGTTTCCGATTCGACTATCGCTACGAAGTTTATCGCGAGCGCGACCATGAGCTGTGTATTAATGCTGAGACCACTCAACTCTTCATCGACAGTCATGGTGAGTCCATGATCGACAAGTCCGACTATTTCGTTGGTTGGCAACAAAACATCTGAAGAAGAAATAGTCTAATGTCCGTTTATCTACTATGACCTGTCGGCTTCTGAGGTAGTGCCGTCTAAGGGTCTTTCAGATTGCTCACGAAAACGGATGTTTTGAGTTTTCCAGTCCATAGCATCAATAATGGCAATAGACTCGAGACGGTAACCCTCCTCACGAAGCATTTGTCCGCCCTGTTGCTGCCCCTTCTCAATGGCCACGCCAAGACCAGCCACTATGGCGCCAGCCTGATGCACAATATCGATTAAGGCATGCATGGCCTGTCCGTCGGCAAGGAAGTCATCAACGATGAGAACTCTCTCTCCAGTACTGAGATACGGCTTCGAGATGAACACATGATTCATTCGCTTGTGAGTGAACGAATAGGCCTGCGACATGTATTTATCGTCGGTGCTGTTGGCCGTCTCGCTCTTCTTGGCAAACACCACAGGCACATCGTACAAGTCGCCAAGCAGGGTAGCAATGGCAATGCCACTAGCCTCGATGGTCAGCACCTTGTCCACCTCAACGCCTTTAAATCTACGCTTAAACTCGTAGGCCACCTGACGGATGATATCAATGTCGATTTGATGGTTGAGGAAATTGTCAACTTTCAGGAGGTTTCCAGGCTTAATGACGCCATCTGCTATGATTTTTTCTTCGAGGAAATTCATGTTGTACAGTATTTATGATTGGAGTAAAAGAAACGTATTAATAATATTCGATTTCAAACTCATCGGAGATGGCGGCGTCATCCATGATGCTGTCACCATTATACTCAATACGTAAGCCTCGGTAATCTTTCGGTACAAACAGTTTGCCGGTTACAAACGTCCACTGGGGTTTGCCGTAATCATAGGATTTACCAGATAATATTAACCTGTGGGAAATATGGTCAACCTCCCAGAAACCTCCACCGATGCATACGTCTCCAGGGAGTAAAAGGTCCTTATGCATCCGGACGTAACCTAAACGAATATAACCGTCGAGAGTAAGAATGAATTTCGGTTCCATGTCACAATTGTTGCGATTGCAAATTTACAATATAATTTTCAAAGAGGTGTGTATTGGACCAGTTGAATTTTTCCGTGGATGATGATTAAAAGGAAAATCTCATCCTCAGCGCTTAGGCTAAAGCCTATTGTTGTTTTGTGGAGGAGTCTGGGTGGTGAGTCCGCTTCGCGTTCTCCTCG
>Ga0256406_1007725_pt1 | contig 10052 bp, 7 predicted proteins | sample RumenRJG_03DNA_FD_185986 | JGI IMG/M metagenome (GOLD analysis project Ga0256406, IMG submission 185986) | Bovine rumen microbial communities from Lethbridge, Alberta, Canada - RJG_03 | ecosystem: Host-associated > Mammals > Digestive system > Stomach > Rumen | place: Canada: Alberta | collected...
CGATGTTGGTGACCACCACGACGTCGGGGTTGAGGTAGAGGAAGGAGCCGTCGGACTCGTCCGCCTCGCAGACGAAGTAGCCGCCCTCGCCGTTCCTGCCGTTGGTGTCGTAGCCCTCGACCACGCCGCCGATGAGGAAGGAGGGGTCCCAGCCCAGGCGGTCGAGCATGGTCGCGATCATGGAAGACGTGGTGGTCTTGCCGTGAGTGCCGGCGACGGCGACGGTGGTGGCGTTGTTGGAGAGGTACGACAGCATCTTGGCGCGCGGCCAGATGGGAATGTTCAGCTCGCGGGCGCGCACGACCTCGGGGTTGGTCTCGGGGATGGCGCTCGAGGTCACGACCACCTCGGGCGAGACGCGGTCGATGGTCGCGGCGTCGTGGCCGATGGTCACGTCGATGCCCACGTCCTCAAGCTCGCGCACGTAGTGGGAGCTCTTGAGGTCAGAGCCGGTGACCTTGCAGCCGCGCTTGTTGAGCACGAGGGCGATGCCGCTCATGCCCGCCCCGCCGATGCCCACGAAGTGGGCGCTCGCGATGGCCTTGCCCTTCTCGGCCGCCTTGTCGCGGGTCGTCTCCTTGATGTCTGCCATGGCTTCCCCTTCCAAAGGTGCGCGGCGAGAGGCCCGCCGCGGAAACTGGTTCGCCTAACCTATTCACTCTAGCCGATGGACGGCCCAAGACGGTCCGCGGCAACAAGCCACCATGGACTCAGCAGGGCTCCGTCTTCGCGGCCGGGACGCGCCTAGCGTGCGGCGGCACGCTCCACCATGTCCGCGAGCTTGACGGCCGCCTGGTCCTGCCCAAGGCCGCGGGCGCACGCGCGCATGCGCTCGCGCCGCTCGGCGTCGCCCACGAGGTCGAGAAGGTCGTCGGCAAACTCGTCGCCGTCTATCGCGTCGTCGGCGAAGAGGTCCGCTGCGCCGGCGTCGACCAGGTAGTGGGCGTTGGTCGTCTGGTGGTCGCCCGTTGCGAGCGGGTAGGGCACCAGCACGCTCGGGACGGCGAGCGCCGCAATCTCGGCGATGGATGAGGCCCCGGCGCGAGAGACAACGAGGTCTGCGGCCGCGAGGGCCTCGCCCATGTTGGAGATGTAGGGGGCGACCTGCCAGCGCTCGCGCTCTGCCCCGGTGAGGGCAAGGGACGAGACGACGTCCTCGTAGAGCTCCTTGCCCGTGGAGTGGACCACGTAGAGGCCGGGATTGGCGAGCAGGCGCTCCTTGAGGCGAGCGATTGCCTCGTTCACGTGGGCGGCGCCCAGGCTCCCGCCAAAGACGAGAAGCATCGTGGCGTCCTCGGGGATCGAGAAGGCAGCGCGGCCCGCCTCGCGCGAGGCGGAAAGGACGCTCCTGCGCACGGGGTTGCCCGTGAGCACGATGGCGTCCTCGCCACGGACGCGCCCCTCGAAGGCGGCGCGCGCCTGGGGAAGCGACACGCAGACGTAGCGCGCATGAGGCGCGAGCGTCTTGTTGGCAAGGCCGGGGACCGAGTTCTGCTCGTGGAGCACGTAGGGGATGTGCCGCTTGCGGCAGCGGTCCATGAGCGCCAGCTCGACGTAGGCGCCAAACCCCACGGCGACGTCTGGGGCTCCCTTCTCGGCAAAGACCTCCCCCACCCGCGAGGAGGCCTTGCCCTCGCGCACGAGGGCCGAGACGAGCGTCCAGGGCCTCGAGCGGTCGAAGCCGGTCACGTGGATGGGCTCGAGCTCGAAGCCCGCCTGCGGGACGAGCGTCCCCTCGAGCTTGGCGCTCTGGCCAAAGAAGCGCACGTGGTGGCCACGAGCGGAGAGCTCCTCGGCCAGAGCGAGCGCCGGGTTGATGTGGCCCGCGGTGCCGCCAGCGGCGATCGCAACCTCTAGACTAGTTCCTGCCACGCCTGCCATCCCCTCTTCCGGACCCACGACCGCGCAGCCTCTCCGCCGCGTTGGGTCCGAGGTCTATCCTTCCACCATCGTACCTGCCAGACCTGCTCGGCCGACCGTTGCCTCCCCGCGGCCTTCCCTGCTGGCGCGCCCGGCTCCCGCCGTCGACCATGCGCAGGCCGGACCCGGCTTCCCCGCGCGGGCGCGCGGAGCGGGGCGTGGGCGTCCTCACGAGCGAGATGCCCGGGGACGCCGAGGGGGCAGGACCCCTGGCCTCCTCGCCGTCGGCAAACTGCCAGGACTGGCGGCTTCTGTCGTGGACGGTCTCGGGCAGCGCGGAATTGTTGGAGACCGAGACGATCATTCCCACGAGCATGAGGCAGCTCATGATTGTCGAGCCGCCATAGGACACGAACGGGACGGGCTTGCCCGAGAGTGGCATGATGCCAAGGACGCCGCAGACGTTCACCAGGAGCTGGATCACGATGAGCGACGTGCATCCCGCAGCGATGAGCCTGCCGCACATGTCGGGCGCGTAACGGGCGATGCGGAACCCCGCCCACGCGAGGACGCCAAACGCGGCGAGCACGCCGAGCGTTCCCACGAGGCCAAGCTCCTCGCCCACCACGGCAAAGATGAAGTCGTTGTAGGCCATGGGCAGGTATGAGTACTTCTGCTTGCTCATGCCCAGCCCAACGCCAAAGAGCCCACCCGAGCCAAAGGCGTAGAAGCCCTGGATGAGCTGGTAGCCGGAGCCCGTGGGGTCACTCCAAGGGTCGAACATGGTCACGATGCGGGCACGGGAGTAGTCATCCTTCAGCGAGAGGACGATGACCCCAACCACGCCAACGCCAATCACGAGGAGAATCCAGCGACGGTCCATGCCGGCGAGATAGGCCATCACGATGAGGGTGGCGGCGATGATCATGGTCGAGCCCTTGTCGGGCTGAAGCAGGATGAGCACGAGGGGGACGCCCACGAAGACCGCAAGGCTCTTCACGAACTCCTGGAAGCCCATGGCCTGCTCGTCGTAGTAGCGCTCGGCGAGGTCGGCCGCCACAAGGATGATGGTGATCTTGGCGAACTCGGACGGCTGGAGCGTGAAGGGGCCAATGGCGATCCAGCGGGTTGCGCCATAGGCGTCGCTGCCCGCTATGGGCAGAAAGATCAGCAGCAGCAGGCCGATGGTGAGAATCCAGATGATCCGCACCAGCGTCTTTCCCCAGAGGTGGTAGTCCCGCGTCGCGATGAACACGGCGAACCCCGTGCCCGCCGCGGCGAACGCGAGCTGGCGCTTGAGGTAGTAGGCGGGGTCGTTGCCCAGGGCGTCCGAGGTGAGAGACGTGATGGACGAGGCCGAGTACACCATGAGAAAGCCAAAGCAGGTGAGGATCACCACCACGGCGATGAGGACGAGCCTGGGCTTCATGAACCTCTCGGGCACGCCGAGGATGGTCTTCTCGACCGACAAGCGGCCCGAGCCCCTCCCCTGGCCGCTGCGCCGGGAGGAGGAGCGGGGACGTGGGACGGCGGAGCCCCTGTATGCGGACGCCTGGGCCACTAGCGCAGCCCCCCTGCGGCCACGCGCTCGGCAGCGAGGCGCTTGAAGAGCTCGCCGCGCTCCTCCATGTTGTGGAACTCGTCGAAGGACGAGCACGCGGGCGAGAGAAGCACCACGTCGCCGGCCTGGGCGCGCCTGCAGGCGACCGAGAAGGCCTCGCGCATGTGGGGCTCGCGCACGACCTCGAGCGCGGAGCCCGAGGCGGAGACCTCGTCCTCGAGGGCGCGGGCGATTCTCTCGCCGGCGGCGCCGTAGCACACGGCGACACGACAGCGAGCTGCCACCGCGCGGGCGAGCGAGGTGAGGTCGGTGCCCTTGTCGTGGCCGCCCAGGAGCACCACGACGCTCCCCGGCCTGAAGGCGGTGAGGGCCTTCTCGACGGAGTCGGTGTTGGTCGCCTTGGAGTCGTTCACGAAGCGCACGCCCGCGACCTCGCCGCAGGGCTCGATGCGGTGCTCGAGCGGCGAGAAGGCGAGAAGTCCGCGGCACACGTCCTCCTCGGCCACGCCCAGCTCGAGCGCAACGGCAGAGGCCACGAGGGCGTTCTCCTGGTTGTGCTCGCCCTGGATGAGCAGGTCTGACGCAGGCACGAGGACGTGCTCCGCGCCATCGAGGCGCACCACGAGCCGTCCGTCGCGCACGAAGGCGGCGCACGGCGTGCCGGGGTCCTGGCGCACGTCCACGCGGCACACGCGAAGGCTCCTCTCCTCGAGGCGCCCTATGACGGCGCGGCACCAGTCGTCGCCGTCGAAGACCACGGCGAGGTCGCCTGCCCCGAGGTTGGCGAAGATCTTCTCCTTTGCCTGTGCATATGCCTCCATGCTGCCGTGCCACTCCACGTGGTCGGGCGTCACGTTCATGAGGCAGGCCACGTGCGGGTGCAGGAAGCGCGTGGTTGCGAGCTGGAAGCTGGAGAGCTCGGCCACGAACCACGAGCCCGGCTCGCGCTCGGCGAGGCGGCTCGTGATGAGGGTGCCGATGTTGCCCACGGCCTCGGCGGAGCGCCCGCCCTCGCGAAGGAGCGCCGTGGTGAGGGAGGTCGTGGTGGTCTTGCCGTTGGTGCCGGTGATGCCCACCCAGTTGGCGGGGCTCTCGCGCCACGCGAACTCGGGCTCGCCGATGACCTCCACGGCATGCGCGGCGGCTGCCTGGAAGAAGGCCGAGCCAATGGGGATGCCAGGAGACGCAACGGCCAGGTCGAAGGTGCCCTCGACCTCCTCGGTGCCCAGGACGCAGCGTACGCCCAGGCCCTCGAGCTCGCGCGTCACCTCGCCCTCGTGCGAGGAGGCGCCGCCGAAGAGCGTGACGGAGGAGACCCTCTCGCCAAGCCCCGCGAGGTAGCGGCAGACGGCCTCGCCCGTGTGTCCTATGCCCAGAACGGCGACGTCGCCGAGGCGCGCCGGGGTACTGCTTTCCTGCATGAGAAGCCCCCTAGCCAAGCTGGAAGTACAGTGCGAACCCAAGGACCGCGAAGGCGGCCGAGACGATCCAGAAGCGTATGACGACCTTCGTCTCGCTCCAGCCCTTCTTCTCGAAGTGGTGGTGGAGCGGGGCCATGAGGAACACGCGCTTGCCCGTGGCCTTGAAGCTCACGACCTGGACGATCACCGAGAGGGCCTCGACAATGAAGAGGCCGCCCATCACGAGCGAGCAGACCTCGGTCTTGGTGAGGACGGCAAGCGCGGCGAAGGCGCCGCCCAGGGCCAGCGAGCCCGTGTCGCCCATGAAGATCGAGGCGGGATAGCAGTTGTACCAGAGGAAGCCCACGCAGGCACCCACGATGGTTGCGGCAAGAACGGAGAGGCCGAGCTGGTCCTCGTTGAAGGCGACCATGGCCATCACGACCATCACCACGAGCACCGTGCCGCCCGCGAGGCCGTCGAGGCCGTCGGTGAGGTTGACGGCGTTGGAGAGGCCCGCCAGAAGCAGGAAGACGAAGACCATGTAGAGCCAGGGCACCTGCACGCCACCGATGGTGCTCGAGAGGACGCCGAGGTCGAGCGTCGCCCCGCCGGGGAACTCGATGGTGGGGGCTACACCGCACAGGTTCACCGCAACGAGGCAGAAGACCACGCACACGACGGTGAGACCCACCATCTTCTGCGAGGGCGTGAGACCGAGCGAGCGCTTGTGCGCCACGGACTCGATGTCGTCGAGAAGGCCAAGGGCGCCCGTCGCGAGCATCGCGAAGAGCGCGAGGAAGAGCATGGGCGACCAGGGCGCCATGAGGAGCGTGGTCACAACCACGCCGAGAAGCATCACGATGCCGCCCATGGTGGGCGTGCCCTGCTTCACGAGGTGACGCTTGGGACCGTCAGCCCTCACCTGCTGCCCCAGCCCCTCGTGGCGCATGAGCTTGATGAAGAACGGCATCACCACGGCCGTGATGACGGCGGCAACGCCTGCCGCAAGAAGCACCTGGTAGCTAGGGTACGCGGGATTTCCCACAATGAACATCAGCGAAGCACTCCCCTCGCGAACGCATCCAGACCGCAGGAACGCGACGCCTTGACCAGCACGAGGTCGCCCTGCGAGAAGACGGGGGCGAGCGTCTCCACGGCAGCGTCGACCGTGGGGAAGAGCTGCAGGCGGTCCTCGGAGGCGCCCATCGTGCGCGCGGCCTCGGCCATCTCGGCGGCAAGCTCCCCGCCAACGAAGACAAGCATATCAAGACCCTTGGCCGCGGCATAGGCGCCCACGTAGCCGTGGAGGCGCCGCTCCTCGCTGCCAAGCTCGCCCATCTCGCCCAGGACGGCCACGCGCATCCCGGTGGCGTCCATCTCCGAGAGGACGTCGAGGGCCGCCGCCATGGAGGCGGGGCTCGCGTTGTAGGAGTCGTCGATCACGCGCACGCCACGGGGAGACTCCGAGACGGCAAGGCGCATGCTCGCGGCGGGCATCGCGGCCATGGCCTCTGCGGCAGAGTCGCGGTCAATGCCGAGCGCCTCGACCACCGCCATGGCGAGAAGGAAGTCGGGCACCACCTGGCGTCCGGGGACCATTGGCGTGACCCCCTTGGACCAGCCGTCCTTGCACGCGACCGTGAACGACGCCGCCCCGGTGCCCGTGAGCTGGACGTCTTTTGCGCGCACGTCGTCTTCCTCGCGCTCGCCCACGTACGCCACGCCCACGCCCGCGGGACGCGCGAAGCCGTCGGCGATGAAGGGCGTGTAGTCGTTTGCGCTCGTGAGCACGAGCAGGGGCTCGACGCCACAGGACGCCACCATGCCCGAGACCACCTCGGCCTTGGCGCGGGCGATGTTCTCGCGCGAGCCGAGAAGCCCAATGTGGCTCGTCCCCACATTGGTGATCACGGCAAGCGTGGGTGCGCAGCAGGCGGCCATGCGACGGATCTCGTTGGGATGGTTCATGCCCATCTCGCAGACGAGGACCTCGGCGTCGTCGGGCGCCGAGAGCACCGTGAGCGGCAGGCCGATGAGGTTATTGAGGTTGCCCTGGGTTGCGTGGACGCGCCGCGCGGTCGCGATGCCCGTGCGCAGGAGGTCCTTCGTCGTGGTCTTGCCCACCGAGCCGGTGACGCCCACCACGAGCCAGTTGGGGTGACGGGCGCGCCACTCGTGGGCCAGGCGGAGCAGGAACTCCTCCGCGTCGTCGCCCTCGGGGCGCACCACGGCGCTGCCGCGCTCGCGGGCAAGCCCGAGAAGGGAGACGTCGGGATCGCGCGTCACCACGACGCAGGAAGCCCCCGCCTCGATGGCAGCGGCGGCGTAGTCGTTGCCATCGACATTCTCGCCGAGAAACGCCACGAAGACCGAGCCGGGGCCAATTTTTCGCGAGTCGATCTCGACCGAGCCGGCAACGCGTGCGCTTGGCGTTCCCTCGAGCAGCTGCGACCCCGTTGCGACCACGAGGTCTTCGATGTCCATGGAAAGCATAGGTCCCCCTGACCTAGTTGTTTGTCGACGTGGATGCGGTCGACGTGGTGGTTGTTGAGGCATCCGGGGAGATGCCAAGGTCCGTGACGGCGGCCTCCATTATCTCCTTGAAGGTGGGCGCCGCTGAGGAGAGCGCGAGGTGCGGCGTTCCGTTGAGGCCCACGTAGACCAGGACGTCGGGGTCGCTGGCGTTGGCAAAGCCACACAGAGACGCCACGTACTTGCCCTGCTGATAGCCGCCGGACTCGCTGGCCTGCTCGCCCGTGCCCGTCTTGCCCGCAATCGTGTAGCCGTCGACCTGGCCGCGCTTGCCGGTGCCGTCGGTCATGACCGATGTCATCATGTCGGTGAGCTCGTCGGCCGTGGTCTTGGAGATGACCTGCTCGCCCGCAGGCCAGTCGACCTCCTCGCCACCCTTGGAGACGAGGAAGTGGGGCGTGGTGGGAATGCCGTCGTTGGCGACGATGCCAAACGCGCGCACGATCTGGACCATGGGCACGGCGAGGGCCTGGCCAAAGGCCATGGCGCCGAGCGTCGCGCCGGTGTAGTTCTCGTAGCTGGTCACGATGCCCGTTGCCTCGCCCGGGTAGTCGATGCCCGTGGCGTGGCCGATGCCGAACTTGTCGACGCCCTCGGCGAAGCGCTGCGCGCCGATGACCTCCTGCGCAAGGAGCGAGACGCCGACATTCGAGGAGCGCACGAGCATGGTGCGCACCGTCATGTCCTCGGCGCCGCTGCGCGCCTCGTCGTCGGTCACCCAGTCGTCGCCGGCAAGAATCTGGACGGGGACGTTGTAGACGCTGTCCGCGTTGAACAGGCCGTTCTCGACGCCGATGGCGACGGTCAGGATCTTGAACATCGAGCCCGGCTCGTAGGAGGCGGTCACGGGCTTGAGCGTGAGGGCGTCCGAGCTGGTGTTGGCGAGGTCTGAGAGCTTCGCCAGCGGCGTCGAGCATGCGGCGTATACCTCGCCCGTCTTGGGGTTTGTCACCATGACGGAGCCGGAGTCCGCGTCGTAGTCGCCGACCGCCTGGGAGATGACCTCCTCGGCCTTCTCCTGGATGTCGATGTCGATGGAGAGGACCAGGTCCTGGCCGTTCTTCGCCTCGGTCACCTGGGAGGTGCCGCCGGCGATGGGCGTGCCCGTGAGGCCGGTCTCGACGATCATCTGGCCGTCGGTGCCGGAGAGGGCGTCGTTGTAGTAGTACTCCAGGCCCGTGAGGCCCTCCCCGTCGGTGCCCACGACGCCCAGCACCTGGCTCGCCACGTCACCGTAGGGGTAGACGCGCTTGGTGTCGTCAAGGTAGTAGACGCCCTTGAGCTTGGCGTCCGAGAGCTGCTGCTTGATGGTGTCGGCCACGTCGCTGTCCACCTGGCGCTTGACGTAGGCGAAGGTGGAGTCGGTGGTGAGCGCCGAGGTGTAGTCGCCTGCGGTGCCGCCCAGGTTGGCGACGAGTATCCTCGCCACGCCCGAGGGGTCCGTGATCTCCTTGGGGTTGCAGTAGATGGTCTTGCAGTCCACGCTCATGGCAAGCACGTTGCCGTTGCGGTCGTAGATGGTCCCGCGCTTGGCGTGGAGCGTGATCACGTTGGTGCGGTGCTGCTCGGCCGCGTCGGAAAGGCTCGGGGCTTCGACCACCTGGAGCCAGAAGAGGCGCCCCGCCACAATGGCGAACACGACCATAAGGATGAGGAAGATCACGCGCGTGCCGCTGTCGAAGCCGCCGGGGCCCGACCCGCCCGGTCTGGACGCACGGGCGCGATAACGGGCACGAGAGGCCTCGTCATACGAGGCCTCCTGCATTCCACGCCGCCCTTGGCGGCTCTGTCTCATGCTCTCTCTCACGAGGGAGTAGTCTACGCCTCAGGGGCAGCCATAGCGTCGTCCGTCACGGACTGCGCAGCATCCCCATCCGCCGTAGTCGCGCTCGCAGAGGCGGCCTCGCCGGCAGACGTCGCCTCGGTCGCCGCGGCATCGGCGGATGCGCCGTTGGACGAGACGGTGATCACCTCTCGGTTGGTCGAGAGGGACATGCCGTAGTTCTGCGTGGCGATGCGGCTGATGCGGCTCGACGAGGAGAGCACGGACTTCTCGACCTGAAGGTCCTCGTTGAGCGCCTGCGCCTCCTTGATCTGGGAGCGCAGCGCAGAGTTTGCCTGGAGGGTCGAGACGGTTGCCGTGGAGAGCGCCACGCGGCAGGCGCCGAGCGCGATGAACACGAGGGCACAGACGACGGCGAGACGGACGCGATGCAGGAACTGGGGGCTCACGCCAGCCCTGGCGCGCGCGTCAAGCCCGCCACCGGTGACGACCGAGAACGACGGGCGCTGCTCGACGCGTTCGTCGCGACGTTCGCGGCTCCTCTCGGCTACGTCCATCCTGACGGCTTCTGACCCCTGATACCTCATCGTTTTCCCTTGTCCCCCGGCTGTGCCGGACATTGTGCATGCTGGTGCGTTGGTAGTGCGTTGGTGGTGCGTTTGAGCTGCGTTTGTAGTGCGTGATGCCTTGTTTTGGTGGTGCTATGCAGACGACCTTGCGGTCGGGTGCAACGCTTACGTGCTCTCGTGCGTGACGTCGAGCTTGACCGCCACGCGCATGAGCGCGCTTCTCGCCCGTGGGTTGGAGGAGACCTCCTCCTCGCCCGCGACGAGCGGCTTTCTCGTCCTGACGTCGACTATCGGCACGTGGCCGCAGACGCACACCGGAAGGTCCGGCGGGCAGATGCAACCCT
>Ga0256406_1007726_pt1 | contig 10051 bp, 8 predicted proteins | sample RumenRJG_03DNA_FD_185986 | JGI IMG/M metagenome (GOLD analysis project Ga0256406, IMG submission 185986) | Bovine rumen microbial communities from Lethbridge, Alberta, Canada - RJG_03 | ecosystem: Host-associated > Mammals > Digestive system > Stomach > Rumen | place: Canada: Alberta | collected...
CACCCCTGAAAAGGAGCGCAACCTCCTCCACGCCAACGCCTACCTCTACCGCGCCATCGCACGCAGCCAGCAAGGCAACAAAGAAGGCGCAAAAAAGGACCTCCAGCAGGTCCAGGAGGTCTTGCAACAGCTGCCAAAGGAAGATCAGCAGCAGGTCAAAGAAATGCTCGACGCGCTGCCGAGCTTGCAAAAATAATTTATTGAAATATCTTATCCGCATAATAAAAGGGAGATTGCTCTTTTCCGAGCGATCTCCCTTTTCCTATACCATCCTTTTTCATGCGTTCCGCTTCGCTGCACTGGTGGCGACGGAGGCGAGGTAGGTCTTGACGCCGCTGCTGAGGGAACGGAAATTCGAAGCAATCATCTTGCGCAAAGCTTTCTTTTCGTCCTCGCTCATGGTCGCATTGTCATTGACGGCCTGAATCATGCCGTACGCCTGTGCGAGCTTTGCGCCCTCGTCGAGGGTCTTGTCGCTGTCGATGCGGCTGACGAGCGTGCTCGCACCAGCCATGCGCTGCTCTGGCGATGTGGACGCCCGGAGGATGCCCTCCATCGCCATGTAGCCGTCGTGGATGTTCTGATGGACGAAGGACTCGAACTGGGCGTTGCCCTGCTCGATAGCCGAGAGGACGGTCGCAGAAAGGGCCGGGGCCGTGCGATCGTCGACAGCACCCGGACGGCCTGCCACTGCTCCCGGTGTCGTGCTGCTGTTGCCGCTGTCATGCACTTGGACAGGAGCTTCTTCCTCATCGGAAAACAGGCTTGTCGATGTGTCGGTCTTCGAAGCGGACTCTGTTGCTTTCGTCGCCTGCACGGTGGCGTCGGTCAGGACGTCACCTGTCGTGCTGGAAACGGTGTCGGACGTCGAAACCTCCGAACTGCCCGAAGTGCCGGACGACGTGCCTGAGGAACTCGAAGCGCTGCCAGATGTACCCGATGAGGACGTGCTGTCGCTCCACGCTGACCAGCTGCCCGTGCCTGCCGCGCCATCGGTATACGTCCCCGTACCGATGCCCGTCAGGAGATTCGTTCCATCAGAACCGATGCTGAGCGTCGTGCCGTCGTTCTTGCTGGCGCTGCCGGCCGCGATATAAAGGCCGTCAGCAGAAATCTTTGTGTTTTTGAGCGTCACGGTATTTCCTGACGCACGGTCAAAAGAAACCGTCTCACTGCTGTTACTGTTTCCGAAACGATTGACCGCCACGAGGTCGACTTCGCTGGAATAATATGTCTTGTCATGGCTGGACAAGGTGATGTCCGCGCCATCGAGATTCACAGCACCGCCGATGAGATTCAGATAGCTTTCGTTCTCGGTATTTGTGCAGTCCACTTTGCCGCTGAACTGGATGGTGTTCGCTGGCGTCGCCGTCAGTTTCGTATTGCTCGGGGAAACGCCATCCAAGTAAGAATTGGCCGCTATGAAATCCATGCCTGGCGTATGGCCAGTGCTCGTGAAAGTCACGCCATCGGCAACGTTAATCGTACCACCATAGACAGAAAACGGGGATGAATATTCGATGTCGTATACGTCCGTCGCGTTCACCGTCGCGCCGCTCTCAAAAGTCACGGGCGCCCCGATGCTGCGCCCAGAAGGCGTCGCAAAGGTGCCAGTTCCTCCACTCACCAACGACTGATAATCCGTATCGCTGATGGCAAGTGTTGAGAGTATGAGATTCTGCGAATTGATGATGCCCGAGCTGCCGACCGTGATGCCGTTCGGATTGATGAGGAGCGCCATGTTTTCGCCTGTCTGGTTCAGCGTACCGAAAAGCTCCGACAGGCTCGTCCCCGTCACGCGGTTCAGCATGGCATAGTTTGCCGTGTTGAGTGTCAGGCTCTCGCCCTTTCCGATGCTGAACGAATCCCAGTTGATGATGCTGTTGCTGTTCGCCGTCAGCGTGCCGCCCGAGCTCACGGTCCCATCCGAAAGCCCTGAGACATCGCCCGATGCGACGGTCCCGCCTTGCGGCATGGCCTGCACTGCGGGGCTGCCGCCGAGGGCCAGCGCGATGGCGAGTGCCAGCGCTCCGAGGTTCCGCTTCTCATTCCATTTCATCTTCATATCGATCCGTCCTTCCCTGTACGCACCGTGATTCCCTTATGAAGTTTTCTTTCCTTAATTAAAAGCTCCAGCTGAAGAGCATGTTCCACCGCTTGTGCTGCTGATTCCAGTCATCTGGAACGTCTTTCAGAACGCCCGCATAGTCGAGCGCGACATTCATATGATGTTTCTTGTCTTCATAGCGATAGCCGACGCCCGCCGAAGCGATGTCCGCGCTGTCAAACAGCTGTGCACTGTGGTTGTTCGCGAGGTGGGCCGCATCGACGAAGAAGACGAAGCGGGAACCGGGCCAGAGTTCTGGCGTGTAGGCTTCGAGAGTGCCGACGAGGCCCTTGTCCGCCGCGATGGCACGCTCGGCAAAGCCGCGCACAGACGTGCGCCCGCCCGCGCCGAGCTGAAGGGCTGGCAGTAAATCATTTCTGGTATACTGTCCGAACACGCGGCCGCCGAGAATCCAGTCACCTTTTGTGCGGTACTGGTAATTAATTCCAGTTTTAAATATCTGGAACGATTTGTCGTAGCCGTAAAGCGCATCGCGGTCACCGCCGGCCTTGCTGAGGCTCGTCTCGATGCCCGCCATGTAACTGAAGGAATGATGTTCATCGCGGTCATTGTGCTGGAATGCCAGGCTGGCCGTCGAGACATCGTAATCGCTGTCATCCGCAGCGCTCGCCGTGCCGGCATGGTAGTCATAGTCGTTTTTCATATTCCAGTAGTTGATGCCGAAATCAAAGGCGTCTTTTTCCCGCGAGGTGTAGGCGAGGTTGTGCTGGTAGTGCAGGCCGGCCGTCGTGCCCTTGCCGCTCGCGCCGATGTCATAGAGGCCGTCGCTGTAGATGCTGCCAAGGTCGACATCGGAGTAGCTCGCCGTCAGCACGAGGGCATCGGAGAGCTTTGGCAGGGGGAAGCGATAGGCGAGGGCAGCCTGCCTGACATCGCCGATGTGGCCGCCCGAAGGCGACGTCACATAGGCAATGCCGAGCGTGTCGCCATGATGCGTGAGGTTGCGGTCGACATAGCTCGTCGCGACGCGCCAGTTGCCCGTATAGTCGTTGCCCGTATTCGAGACGGTGACGGTCGTATGGTATTCCTGCTGTTTCCGCGAGGTCAGCGTCAGGACATAGCCATCCGTTGCGGGGCTGAAATTCGCACCGACTTTCAGCGCACCGCCGTCGTTCAGGAATTGGACCTGGCGCGAGAGCTGATGGACGCTGACAATCTTTTTCGATGCTTCGGGGATGGCACGCAGGAGCTGCGCTTCCGTCATGGCGGCGTCGGTATCGACGACGAGGGAGGAGACAGGGACAAAAGCGCGGTCCGGAGAGGTTGCCGCTCTTTGTGACGGCGTGCTGCCAGATGCAGCAGGGCGGCTCTGGGTCCCAGCAGTCTGCCCCGCCGTGCCAGACTGCGCGGCCTGCTGCTCGGCAATCTTCCGCTCCTGCTCGAAGAGCTCGACAGGTGCAGCTTCTGCCTTTGCCTGCACCGTGCGCTGTGATGAGCGCTCCTCGGCAAAGAGCTCTGTCTGGGCGTCATTCGGCCGCGAAAGCTCCTGCTGTGCAAGGCCGATGGCGGCTGCATCTGCCCGCGGGGCAAAGCCGCACGTCGCCCCGAGCAGCACGCCGAGTGCCGCCGCGAACGATTTCAACTTCCGATTTCTCCCAATCCTTCTGATGGTTTTCAGCATCTCCAAAATCCGTCTCCCCTTTGCATCCCATTCCTGTGGATTTCTTCTCTTTATTTTATCATCTATGTCCCCCCCCTGCAAGACAGAAATGCGTATATGGAAACAAAAATCTCGACACGCAACTGCCGAGATTTCATTCTGCCTATGTCATAAATTTTTGTTATTTAATTCTTCCCATGATTTTCCCGCCCCGGCGATGGTCGGGGTAGACGAGCGTGAGGAACGTGATGAGGCCGAGGGTGTAGCCGGTGAGCATGATGATGCCCATCGGGACGGCTGTGTCACTGCCGGCGATGCCGACGAGGGGCATCATGAGGCCGCCCAGAATCATCTGGGCGAAACCGATCAGCGCGCTCGCGCTACCTGCATTCTTGCCCTGGCGCGAGAGGGCGAGGGAGAAGCTCGCCGCGCCCATGATGGAGAGCGGCACGATCGTGATGAAGAGCACGGGAATCGTGTAATAGATGGGCGCGTGGCAGAGGAAGCCTCCGAGCAGCGCCACGGAGCCGAGGACGGGCACGATGAGCGACCCCATCAACAGCTCGACATCCGGCACGCGGCCCGCGAGACGCGCGGGCACCATGCCGCAGACAAGCAGGCCGACGCCGATGCCGCCGAAGATGTAGCTGAAGGTCTGCGGAGTTACATGATATATATTCTGGAATAAAAAGGACGCGCCAGCAATATAGGAAAAGAAAGCGCCGAAGACGAAGCACTGCGTCAGGCAGTGGCCCATGAAATACTTGTCGCGCAGGAGCTGCGGGAATTTCTGGAAAGAGGCTCCGAGATTTCCGATGCGTTTTTCCTGCGACAGCGTCTCGCGGTAGACCAGCGTCGCGCCGGACTGCACGAGGCCGACGGCGATGAGCAGCACGAAGATGCCGCGCCAGTCGGAGAAGAGCAGCACCTGGCCGCCGATGACGGGCGCGAGGATGGGCGCGAGGCCGTTGACCATCATGAGGATGGCGAAGAAGCGCGTGAGCTCGACGCCCTCGGCGACGTCGCGCGCAATGGCACGCGCGATGACGATGCCGCTCGCGCCCGCAAAGCCCATGAGGAAGCGCAGCACGAGGAAGGCGCGGATATCGGGAACGGCCGCACAGCCGAGCGCCGTCAATGCGAAGACGGCCATTCCTGCGAGCAGCGGTCCTTTGCGGCCGTAGCGGTCGGAGACCGGGCCCATGATCATCTGGCCCGCCGCCATGCCAATCATCGTCATCGTCAGCGTCAGCTGCGCGACAGACGCCGGGATGCCGAAGTCCGTCGTGAGCTCCGGCAGGGCGGGGAGGTACATGTCGGTCGAAAGGGGCGCCATCGCGCTCATCACGCCGAGGAAAATCGTGAGGAAGAGACGGGTCTTAGGAGTCATTGTCATATGGATAAATCACCTCACCTTCGACGATACCTTATTTTGATAAGACGGCCTTTAGAATGGACATACGATTTCGTCCGGCTTCCGCATCCTACTACTCCCCCCGCCCTTCGGGCCCGTCCCCCCTCAATGAGGGGGGCTAAGAAAGAAGAAGCGCCCGTCGCCCTGCCCCGATGGCAGCTTTATGCAACGAAACTTCCTAACAACCAAAATGACCGCGCAGGCTTTCTCGTCACCCGTGCGGTCATTTCGTCTGTATGCTGTTTTGCATTTGTTCCATTCCTATGGGACATCTTACCTGCCCATCGGACTCGCCCTCCTTCTTTATGGATTCATGTCGGCGGGCTCGGGGAACTGGCAATCTCCTCCGGCGGCTCTCACCGCCTTGCCTTTTCCCTTTGCTTGGCTTTATTATAGTGTAAACTTGTAAACTTGTCAAGCCTTTTCCTCGCTTTCTTTCACTTTTTTTCTGCGGCGCTGCTATCTCCGTGCGCGGCCTTGCGCGTGGTCTCTTCCTTCACGACTTTCCGCAGGAACTGCATGAGCGTCTTTTCGTCGTCGTAGACCTGGCGGCCTTTGCGCGTAACGATGCCCGAGTTCAAGCGGATGTCCTCGGCGAGCGGGATGGCGACGAAGCCGTCGTCCGGCAGCACGGCCGGTGCCGCGAGGAACGTCGAGCAAGTCCGCTGCCGCACGAGGTTCTTGACGGTATGGAGGTAAGGGGAGTAGTGGATGACCTGCGGCTTCTGCCCGATGGCCGCATAGGCGTCGTTGACGAGGCGGTAGACGAAGAACTTGCTGTCGAGGAGCGTCAGCGGCTCCTGGCCGATGTCCTCGACGCTGACGATTTCCCGAGCCGCGAGCGGGTGTCCGGGATACGTCACGAAGCAACAGCCGCACGAGAAGAGCTTGCGGTAGACGAGCTTCTGCGAGAAGCCTGTCTCGTAGTTCGTCACGGCGATGTCGAGCTTTTCCTCCTCGACCATATGGAGCGCCTCGATGCCGCCCGTCTCGATGATGTCGAGCACAATCTCGGGATGTGCGGCGCGGAACTCGCCGAGGATGCGCGGCAGGAAGAACGTGCCGATCTGCAGCGGCATCGCCATGCGGATGTGGTTGCGATGATGCGAGAGGTCGCCAATCTCGTCCTCGAGCTGGTCCGTGAGGTCGAGGATGTGCGTGACGCGCGCGAGCAGGTGCTCGCCGTCGTGTGTCAGCAGCAGCCGCCGTCCTTCGCGGTGAAAGAGGTTCAGCCCCGTCTCGGTCTCGAGCGTCTGCATCGCGACAGAGATTGTCGGCTGCGAGACGTGCAGCGAGGCTGCCGCCTTCGTGATGTTCTGCCATTGGCAGACGGCCGCAAAGTATCGCATCTGCGTGAGTGTCATCATGGTATCGTCTCCTGTCTCTCAGTCTTGTCTCTTTTCACATACCTTATTCCTTTCTATTATCTTACATTCTCTTCCTTCCTGCAAACCCCTTTCCTGCAAATTGCTTTTTTCGCGCAGCCCCTTGTCGTTTTCGAAAATATATTCTATAATCAAAGCATCCCATGAAATAATTTTTGAAAGGGTGAACAACGTGCCATCATCGATGGATCTGCTGCTGCCGGAGGACATTGACCGCATGCGGCGGCCGCGGCTGGCGGAAATGCTGGCGATTGCCAGAGGTTCGGCATATCTCTTGTCCTCGGAAGGGGAGGAAGGCGATGAGCATCTGACGGTGCTCATCGTGAGCGCGGGGACGTGGGGCCTCATCACGGATGATCCGGCCGACCTCGAAAAAGGGGAGAGCTACCAGCTCATGACGCTGACGTCCGAGGCCCGCAGCAGCCTCCGCGCCCTGCTCGGCATCCCCGAAAAAGTGCGCAAGGAATCGACGGGCCGCCCGAAGAAGTACAGCGTCGAGAAGGACGGCATGGAAATCTTCCTCGCGCATGTCTACGAGGGCCAGAGCATCAAGCGCATCGCGCTCGAACGCGACATGAGCCCGACGACGGTGCAGAAGCTCCTCAACGAAGCCCGCCTGATTGCCGCCGACAACCTCGTGCAGGGCGTCTGGTCGGCCTCGCCGGACTCGGCAAACTACCAGAAGAACCTCGACGTCCTCGCCTGGGCGGCCCAGCACACGACGGGCGAGAAAAAGGCCGCCTGCGAGCAGCTCTGGCGGAAGCTGCAACTCCCGCTGGAATCTGCGGAACTCGCAGGGCAAAAAAGTGTATGAGAGGTCATTCATATATCCAGAAGGAGGAATTCCATGTACCAGCCAGAACCCCATACCCAGCTCACGCCGGACATCGGCACGGACAGCGCCATCATCATGGGCGATCCGGCCCGCGTCGATACGATTGCAAAGCTCTTTGACGACGGCAAGCCCTGGGCGTACAACCGCGAGTACAAGTCTTTTCTCGGCACGTACCGCGGCAAACGCATCCTCGCCATGTCGACGGGCATCGGCGCGCCATCGGCCGGCATCGGCGTCGAGGAGCTCTGTAACGTCGGCGTCAAGAAGGTCATCCGCGTCGGCTCGGCTGGCGCCATGCAGACGGACATCGCGCTCGGCCAGCTCGTCATCGCCGAAGGCATCGTGCGCGACGACGGCCTTTCGAAGAAATACGTGCCCGAAATCTACCCGGCCGTGCCATCGTACCGCCTGCTCGCGCTCGCGCACCAGTACGCACCGGACGCCTGCTACGGCATCGTGCGCTCGCATGACGGCTTCTATGTCGATGACAACGCCGAGGTCGAGCGCTACTGGCACGACAAGGGCATCGCGGCCGACGACATGGAATCGGGCATCCTGATGGTCATCGGACGCCTGCGCGGCATGGAGACGCTCTCCATCCTCAACAACGTCGTGCCGTACCAGGGCGACCTCTCCGAAGGCGTCAACAGCCTCGTCGAAAGCAAAGACCTCGTGGCAAAGGGCGAGCAGGCCTCGCTTCACGCCGCACTCGATATTCTCAGCGACCCATCGCTCAAGGAGGACTGATTTATGGCAGCAACGACGAACAGCAGCTGGCTCTACCGCCAGCTCTTCACGAACTGGAAACCGTTCGAAGTCACCTACGTCACGGCGCTGCTCCTCCTGCAGGTCATCGCCTACATCATCGCGCCCGACACCGTCATCGGCATGATTTCGGGCGTCGCGGGCGTCATCTGCCTCGTCTACGGCATGAAGGGGCGCAAGATTTCCTTCAACACGGAGAACTGGTCGCTCTGGATTTTCGTCAACATCGCGAACTTCTGCTACTGGAGCATCCTGACGTTCCAGACGCTGACGGGCGACAACACCATCGGCAGCCTCGGCGCGAACCTCTCCCAGGTCGCCCTCCAGGCCGCCCTGCTCTTCAACGCCGTCTACGCCACGAAAGTCTGGTCGAGCGGCGAGGCAGACAACGAAGGCGGGACGGAGTAACTCTCCGAAAGATTTTGCAGACAGCAGACGGAAGCAGGTGTCATGATGGTGACCATCAAGCAGATTGCAGACATGTGCGGCGTATCGCGCGGGACCGTGGACCGCGTGCTGAACAACCGCGGAAATGTGAAGCCCGAAAAACGCAAGCGCGTGCTCGAAGTCATGCGCGAACTCAACTATCAGCCGAATCCTGCGGGCAAGGCGCTCGCGGCGCGCAAGCACAAGCCGGTCGTCGGCATCCTGCTGCCGTCCGAGGGCATCGTGTTCTTTGACGACGTGCTCGAGACGCTGCACCGCATGGCGCGGCGCTATGAGGAATACGGCCTGCAGTTCGTCTGGAAAACGCTGCGCGGCTACCATGCCGACGAGCAGTGCGCGGCCATCGAGGAGCTCCGCCACGAAGTCCAGGCGCTGATTGTGAATCCGATGAGCGAGCCGTCCGTCATCCAGAAAATCGACGAATGTGTCGCGGACGGCATCTTCGTCATCACCATCAACAACGATGTCGAGCTCTCGCACCGCCATCTCTATGTCGGCAGCGACTATTACGAAGGCGGCCAGACCGCGGGCGCCCTGCTCGCGATGATCGGGCCGACCGAGCTCCGCACGGGCGTGCTCATGGGCTCGAAGACAATGCTCGGCCATCGCCAGCGGCTCGACGGCTTCTGCGACATCCTGCGCAAGAACCCGCGCTTCACGCTGCTCGAAGTCGCCGAAAACGAAGACGACGAACGCATTTCCTACGAAAAGACGAAGGCGATGCTCGAAAAGCACCCCGATATCAACGCCCTCTTCGTCATCTCGGCCGGTGCGTCCGGCACGGGGCGCGCCGTCAAAGAGCTCGGCCTCGTAGGAAAAATCACGCTCATCGTCTTTGACACCATCCCGACGACGGTGCAACTCATGAAAGAAGGCGTCGTGCAGGCAGCGCTCTACCAGCACCCGCACCAGCAAGCCGCCAAAGCCATCCGCGCCGCGTTCGAGTACCTCGTAAACGGCGTGCGGCCGGAAAAGCAGCAGAACATCGTACAGAATGAAATCCGGATTTTGCAGAACGTCGGAAGATGAAAAACAGCAGGTCACACCGCCCAAAAGGTACGACCTGCTATTTTTATTGGACGCTATTTGCCTGTCGGCAAATGGCAAGGATATCCCTAAGCGCTAAAGCGCTAAGGGCTATCCTTTATTCTCCATCGAGCTCTTCGACGAGAGCTTGGCTTTGAAGTCGGTGATGAAGGCCTGCATGATGATGAAGACGCAGAGGAGGGCACCGACGACGATCTTGGTCCACCAGGCGGAGAGCGTGCCCTGGAAGCTGATGAAGGTCAGGATGACGCCCTGAATCAGCACACCGACGAGGGCGCCGGGGATGAAGCCGACACCGCCTGTGAGCAGCGTGCCGCCGATGACGGACGAGGCGATGGCGTCCATCTCCATGCCGAGGCCGTGGAGGTTGTAACCCGTCAGCATGATGAGGCTGTAGGCGATGCCGCCGAGCGCGGAACAGAAGCCCGAG
>Ga0256406_1007729_pt1 | contig 10047 bp, 8 predicted proteins | sample RumenRJG_03DNA_FD_185986 | JGI IMG/M metagenome (GOLD analysis project Ga0256406, IMG submission 185986) | Bovine rumen microbial communities from Lethbridge, Alberta, Canada - RJG_03 | ecosystem: Host-associated > Mammals > Digestive system > Stomach > Rumen | place: Canada: Alberta | collected...
TGCCTCGACAAGACCGTGGCCAAGATAGAGAACGCCGTGCTGAGTGCCCTTGAGAATACTCCGCCCGAGCTCTATGCCGACATTGTGAAGAACGGTATCTACCTCAGCGGTGGCGGTGCGCTGTTGCGTGGACTGGACAAGAGACTGACCGACAAAATCAATATTCCGTTCCACATTGCCGACGACCCGCTCCACAGCGTGGCCAAAGGCGCAGGCATAGCCCTGAAGAACGTAGACCGCTTCTCGTTCCTCATGAGGTAAGCACCTCGCGAAACGGCCTCTGCCCCTCACCCTGAACGGCGCAGGGATGCAGGGCTGCCTCCTTGCATAAAGTAAGGAGGACGTAATGCAATTATGAGAAATCTACTGGAATTTCTGGCTAAGTACAACCACTGGTTCGTCTTCATACTGCTTGAAGTCATCAGTTTCGTTCTGCTTTTCCAGTACAACAGCTACCAGGGGAGCGTATGGTTCTCCTCTGCTAATGTCGTGGCGGGAAAGTTCTATGAATGGGATGCCGCAGTGGAACAGTTCTTCTCGCTCACTCAGGTGAACCGTGAGCTGACGCAGCGCAACGCCTGGCTCGAGCACGAAGTGGCCGTCATGCAGGACAAGATAGGCGAGCTGACGGGCGACACCACGTGGCTCGAGCGCCAGCAGATGGAGATGCTCGAAGCCTACAAGGTGATTCCCGCCAAAGTCATCAGCAACTCACTCGACAAACCCGACAACTTCATCACCATCGACAAGGGCTCTACCGACGGTGTGAGAAAGGACATGGGAGTGGCCAGCGGTAATGGTGTGGTGGGTATCGTATATCTGGTGTCAAGCCACTATTCGGTCGTCATACCCGTACTCAACTCGCAGTCACACATCAGCTGCAAGATTCAGAAGCGGGGCTACTTCGGCTATCTGCACTGGACAGGAGGTGCCGTGGACGAGGCCTATTTGGAGGATATCCCCAGACACGCTCACTTCTATCTCGGCGATGAGGTTGTAACGAGCGGGTACTCCTCACTCTTCCCTGCCGGTATCAGGGTTGGAAAAGTACTGCATGTCTACAACTCTGCCGACGGCCTCTCCTATCGGCTAAAGGTAAAGTTGTCGACCGACTTCGCCAACCTTCGCGACGTCAATGTCATCGACAACTCACAGATGGAGGAACGCTTAGAGATAATGAGAGCCGCTCAGGACTCCATTAAGACAAAAGATAATTAACAAGGCAACGCTATAGCTCATGAACAGGAATTCGTTGATGAAGTTCTTATTGTTCTTCGTGCTCCTGCTGGTACAGGTGCTGGTGCTCAACCACATCCACCTCTTCGACTGTGCCACGCCGCTGCTCTACGTCTACCTCGTGCTTTTGTTCCGCCGCAACTATCCCCGCTGGGGTATCTTGCTGTGGTCGTTCGCCCTGGGTCTCAGCATCGACGTCTTCTCCAACACTCCCGGGTTGACAGCCGCCTCGATGACGTTACTCGGGCTCATACAGCCCTACCTCTTCTATCTTTTCATTCCCCGCGACAGCCCCGACGACTTGGAGCCCTCAATGAAATCGCTCGGTGTAGCTCGATTCTCCTACTACACCCTCCTCGCTGTCAGCATCTATTGCCTCGTGTTCTTCACTATCGAGAACTTCAACTTCTTCAACTGGCAGCAGTGGCTATCGTGCATTGTCGGCAGCACTGCACTCACGGCCGTACTCATCCTGGTAATTGAGAATTTAAGGGCAAGATAGGCGTGAAAGACTTCAATCTCGAAAACCGCAAGTTCATTATCGGCGGAGTGGCGATATTTGTCGTCACAGTTTATATCCTGCGTCTCTTCACTCTTCAGCTGCTTAGCGACGACTATAAGAAGAACGCAGACAGCAACGCCTTCCTCAAAAAGATTGAGTATCCCTCGAGAGGAGCCATTTCCGACCGGACGGGCAAACTGCTGGTCTACAATCAGCCTGCCTACGACATCATGGTGGTGATGAACGAGGAGAGCGGTCATCTCGATACGATGGAGTTCTGCAATGCGCTTGGCATCACGAAGGAATACTTCATCAAGCGCATGAACGACATCAAGGACTACAGCAAGAATCCCGGCTACTCGCGCTTCACACAACAGCTCTTCATGGCACAGCTCTCCGATAAGGAGTTCAGCGTCTTCCAAGAGAAGATGTTCCGCTTCCCGGGTTTCTATGTGCAAAAGCGCAGCATCAGACAGTATCAATATCCCTACGCGGCTCATGTACTCGGCGATGTGGGCGAAGTGTCGGAAAGCGATATCGAAGACGACGACTACTATCAGCCAGGCGACTACATAGGGAAGCTCGGCGTTGAAAAGTCGTACGAGAAACAACTGCGCGGCGAAAAGGGCGTGCAGATACTCCTGCGCGACGCCCACGGACGCATACAGGGCAGCTATCAGGACGGCAAGTTCGACACGAAGCCAGTACCGGGGAAGGATCTCACACTGAGCATAGATATTCGCCTGCAAGCCTTGGCCGAACGAATGCTCGAAGGCAAGATTGGCAGTATCGTAGGCATAGAACCGTCAACAGGCGAAGTGCTCTGCATGGCCTCTTCGCCTTCCTACGACCCGCGCCTCATGGTGGGACGTCAGCGAGGAAAGAACCATATCCGTCTGACACGCAATGTGTGGAAACCCCTCCTGAACAGAAGCATCATGGGACAGTACCCGCCCGGCAGTACCTTCAAGACCACGCAGGCACTGACCTTCCTCAGCGAGGGCATCATCACGCCGCACACCATGTTCCCCTGCCATCACGGCTTCACCTACCGTGGTCTTCACGTGGGCTGCCACGGACATGCCTCCCCTCTGAATGTCGTAGAGGCTCTCTCCACATCCTGCAATGGCTTCTTCTGCTGGGGACTCTACTACATGATGGGCAACCGCCGCAAGTATCCCCATGTGCAAGTGGCTATGAACACGTGGCGCGACTATATGGTGAGCATGGGCATGGGCTATAAGCTCGGCATCGACCTCCCTGGAGAGAAGCGCGGACTCATACCGAACGCAGAATTCTACGACAAGGCTTACCACGGGTCGTGGAACGGACTGACCGTTATCAGTATCGCTATCGGGCAGGGCGAGGTGAACATGACTCCGCTGCAGATAGCCAACCTCTGCGCTACCATAGCCAACCGCGGCTACTACTACAAGCCCCACGTTGTAAAGAAGGTTCAAGGTGAGCCGCTTGACACAGCCTACACGCAGCGTCACTACACGAAAGCCAAGCGCAACGCCTATGGGTGGGTAGTGGCCGGTATGCGCTCCTCTGCTATCAAGGGTACATGTAAGATGATGAGCAGGTTGCCATTCACTGTCTGTGGCAAGACCGGAACGGCTCAGAACCGCGGACAAGACCACTCCGTCTGCATGACCTTCGCACCTATGGAGAATCCGAAGATAGCACTCGCCGTCTACGTTGAGAACGGAGGGTTCGGAGCCGACTTTGCCGTCCCTATAGCAAAAGTGCTGCTCGAACAATATATCACGGGCAAGCTCTCACCGTCGGCTGAGAAAGAAGCCACCGCGCTGCAGAAACGACGCATTGGCTACGGCAAGGCAAACAGATAAGAGAAAGACGAATCATGGAACCAGACAGACAACCCAGCATACTGAAGTCCATCGACTGGTGGACTGTGGCCATATATCTGGCACTGCTCATCTTTGGATGGATAAGTGTTTGTGGTGCCAGCTACACCTATGGCGATACCGACATCTTCAGTCTCTCCACCCGTTCGGGCATGCAGATTATCTGGATTGGAACGGCCATCACCATCGGCTTCGTCATCATGATGATCGACGATCGCTTCTTCGACACCTACGCCTACATCATCTATGCGGCGTTCCTGCTGTTGCTCTTCATAACGATATTCAATCCTCACGAAATCCACGGCTCACGGTCGTGGCTCGTCCTGGGTCCGCTAAGACTGCAACCGGCAGAGTTTGCAAAGTTCGCCACTGCCCTTGCTGTAGCTAAGCTCATGAGTACCTATGGTTTTAACCTGCACAACCGCAAACATTTTGCTGCAGCCTTAGCCGTGGTGCTCACACCGATGCTCTTCATTGTTGCACAACGCGAAACCGGTTCAGCCCTCGTCTATCTCTCGTTCTTTCTGATGTTCTATCGTGAAGGAATGCCTGGTGGTATCCTTTTCACAGGAGTGGCTATGGTCATCTACTTCGTCGTGGGTATCAAGTTTGAGAACACCATGCTGTGGGACTTGCACACGTCAGTGGGAAAGTCTGTAGTACTACTTCTCGTACAACTGTTCACAGCCGGACTGATTTATAACTACTGCCACAACAAACGGCAGGCATGGGGCATTGCTGGCTACAGCATCGGCATCACCGCGATATTCATGCTCTTCTCTCAGTTTGTCATTCCCTTCGACGTGGTTTGGGTGCAGCTCGTTATCTGCGCGGGACTCTTAGCCTACCTTGCCTATGAAGGACTGCGCACACGCTACGCACGCTATTTCTACATATTGGCATTCACTGTTGGCTCTATCGCCTTTTTCTATTCGGCCGACTACGTGCTCAACGATGTTCTGGAACCCCACCAGCGGGTGAGAATCAATGTGCTGCTCGGACTGGACGAGGACCTTGCAGGCGCGGGCTACAACGTGCATCAGAGCAAGATTGCTATAGGCTCGGGAGGACTGAAAGGCAAGGGATTCCTCAATGGTACGCAGACGAAACTGAAATTCGTGCCTGAACAGGACACCGACTTCATCTTCTGTACTGTAGGCGAAGAGGAGGGCTTCCTTGGCTCGGCAGGTGTACTGTTGCTTTTTCTCGCACTCATCCTGAGGCTTATTCACTTGGCTGAACGACAACCCTTCAAGTTCGGACGCATCTACGGCTACTGTGTGCTAAGCATTTTCCTCTTCCACGTTTTCATTAACGTGGGAATGGTACTTGGCCTCACTCCGGTCATAGGCATTCCGCTACCCTTCTTCAGCTACGGTGGTTCGTCGCTGTGGGGCTTCACCATTCTCCTCTTTATCTTCTTGAGAATGGATGCCGGACGCAACCTTGTGAGAAGCTGAATGGCTTCTTCCACCCATTCTTACAATATAACAAAGCAGCCATAAAAATGAGCGTCAATACCCATCTTTATGGCTGCTTACCCTTTGCTGATGTTCATCTATATGGCCACGTCGGAGCCCACTTTTCGCACTGCAATGCCAATATCGCTGATGCCCGGAAGAATCTCCCGTTTCATGTCGTGGCGAATCTCGAAGTGAATGGAATCATTGGGTACGAGATGGAACTGGCGTATACGGAACTCGTATTGGTAAGTGCTCAAGCCTCGACCGGTGCGAATGCCATCCTTGTCGGTCAACACGCAGGTCAGCGTGTCTATGCCGTGCTCGTGCGAAGGCAGTACTTCATGCTCCACGAGCAACGTGAGCGACGTGAAGGGATAGGAGCCGTTGATACGCAGTCCCAGTTCGGCATTGTAGCTTCCAGCCTGCTTCACCCTGCCGACAGAGAATGAAAGCGTGTCGTTCTTCTCCCATCCTGTGAGTGGAGTATGACGATATCTGTCATACACCTTTCCGTCGTTGCATCCCACAAGCAGGCATAAGGCAACGGCAGCCATCAACAATCTCCTCTTCCTCATCATTCCTGTTGCTTGTCCTGCCTGGGTGCGGCAGGCTGTGCTTCCTTGGGCTGGGCAGTCTGGCGAGGCTTAGCGTTCTGTTCTTGCTGACGCGCTGCAGCCGACTGAACCTTCCCGTCCTGCACCTGCTGGCGTGGGGACTGCGAGCGCACAGGCTGTGCACCCGACTGACGTTCACCCTGTTGAGGACGGCTGTCACGCTGAGCTCCACGCCCCTTCGGAGCACGTGACGGCTGGGACTTTGCGCCACGGGCCTCATGAGGACGCTGAGGTTTCTTCTTCTTTTTCTTTGACTTATCAAAGCGACTGATATCAGCTTCGGCAAGCAAGTCGACTGACTTCGGCGGCTCGGGCCTGTCGGACTCCGGAAGCAGCGACGACGGTTTCTTGCCATGCCGGTTCATCTCGATAATCTCCTTGGCCCTGTCGGCTGAAATTGTCACCACATTAGCTGCAAGATTCTTGTCTGTAGAATAGCTGACAAGTCCGGCGAGGGTGTCAACCTTAAACAGGTAGTAGTCGCCATCCATGGTCTGCAACACAACCTCCTTACTGGGAATCTTGCGACTGGCCTCCACATAGTCATCAACCTCATAATTGAGACAGCATTTAAGCTTGGCACACATTCCGGCCAGCTTTTGCGGATTGAGCGAGATGTCCTGAATGCGGGCCACATTGGTGCTCACACTGACGAAGTTCTTCATCCACGTAGCACAGCAAAGCTCACGGCCGCAAGGTCCTGTCCCGCCGATGCGGCCGGCTTCCTGCCTCGCTCCTATCTGCCTCATCTCGATACGTACATGGAAGGTCTCAGCGAGCACTTTAATGAGCTGACGGAAGTCCACGCGCTCGTCGGCGATATAATAGAAAATGGCCTTATTGCCATCGCCCTGATACTCGACATCACCAATCTTCATCTTCAGTCCGAGGTCCTTGGCTATCTTGCGGCTTTGAATCATCGTGTCGTATTCGCGGCTTTTGGCCTCATTGTACTTGTCCATGTCCACCGGCTTTGCAATACGATAAATGCGCTTAATGTCGTCGGGCGATTTGAGATTAGCCTTGCGGATTTGCAGATTCACGAGACGGCCGGTAAGTGTCACCACACCAATATCATGTCCGGGACTGGCCTCCACGGCCACGATGTCGCCTTTCTTAAGGTCGAGCTGATTCACGTTGTGGTAGTATCCCTTTCGGGTATTCTTGAACTGTACCTCCACCAAATCCGTCGACTCGGCATTTCCGGGGACATCAGCGAGCCAGTCATAAGTATTGAGCTGCTTGTCCTGCCTACTGCAAGAACGGCAGCAGAGACCGCGATCACACCCACGGTCTATTTGGAATTTCATATTCTTGTAGTCCATATATAGTCTATATTACTTTTTTATTAACAGCACTATCATTTGGAGTGCAAGGTCGAAGAACACCATCTTTGCGTTGGCGTTCTGACCGATGTCGCGCCCGGCCTTTTCGAAGAGCTCGGCTATTGGAATGACATTGGCCTCATTGATGAAGCGCGAGAAATTACGCGAGAAAGCTTCTTCTTCCAGCGTCATATAGTTCAATTCAGGCTGACGGAAGTTGTACATAAAGTTCTCACGCACCATATGTCCGAAATAGGTCAGCATACGCCGCTGGCGCTCGCGCCCATAGTCGGCCACAGCCAGGCTCCAGTCTTTAAGAGCCCTCACATCACGTTTATAAGACAATCTCATGAGCTTGATGAAAACATCGAGAAAGAGTTTGTTCTCGTTGTCCTCGTTGAGGGCCTCTAACGCCTTGACCCAACTGCCACCGGCAAGCCTCGCTATGCGTCTGGCATCCTCTGCTCCGATATGCCGACGTGCCTGCAGAGCCTGTTCTATGTCGGCTGTCTCAATGGCCCGTATCCCCATCACCTGAACGCGTGAACGAATAGTGGGCAACAGTTTCTCAGGCTCTTCGCAGACAAGAAGGAACACGGTAGCCTCAGGCGGCTCCTCAATGAGCTTGAGCAGTGCATTCGCGCAACTGGCATTCATACGCTCTGCCAACCATACTACAGCCACCTTATAGCCTCCCTGATTGGACTTGAAACCAAGTTTGCGAATCAGAGCCGTACTCTCTCCAACTCCGATGATAGCCTGCTGATTGGCCGCTCCCATAGCAGTGAGCCACTGGTCCATTGTGAAATAAGGCCCCTGCGACAACATCTGGCGCCACTCACGAGCGTAGTCATCGCTCGAAGCCTGGAAGTCGGATGCCGCCCCGGAGGGCTTCACCACAGGATAGGCAAAGACGAGGTCGGGATGCTGCCAGGTGGCCAGCATGGCCTCAGCATTGCGGATGGCAGCTGCGTCGTCGAGCAGCGAATAGCCTTCATCAGACTCTCCGAGCAGATAGGACGCGAAGGCCAACGCAAGTGCCATCTTGCCTGTGCCAGCCGGTCCGCTGAACATTAGCGCATGGGGCAACCGCTCCTCAGCCACCAACAGCTTGAGCTGTCGCTTAGCTTCTTCCTGACCTATTACTTCACTGAACTTCATAATGGAGATGATTTACAACAGTCGCTTGCACACTTCGTGCATGACATCAGCAGCCGACATGGTGTAGAAATGAATGTCTCTCACGCCTTCCTTGAATAGTTCGCGGCACTGTTCCGTGGTCCACTCAATGCCCAACTGACGTGCATCGTCATCGGTTTTGCATTTAAGCGCCTCCGAAGCAAGCTCCACAGGGAAATCGCAGTGAAAGGTCTTTGGGACCATGGTGAGTTGGGACATCTTCGTGAAAGGCTTGATGCCGGGAATGATGGGAATGGTGATGCCCATAGCACGAGCCTTCTCCACGAAAGCGAAGTACTTCTTATTGTCATAGAACAACTGCGTGACGGCATATTCGGCTCCAAGGTCCTGCTTCAATTTCAGATAGCGCATGTCGAGGTCTAGGTTCGGAGCTTCTTCGTGCTTCTCGGGATAGGCAGCAACGCCAAAGTGGAATTTTGGCCCGGGGTGCCGGATGGCTGTTCCGTCGAGGAAAAAGCCCTCGTTGAAGCGGTTCACTTGCTTGATGAGCTCCGACGTGTGGGAGTGTCCGCCAGGGACAGGGATGAAACTACGGTCGTCGCGGGCCTTGTCGCCACGCAGCAGCAGCACATTGTCGATACCGAGAAATTGTAAGTCTATGAGCTCATACTCTATGTCCTCAGCTGTGACACCACTGCAAATGATATGAGGAATCACAGGTACATGATAGCGTGAACTGATAGCCGACGCTATGGCCACAGTACCGGGACGACGACGCACGCGAAGCCTCTCGTACTGGCCTCCGCCAAGCTCCCGGAAGATGTATTCGCTGTGATGGGTGGTGATGTTTATATAGAGTGGATCGAAACCAATAAGCTTGTCAAGAGTGGCAAACAGAGCCTCCGTTCCGTTTCCTTTCAGAGGCGGCAACACCTCAAAGGAGACGTGGTGCTCGCCCTTGTCCTTTCTGAGCAGGTCTATCACACGTGTCATGAGCTTTACGATATTTACTTTTAAATGCAAAAGTACTAAAAATCCCACAATCTACCGGTCACGCGGCTATATTTATTTTCGGCTTCCGCACGGCCTCTTTTCATACTGGTCAAGCACAGCAGTCCAAAGAATGAGATGATGTAACCCGTACATGAAACTAATTCTTTCATTATTACAAAGGCTCGCCAACACATATCAGGGCCTAAAGACCTTAGAGTAGAAGCTGAAGAAATGAATTCCCGAAGTCACACCATAAGAAAAGCAATGCCTGGCAAGCTGATTTTCTGTAAAACAAGAAGCCGTCTCAGAAAAATTCCCTAATTTTGCAACGCAAATTAATAAGCACTAACCCTCTTTACAGCAAATTATGAAATACAGCACAAAACTAATTGCAGCAACAGCTCTCAGCCTTTCGCTGTCAGCTACCGCCACCGCGTCAGCCGGAACAGTTGCCGGTACGGAGATTACAGCTCCGTCGGACAACACCAACCTCACCACCAACCGTCCTCCCGTAGAAAAGCGACTCTTCGTCTCCGATGCCATTGAGAAGAAAATCAAGGAGGTGAAGAAACTGCTCCGTGGAAATCCCTATCTGGCCTGGATGTTTGAGAACTGCTTCCCCAACACCCTCGACACCACCGTCCACTGGGATGGTGCCGACGACACCTTTGTCTACACAGGCGACATCCACGCCATGTGGCTTCGCGACTCCGGTGCACAGGTGTGGCCCTACATACCGTTCGCCAACAAGGACCCGAAACTGAAGAAGATGCTCCGTGGCGTTGTTCTCCGCCAGTGGAAATGCATCAACATCGACCCCTATGCCAACGCTTTCAATAAGGAGCCCCTGCCCAATGGTGACTGGATGACTGACCTCACCGACATGAAGCCAGAGCTGCATGA
>Ga0256406_1007732_pt1 | contig 10042 bp, 9 predicted proteins | sample RumenRJG_03DNA_FD_185986 | JGI IMG/M metagenome (GOLD analysis project Ga0256406, IMG submission 185986) | Bovine rumen microbial communities from Lethbridge, Alberta, Canada - RJG_03 | ecosystem: Host-associated > Mammals > Digestive system > Stomach > Rumen | place: Canada: Alberta | collected...
CTCCCTGGTGTAATATGCCATGCGGTCGGCCATGTCGGGGATCTCGAGCCCTTTGAAGTAGTCCTCGTTCTCCATCCTGAGGAAGACGAGCTCGGCCTCCTTCACCAGATCGGCGGCCTTCACGAAGCGGGGGTCGGACATGTCGACGTCCCTGACCTCGCCGGCCCAATCGAAGACGTTCCCGAAGAGGAACTTGTGGAAGGCGCAGAGGTGGTCGAGCTTGTAGCTGCCGCCCAGGCCTCCGATCTCCGCGAGCTCCGCCTGCCTTGCGGCGAGCTCCTCCGCGACGGCGGCCCTGAGGGATCCGGCATCCCCGGCGCCCAGCTTGTTGGCGGGAACAGCGGCCCCGGGAGCACAGTATTTCTCGGCATTCACGTAGGTGTAATCCATCTTCGCCATATTCTCTCGGATGTTCCCTAGCCCCCGTCGGCATATAATGGTTGGCGCAGAACAGGGGCCTGCGGGGGGAGGGGAGCGCCCTCCCCGAAGAAGTTTCAGAAATCCCTTCTCTTGAAGAGCCAGTATCCAGCGGCCGAGGCTGCGGCCCCCCAGATGAGCATCACGGCGGCGTCACGAAGGCCGTCATCGTAGCTGTCGGAGAGGCAGTTGACGATACCGTTCGAGGCCCGGTCGATCATCCAGAAGGCCGTCCCGCTGCCAGCGCCGGTCTCGATGACGGACGATATGACCGTGAAGAGGACGAGGAACAGCATGAAGACGACGATGGAGGACGTGCTGCTCTTCTTCATCACCGAGCTAATGAGCAACGCTACGCCGTTGGCCCCGAATATATAGCATGCCGACAGAACGAAGGACACCAGCATCTCCGTCCCGATGCCGCCGAACACAGCGCAGGAGACGGCGGACACCGCATAGTACACGCAGGTGAACACGAACGTCAGCACGATCGAGGCCAGGAGCTTCCCCATGTAGATCGAGGATTTCCTGATGGGCTTGGTGAAGAGGATGAGGGCGGTGCGCTCCTCGTACTCGGAGACGATCGAAGTGGCACCGAAGAGCGTCACGGCGATCAGGATGATGAACGCGTAGAAGCTTATGAACATGGCCTCGGTGAGGCGCTTCTTGTCATCCTCATCCGAGAATGGGTCCAGCGCCGCGATCATGACGATGATGAGCGCAAGCACCGCAACGGTCAGACCCAGGAACAGCAGCATCTTCTTCCCGTAGAAGAACTTCCTGAACTCGTTCTTCATGACGACGAAGGACTGCCTCACATCGTCCTTTCCCCAGCTGAGCGTCTTCCTTCCTCCGGACATCCGGCCCGGAGAGCTTGCAGAACTGTTGGTTTCCATCCTATCACCTCGACTCCTTGACGAGCTCCAGGTACCTCTCCTCGAGCCCGTTGTCGCTCTCGCTCAGGCTGTACGCTCCGATGCCGAGGCCGGCGACGGCCTCCAGGAAGTCCGCCTGCTCGGTCTTCCCTGCGCCGAACTTGACCGATATCTCGTCCCCGTAGCGGACCGCGGAATCGACGTTGGGAAGCGCGGCGACCTTCTCGACCATGGCGTCGCTCGGTTCGGAGACCGTCCTGATGAGGATCGTCCTCTCGGATGCCCCGTTCACGAAGGCGTCGAGCGTGTTGGACGCCACGAGCCTCCCGTGGTTGACGAGGGCGATCCTGTCGCACAGGTCGGTGACCTCGTGCATCATGTGCGAGGACATCAGGACGGTCAGGTTGTTCTTCCCGTTCCTGATGTTCTTGAGGATGTCCCTCATCTCGGCCATCCCCCTCGGGTCGAGCCCGGAGGTAGGTTCGTCGAGGATGATCACGGACGGGTCGTTCATAAGTGCCAGACCCAGAGATATCCTCTGCCTCATGCCTTTGGAGAAAGTTCCGAGCTTCTTGTCCGCCCATTCGGACATCTTGACCTTGGCCAGGATGTCATCGGTCTGGCTGGCGATGCTCTCCTCGGACATCCCGAAGATCTCGCCGATGTATCTGTAGGTCTCGCGCGGAGTCATGTACAGATAGAACTCGGGGGTCTCGACGACCGTCCCGACGCCCTCGAGGGCGGTTTTGGGCTCTTCCTGCACATCATGGCCGTTAATGTACGCGTGTCCGCTGGTGGGAGTTATGAGGTTCGTCAGCATCTTCAGCGTGGTGCTCTTGCCGGCCCCGTTGGGGCCCAGGAGGCCCGTGAAGCTGTTGCGTTCCACATTCATGGAGAGGCCGTCGACGGCGACGAAGCTCCCGTAGGTCTTGCGGAGGTTCTCAAGGACTATGGGGCAATCGCTCATAGCTGCATCCCTTCTCTTTTTCTGTTTTCATTTGAGTGCCTCTCGTAGGACAAAACCTAAGACTTGTATAAATACGTACAAGGAGCCTCGCTCATTTTTGTATTGCAAATTGATTTGACAATTACGGCTTCTCTTAATTGATTAATCATTTGTCGAAGTACCACAACATAATATTATGTATAAAATGATTAGATTAATTATAGAATATATCTGGTTTTAAATTGTACATATTATAAGTTGATATAGTCAATTAAAATCAAGTTGCAAGCCATTTAAATAGAGGTTCAATATCGCATCGCCCGTATGGCAGTTGAACAAATCACTTACAAGAACATCGACCCCAAAGTCCGCAACATGATCATGGTCGGACTCTGCCTGGCCATGCTCATCGCATGTTTCGACGGCACCATCGTCGGAACCTGCGGGCCTGAGATCGCAAGGTCGCTGGACGGTCTTGAGCTGTACTCCTGGCTCGCCACGGCGTATATGCTGTTCGAGACCATCTTCATCCCGATCGCCGGGAAACTGTCCGACCTGTACGGGAGGAAGCCCCTCTTCCTCATCGGACTGACCCTTTTCGTCGTCGGTTCCTTCGTCGCCGGAATGTCCCAGAACATGATGATGCTCCTGGTGTGCCGCGCAGTTCAGGGTGTCGGAGGAGGTATCCTCATCCCTGTCGCCACTGCGGCCGTCGCCGATCTCTACCCGCCGGCCCAGAGGGCCAAGATGCAGGGTATGCTCGGCGCCATCTTCGGGATCGGAAGCGGTATCGGCCCCGTCCTGGGAGGATACATCACCGAGTACATCAGCTGGCGCTGGGTCTTCTACATCAACATCCCCATGGCCATAGTCGCCTACATACTTACCATCAAGAAGTTCCCGACTCCGGACCAGACGTCCAAGCCTGTGATCGACACCAAGGGTATAGTCCTCCTGTCCCTCGCCCTCGCCGACACCGTCCTCTTCTTCAACTTCGTCGGGGACGACTTCGACTGGGTCTCCGTCGAATCGGCTGCGATGATCGCCGTGCTCCTCGTGCTCATCGCTTTGTTCGTGGCAGTCGAGAGGAAGGCCGTCGAGCCCATACTCGCACCCCACCTCATCCACAACAAAACGGTCGTCGAGGCATCCGTGTTCATGCTGGTCTTCGGACTTGCGATGATGGGCGCGATGATGTACTCGTCCATGTTCGCGATCTACATCCTCGGCCTCAGCACCCTCGAGGCCGGAGAGTACTCCATCGTGCTCGTCATCGGCATGATGATCACCTCGATCATCAGCGGTAACCTGGTCAACAAGACAGGCTACAGGTTCTGGATCATCCTGGGTATCCTGATAACCGTAGGCGGTCTGCTGATGTTCAACCAGCTCACCATCGGGTCTGAACTGACGTATTATGCCGAGTGCCTCTTCGTCTTCGGAGTCGGGCTCGGATGCATGATGTCCGTCATCATGGTCGCCGTGCAGAATGCGTCCAAGCCTTCCGAGATCGGCATGACCACCTCCGCGACCAACCTGTTCAGGGGAATAGGGACCACTGTCGGTACCGCCGTGTTCGCCATGATCATCGGCAACAAGATCGACGAGGAGCTCAGAGACCATGTCAGCAATACGGTCTACGGAATGATCTCCCACGATACCGGCTGCCTTCAGGACCTCTTCAATGCGATTTCCAGTCCGACTGTGGAGAACCTGCCCATAATTAATGCCGCAAATGGCATCCTCGAAGCGTTCGCCAATTCCGTCGATTATGCCTTCCTCTGCGGAGCGGTCATCGTAGCGTTCCTCCTGATCATAGCGGTCATCTTCGAGGCCGATGTCTACAAGGGAAGCGACATGGACGAGGAGATCACCGCCCATATCCAGTCCGATGTCGACGCCTACTCGAAGCACGGCATAATGCCCAAGCACTTCAGGCAGACCGAGGATGGCTCCATCGTCGCGGGAGAATCTTCCGAGACGGATTCCGGGAAGAAGCATCACTTCTCCAGGAAGAAGGAGTGAACGGGCTTCCGCTCGCTCCTTCCCAAACCTTTTACCCCAGCCCGATGCGATCATTCCGACGGCTATCCGACGGAAACTGACTGGTGCATCGGGCCCGACCGATTTTCAACAGCATGCAGATCATGCGGCCCTGTCTTCGTAATTCACAGAACCGCATTCGCGGGTATACTTGCACCCCTTGGGCCCGAAATTGGAGCAGCCGTAGAACCTGCCTCCGTAACTGTTGGTCCTGAGGACCAGGGGTGCTCCGCATATCGGGCAGAACATCCTGACCGCATATCCGCCGGGACCCCTGCGGGGGAACATTTCCGTGAAGAACACAGATTGATGATCCTTCACGGAGACGATGTACACGGTCTCCCTCGCACGCGTCATGGCCACATAGAACAGCCTGCGTTCCTCATCCATCTGGGTATCATCGCCTTCCAGCAGCATGCCTATGAGGGCAGGCTCCTGCCGCATGCTTGGGAACCCGTATCTTCCGGAGCTGTTGTTCAGCGAGAACACCACATCCGCCTGCAGGCCCTTGGACGAATGGATGGTCATGAACTTCATCTTCAGGTCCGGACGGAGGGAATACGTGACGGCATCGGAACCGTCGGAGATATCGGGCTTCCAATCGAACCCGTCGCCGCTGAGGATGGAGATATCATGATTGTACCTGCCGAGGAACAGCACCTTCTTGCCGGCCGGCAGGTATGACAGCCTTCTCCCGATCTCCCCGCGGATCTGCCGGCTGTCGGCGCCGAGTATGAAATAGACCTTGCCGGCAGTCTTCGACATGCCGATCAGATCCTTCGGATACTGGCACTTGTTCCTGCTGATGAACTGACTGCTCTTCTCCAGGATCTCGCCTGAGAAACGGTATGTCCTCTCGATCCTGCAGACCGCAGACGGGCCCCAGTACTTCTCGAAGTTGAGGATGTACGAGACATCGCATCCGTTGAAGCGGTAGATGCTCTGCCAATCATCGCCTACGCAGAACAGGCTGAAATCCCGGGAATCGCGCATAGCTTTCAGGAGATTGTACCTCGACCTTGACAGATCTTGGTACTCATCCACGATGACATACCTGTACGGATGCGTGTACTTCCCGCTGCGGATGCAGTCGGCGGCCTTGTTGAGCATATCCTCGAAGTCTATCTCCCCGTTCTCATCCAGCGCCGCCTGATATGCATCGTACAGAGGCCTGAGCACGGCCTCGATCCTTTTGAGCGACTGCCTGTCCTTGATGTTCCGGACCTTGGGGAGCACGCTCTCGGAGAACACGATGTCCCAGGGTTCACCGAATCCCTTGATCAGGAGGATAGCGGTTGTGAACAATGATGATACAGCTCTCAATGCCCTGCTGTCAGACCCGAACGTCCTGTCGAACACGGCCTCAGGAGGTTCCGGGGAAGATTGGATCCCAAGACTCCCGAGCTCCGAGCCCAGTTTGTCCAGCAGGCTGCCTTCCGAACGCTCGTACGCATACAGTTCGATCAGCGTAGTCCCGTTCTCACGGTGGATCTGCTTTTTCCATTCTATGCCCCTGATATAATCCTCCCGCGCATCGGGGTTCTCGTCGACCATGAACTTGGCCACTCCGCCGCTGCGGTCGATCCCGAAATACTCTATGTAGATCCTGGTGCCGTTCAGGTGGAAATCTGGGTGGTACTGGCCGTACTTCGAATCGGCCGTGTCAACGCAGTACGGGTCCTCGTATGTGTACGGGACCCCGTTGATCGCAAGATAATTGGCGATGTCCGCCTCGCCGAAGCTCTTCACCCTTTCGCCGTTCAGGGTTATCAGCGGATTCTTCTGCAGGTACTCTTCCAACTCGGAACAGTCTCCGAACTGATCTTCATCGCGCACATCGAAGTCATACGCCAGGAATTCGCTCAGGCTGCGGACGAATTTAGGGTCACTTTTCCTCTTCCTGATCTCTTCCGAGATGAATTCGCCGATCTTGATATTGGATACCCTCGGCACTTTGTTCTCTGAACATGCTATGATCTTGATTCCGAGACGGTGGAAGGTGCTCACTTCCACACGGGTGCCGGTCTCAGCGATGATGCGCTTCTTCAGGTCGCTGACGGAACTGTTGGTGAATGACAGGGCGAGGATCTCATCGGGCGAGGCCTTCCCGGCCTTCAGGAGGTACTTCACGAAACCGACTATATCGGTGGTCTTGCCTGTTCCGGCACCGGCGATCACCAGCCTTGACCGTACGTCATAAGCGATGGCCGTGAGCTGCTGCTCATCGAGGTCGTATTCTTCTATAGGGTTGATGAGGCGCCCTATGTCCGCGGCCTTCTCGCGGGCGAGCTCGTCGTCATGCTGTTTCAGACGCTGCTGGAATCCCTCGTAGAGGCTGAGGAATCTGTCCGACGGCCCCTTCAGCTCCCTGCCGGCAAGACCTATCCTGAAGAGCAGCCCGCCGGTCCTGCGGCGCAGATCGGCATCTAGCTGACTGTACCTGTCGGCCGCCGACGCGATATCGACGGGATCGATGATATCGGCGCTTCCCAGCATCTCCGCCATTTCATCGGCTGCGGATATCGCCTGATCGGCCAGATCGCGGTTCCTGTTCTTCATGCTCAATCCGGCCGCAGAATCCCCGTCTTCAGGTAAATAGTGAATCCTGCAGTCTGGGTCTTATGTTAGGAACATATACGTACAAGGAACGATGGCCTGCAGGAACGCACAGACAGATCGATGAAATCCGCGTTTGGCAGTTGGCGAGTGACCGATACTGAGGAACCCTTCATCACGCGGACGGATAAATGCGGCATTTCGTGTGTTATTGCCAAACTGCCTTGATGTCGAACGGACAACCCCATGAGGGAATAAATGAGGGAATAAATGACGATGGTGGGCCCCCTCGGATTTGAACCGGGGTCACATGCACCCCAAGCATGAAGGATACCAAGCTACCCCAAGGGCCCAGCAGATGGGTATTAAGTGGTTTGGTTTAAGTAGTTTATGGTAGAAGCAGATGCCTCATCCGAGCTGGGATATTTCGCCGATGAGGTCCGCATGGGATATGATCATCCTGCGGCAGCAGTAACGGTCGAACCCCATGTCGTCGAGGACCTTCTGGGGGTCCTCGCCCATCTTCACGCGTTTGACGTACTCGGGGTAGGCAGAGCCCACGACCTTTCCGCATGTGAAACATCTCACCGGTATTATCATGCAACCATCTCAACGGTACGACTTCTGCTTCTTGGCACGAGCGCCGCGTCCCATAGGCTTCTTGGGCAGTTTGCGCCTGTCATCGTTGATGAGCAGGGACCTGTCGTATGCCTTGAGGACTGCCTCGAGCTCGTCATCCTTGTAATAGTCGACGAGGCCGCGGGCGATGGCGGTCCTGACGGCCGCCGCCTGTCCCATGACCCCTCCGCCCTGGACGGACACGGAGATGTCGACCTTGGATGCCTTCTCGGGCACTAGCTGCAGGGGCTCCTCGATCTTGAGCCTTGCAAGCTCAGGGGAGTAGATCGCGAGGGGGATCTTGTTGATGACGACCTTTCCGGTGCCCTCCTTCACGACTGCCCTGGCGATCGCGGACTTCCTCTTTCCACTGGTGTTGACTGCGTCCATTTAATCACCTAACATTAGATCCGAGGTGCTCGGAGATCTGACCCAGGGTCACATACTTGCAGTTGATCGCTTTCTTCGCGGTCTCGGGGACCTGGACCTCCGCGTCGTTGAACTGCTTGGGAGTTCCGACGAACACGTGGAGGCGCCTGAACGCTTCCCTTCCGGTGGTGGTCATCCAGGGGATCATGCCCCTGACGCACCTCTTGAACAGAAGGTCTGCGCGGCGGGGATAGAAGGGACCTTTCCTCCTGGAAGCGGCCTCTCCGATCTCGACCTTGTGCTTGAAATCCTTGAAGATCTCAGCAGGGTCGCCCGTGATGATGATCTGCTCTGCGTTGAGGACGACGACCTCCTCTCCGGCGAGGATCTGGTCGGCGACGTAGCTTGCGAGCCTTCCGTAGATGAGGCCCTTTCCGTCGATAACAGTAACCATTCGTTCACCCCAGGATCCTAACTTTCGAGCCCTTAGGGTTCTGCGCGAGCAGTTCCCTGATGGTGATCGCTTTCCCGCCGGCGGCGACGATGGCCGCCTCCGCCTTCGCACTGAAGCTGTAGGCTGCGACGGTGACCTTCTTGGTCATCTCGCCCGCACCGAGGACCTTCCCCGGAACGATGACGGTCTCTCCGTCCTGCGCATACTTCTCTATCTTGCTGAGGTTCGCCTCGGCCCACACCCTGCTGGGTGCTTCGAGCCGGAGCGCTATGTCTCGCCAGATAGCAGCCTTCGGATCTTCCCTCGTGGCAGCCTTCAGATCAGAGATCAGGGCAACCAGCTGGGGGTTGGTCTTTGAACAAGTGTTGCTCATTTTCTGACTCTCCCGACATTGGGTAGAGGGCTCCTATGACGGTCTTCCATTTAAAGATATGCGCCCCCCAGGTTTATTTTCTTTATAAATGAAAGAGAATCTTGGACATGGCCTGAACCGTGAATTAGATATAATCATAGCCCATCGGCGCCTTGTTTGTAGGGTGATTGGCCATGATAAGATACGGACCCGCAGGAATCCCGCTGTCGTGCAAAGGACGCACTCTGAAAGACGGAATCGAGGACATCCACAGCCTGGCGCTCACGGCCATGGAGATCCAGATGGTCAGGCCCAACACCGATTTACGCGCCCCCGAGGACGAGGAGATAGGGAAGACCCTGAAGGAGCTCGATTCCGACTCGGGCTTCGTCATCGCCGTCGACAAAGGCGAGGAAGGCGTCTCCTACGACCCCGAGATCCCCATCGACGAGGAGGACAACCTGCTGTTCATGAACTACTGCCTCGCCCCGTGCTACAACGACCTCTACTCCCTCGGCAGGATGGCCAAGAGGCACGATGTATCCCTCTCGGTCCACACGCCCTATTACATGGCCCTCGACGGGGACCTGTTCGGGAACGAGGAGCCGGCCGATCCGGACGAAATGCCCGAGGAGACCCCCGCCATGAGGAGCTTCACAATCCTCCAGAACTGCGGCGCGGTGCTCAACGCCCTGGGAGGCACCCTCGTGGTCACCAACCTCGGCCCCTACGGCGGGGACAACCCCAAGCACGCCAAGAGCAGGATCGTCTCCAACCTCAAGGACCTTAAGAGATGGTGGAAATCGGAGGGTCTCACCCCGAGGATCGGCATCGAGATCACCGGGAACAGCAACGTCTGGGGCTCGCTCGAGGAGCTCCTCGACATCTGCGGGACCCGCGACCTGAAAGGGTTCGTCTACCCGGTGCTCAACTTCGCCCACTACCAGGCGAGGACCAAGGACTCGCTCTCCGAGGCCGAGGACTACTACAATCTGATAGAGCAGTTCGAGCCTTTCTACAAGGACTTCGGGAACATCTACGCCGACTTCTCCAATGTGGAGTCCGACGGAGAAGGGAACGAGAAATGGTACACCCCCATAAAGAAAGGGGAGATAAAGTTCGAGAAGGTCGCCGAGGCTCTCGCCGAGCACATGCCGGAGATCACCATGATCTCCGATTCGCCCCTCCTCGAGCACGATGCAGTCTACATGAGGACCCTCACCGAGAGGGTGCTCTCCAAGAAGGCCGCCAAACAGCTCAAGGAGAAGCGCAGGGAGCTGCAGGCCGAGGCCATCGCTGACGGGGAGCTCGCTCCCGCCGATCCCAACGATGAGGCAGACAGTGAGTGAAGTTGGACAGCATCGACTACCTCGAGACCAAGATCAGGGAGACCCTGTCGCGCATACCCTCCG
>Ga0256406_1007734_pt1 | contig 10040 bp, 3 predicted proteins | sample RumenRJG_03DNA_FD_185986 | JGI IMG/M metagenome (GOLD analysis project Ga0256406, IMG submission 185986) | Bovine rumen microbial communities from Lethbridge, Alberta, Canada - RJG_03 | ecosystem: Host-associated > Mammals > Digestive system > Stomach > Rumen | place: Canada: Alberta | collected...
ATGTCGTCTATGTCAATCCGTTTATCGGCACAGAGGTCGTTCGCCCGATTGTCTGCGGCAATACTTTTCCCGGTGCCTGTTATCCCTTTGGCATGGTACAACTTTCGCCCGATACTAAAAGACGGATAAAGGACGGCTACGACTACCTTCCATCAGGCTACGATCACAAACGCGACAGCATTAGTGACTTCAGCTTCACTCATCTCAATGGAGCCGGAGCTCAGGACCTCTACGACCTGATGATGATGCCATCAACAGAGGCATCAGACAGCCTGATGAATCGTCTATGGTATGCCACACCATTCGACCACGGCAGCGAAAAGGCAAAGGCTGGCTTCTATGCAGTAAGGCTGCTCAACGGCATAGAAATAGAGCTCACTGCAACCTGCCACACGGGAATGATGCGCGTCAGATATCCTGAGGGAAAACCTCAAAGTCTTGTCATAGACCTCAGCTACAGTGAGAAAAACTATTGGAAAGGGAGTCACGGATGTATCGATGCAAGGGTAGAAATGGTGAACGACAGCACGCTCTGCGGCTACCGCATGGTAGACGGTTGGCAAAGATGCCGGAAAGTTGCGTTCTACATCCAGTTCTCCCGACCCATCCGACACTGGATGACCAAAGGGTTCGGCTTTGTGACCGACAGCACAAGAATAGTGACAGGTCCCGATACAAAAGTGTGCCTTGACTTCGGACATTCAACTCAGCCTCTGCTCATTAAGACTGCATTATCTCCTCTGAGTGAAGCCAACGCACGGGAGAATATGCTGACAGAAAATATGGGATGGGACATGGAAAAGGTCGTCGGCAATACTCAAGATGCATGGCAAAAAGAGTTGGCGAATGTCAATGTGGAAGGAACCGACAAGCAGAAAACCATCTTCTACACCGCTCTTTACCATACTTACATTCAACCAAATACTTTCAACGACTGCAAGGGTCAGTACATGAAGGCCAACTATGAGCCAGAGGTTGTGGAAAAAGGCCACACTTACTACACCACTTTCTCGCTGTGGGACACCTTCCGTGCTGCTCACCCGCTCTACACCCTACTGAAACCTGAGCGGGTCGGTGATTTTGTGGAGAGTATGCTCCGACAGTACGATAGCTACGGATTTCTCCCCATCTGGCAACTATGGGGCACTGAAAACTTTGGTATGATAGGCAATCCGGCTATTCCCATTGTTGTCGACGCGGCCCTCAAACATATCCCGGGAGTCGATGCGGAAAAAGTATATAAAGCGGTAAAGGGAACATCAATCAACGAGCATTTCAACTCACCTTGGAGAATATGGAACAGGTATGGATATATTCCTGTTGACCTGCTTAACCAGTCGGTCTCCATCACGCTCGAACTGGCCTACGGTGATGCCTGTGTAGCCCGTTTAGCCAAATACCTGGGCAAGTCACAGGACTATACCTTCTTCCATCAACGCTCGCAATTCTATAAGAATCTCTACCGCTCTGACAAAGGTTTCTTCTGGCCCAAGGACAGTCACGGCAACTGGACTGCTTTTGACCCCGTGAAATACGGAGAGACTTGGTATTACCCCATTACAGAAAACAACGGATGGCAATATCTTTTCTGCGTGCCTCATGATGTGGAGGGTCTTGTCCAGCTCATGGGAGGAGAGAAGGCCTTCGAAAAGAAACTCGATGAATATTTCACTCTTGTCACACCTCCCGACCCTAATGGCGACTTCGGAGGAATGATAGGCCAATACACACATGGCAATGAGCCTACACACCACGATACCTATCTCTATAACTACACACAGCATCCCGACAAAGGACGCTACTACATGAACCGAATCATGCAAGAGATGTACACTGATGACGCTATTGGCTATGTGGGAAACGACGACTGCGGACAGACGTCGGCTTGGTATGTGCTCAGTGCAATGGGTTTCTATCCGCTCGATGCTGCAAGCGGAGAATATGAGTTAGGATGCCCGCAGCTGAAAAAAGTCACCATAAATCTTTCCAATGGCCGAACCCTGACCATAAAAACAGACAGGCACAATGCCTCCCAATATAAAATGAGGCGCATCCTATGGAACGGCCATCTGCTGAAAGGCCACACCATCAGTCACCAGCAACTGATGAAAGGCGGCACTTTGGAGTTCTTCTTCAAGTAACATCTATCATATTACCTACGTATACTAATATCTTTAGATAATGAAAACATCATCTCGTCACGCCCACTGTGCCAACCACCTACTTTGGCTTTGGCTGATTCTTCTTTCAGTACTTCAGCAGCCCTGTCTTGCCACTACAAAAGAAGAAATTCCGGTCATACCACGACCGCAAAGCATCACTTTCAATAGCGGCACCTTTACAGCTGAAGCCCCAACTCTCTGGTTCACTAATCTAAAGGGAAAAGATTTGGACATGCTCAAAAGCTACCTGTCCACCCTACCCTACAGCTTACAGCCTACTCAAAAGAAACAGGCAGAATCTGTCATCAGCCTCATAGTAGATAAACATTTTCACTTCGAAACTCTGAAAGGAAACCCTCAGGAAGGCTATTCTTTAGAGGTAACCCCACACAAGGTGAACATCAAGGCCGCCACATCTGCAGGACTCTTCTATGGCTTGCAGACATTATTTCAGCTTTCCGGAGGAGTGCAGAACAACAGGCTCAGCGCACCCTGCTGTAGGGTTGAAGATGCTCCCCGCTTTCCCTACCGTGGTATCATGCTCGATGTGAGCCGACATTTTTTTCCAAAGAGCTATATCCTCAAGACACTCGACGCTTTGGCTTACTTCAAGATAAACGTCTTCCACTGGCATCTTGCCGACTCTGGGGGATGGCGACTATATATTGATCAATATCCCAAACTCACGCAGCTCACCGCCTGGCGCCCCTATGCCGACCTTAATGACTGGTGGAACAACAGCCGGAATGCTTTTTGCACACAAGATACTCCTGGAGCCTACGGAGGCTATTATACAAAGGAGGAGATACGCGAAATCGTAAGATACGCACAGGCTCGACATATCACCATCATTCCAGAAATCGATATGCCCGGCCACAGTAGGGATGTGCTCTGGAGCTATCCGGAACTGTGCTGTCCTTCTAATCCTTCTCCCAAGACAAGTGATGAACTCTGCATCGGCAACGAGGCTACTTTCAGTTTCTGTGAGAAGGTGCTCGATGAAGTGATGGCGCTCTTTCCTTCAAAATACATCCATATAGGTGGCGACGAATGCAACCGTGCAGCCTGGGAGAAATGTCCTCTCTGCCAAAAGCGAATGCACGACAACAACATTAAGAAGGTGGCCGACCTTCAAGGCTATTTCACCACTCGGATAGGAAAATACTTAGCACGTCACGGCCGCACACTCATAGGATGGGATGAACTCCTCGACGGCAACTGTCCTCAGGATGCTGTCATCATGTCGTGGCGTGAGGAGGTCGACGGCAGAGGGGCTGCACTGGCAAGGGGACACCGGCTGATAGCCTCGCCCACAAGTCACTGCTATCTCGACTATTTTCAAGACTGTCCTTACTACGAGCCTGAGGGTATACTCGGCTACACACCGTTGGAAAAGACTTACAGCTTCGAACCTCTGCCCGAGAACTGCAAGGACACAAGCCTCGTTCTGGGCTTGCAGGGTAACCTGTGGACCGAACACGTGCCCAATGAGAGTCATGCCGACTACATGCTCTATCCGCGCACCCTGGCCATTGCTGAAGTGGGATGGACACAGCCTGAACTGAAGAACTATGTCAACTTCCGCACCCGCACCATCCGCATGCTCACTCAAATGGAGTCACGAGGCTACAACCATTTCAACCTGCTCACCGAGTTTGGTCCACGCAAAGCCGCACTGGAACCCATAAAGAGCTTGGCAGCCGGTTGCAAGGTGGAGTATCGTGCACCCTACGATTCTACGTTTGCAGCCTCCGGACCAACCACGCTTACCGACTCATGGCTCGGCAACTGGAACGGCAATGGCGAACGGTGGCAGGGGTTCGTGGGCAACATGGATGTAGTGATAGACCTTGGGAAACCCACTGTGGTGAGGTCGGTGAAGGCTTCGTTTCTCTATGTTCCCACAGGCGGACAATATCTTCCTGACTCTGTAGAGGTGAGCTTCTCCGACGACAAAATCAACTTTACGACGGTATACAGCAAGAAGATAACATCCGACTACACTTATCTCTACGATATAAAGACCTACGGCTGGAACGGATTCGCCACCACACGCTACATCCGTTACCATGCCACCAAACCCATCACCTGGGGCGACCTGCTCTGCGACGAGATAGTAGTGAAATGATTTGTAAAGAAGACTTTTAAAACACAGATATAATGTACAGGAAACACTCTTTCAAGTTTTTGCTCATTTCGGCATTGGTGCTTGCCACTGCAATGCTAACACTCACTCCGCTGCAAATAAAGGCTCAAATTATACCGAAACCGCAGCAAATCAACATGCAGCAAGGTAAGTTCACTGCCACGGCCTCAACAACGCTCTACACCAACCTCAAAGGCAAGGAGAAGAGCATGCTCAACAGCTGGCTTCAAACGCTGCCCTTCAAATTGAGAAACAGCAACAGTCCGTCGGCCTCCAATGTAGTAAGACTTATCATTGCACCTATTAAGTCGAAGAATACAGAAGCCTACGAGATACACATTACGCCCGACCGCATCGACATCAAGGCCAATACCGGAGCCGGACTCTTCTATGCCATGCAGACACTGCTGCAGCTCTGTCCCGACCGTACTTCATTGCAAGCGCCCTGCTGCGAGGTCATCGACGAGCCCCGTTTCGGCTATCGTGGATTCATGCTCGACGTGAGCCGGCACTTCTTCTCCAAGGACTTCATTCTCCGACAACTCGACCTCATGGCCTACTATAAGCTGAATGTCTTCCACTTCCATCTCGCTGATACCGGTGGATGGCGCATAGAAATGAAGCATTATCCACAGCTCACAGAGCTTGCCGCCTACCGCCCTCATGCCGACTGGAGGGAGCATTCAGCGAACTGGGAGTTCTGTCAGGCCAATGCTTCCGGGGCCTATGGCGGCTATTACACTCAGCGCGACATCCGCGACATCGTGGCCTATGCTGCTGCCCGCCACATCACCGTGATACCCGAAATCGACATGCCCGGCCACAGCAACGAAGTGCTCAAGGCACTGCCACAGTTGGCCTGTCAAGGCTACACCTACAAACAGAGTGCAGAACTCTGCTTAGGTAAGAAAGCCACCTATGAGTTCTGCGAGAATGTGCTCACAGAACTGATGAAGCTCTTTCCCTCGAAATACATCCATATCGGCGGCGACGAGGCCGACCGCAGCCATTGGGCCAACTGTCCTGACTGCAAGCGGCTGATGCAGCGCGAAGGCATCAAGGACGTAGCTAAACTGCAAGGCTACTTTACCAGCAGAATAGAGAAGTTCGTCAATGCTCATGGCCGTAGGATAATAGGTTGGGACGAGATTCTCGACGGCAATGTCTCGAAGAGTGCCACCGTCATGGCCTGGCACCCTCTGCCCTCCAGTTATAAGAAGTCGACAGAGCCTGGCTACAGTTTCATTTACAGTCCGCTCAACGCTCTTGAGATGGGCCACCAGGTAGTGATGACACCCATCTCGCACTGCTACCTCGACTACACCCAGGAAGAAACAGCTGAGACCGGTCGCGACAATGTCTTCTACCTTCCACTGAGCGATGCTTACGAATACGACCCGCTGCCAAAGGGAACGCCACACTCAGAACTGATGCTTGGCGTGCAAGGCAATCTCTGGACAGAGTGGGTGACTACTCCCGAACGGGCCGAATACATGGCTTACCCGCGGCTCATGGCACTGGCAGAAGTGGGTTGGACACGTCCTGAACATAAGAACTACGCTGATTTCTATCAGCGCGTGACACAAGCTGAAAAGCGCATGAAGAGCATGGGCTACAACAGCTATAACATTGATGCCGACCTACAGAAACGTCGCAGCCAGTGGAAAGCCTCACACGTGATTCTCATTGGTATCGACGGTTGGGCTGCTGCCAGCATCGACACTGCCGACATGCCTACTGTGAAGCAGATGATGCGCGAGGGCTGCTACACGCTTAAAAAACGCTCCGTTCTGCCTTCGGCCTCAGCCATCAACTGGGCTTCGATGATGATGGGGGCCGGAACAGAGGTTACCGGCTACACCCAATGGAACAGCAAGACTCCCGAGATACCATCGCCTGCCGTCACGAGTCACGGAATGTTCCCCACCATCTTCACCGAACTCTACGAACAGTATCCCCAGGCAAAGACAGGCGCTCTCTACGACTGGAATGGCATACGCTATGTCATCGATACTCTGGCTGTGGGCTATAATGAGTATGTGCCCAACAGCGGTGTACCCGACAAAACCACCGGAGAAATAATCGCACCCGATAAGATAACGGCCAAGGCCACTGAATACATCCGGAACGAGAAGCCTTCTTTCTTCTTCTGCTATTATGGAGGAGTCGACGAGAGCGGACATAACTTCGGATGGTACTCACCCAAATACTATCACTACGAGAAACTTGTCGACGACGGCATAGCCCGCATCGTTCAGGCCACGAAGGAAGCTGGCATCTACGACGACACCATCTTCCTCATCACCGGCGACCACGGTGGTATAGGCAAAGGCCACGGAGGAATCACGCTGAAGGAATTGGAAGTTCCCTTCGTAGCCTTCGGCAAGAATGTCAAGCGTGCCGGAAGTTTCGACCAGTTAATGTTGCAGCCGGACGTGGCTCCCACCATCGCACATATATTCAATCTCAAGACCCCCCAGTATTGGAGAGGCAGGGCCATGACCCAGATATTCAAGTAAAATCCTTACGGCGTATGCTCAAACACATCCTCCTCATTCTGCTTATCACCCTGCTGCCCCTCTCCGTAAAGGGAGACAACGGAGAGGGACAGCTGTCGCACTTCCGCCATTCTCTCTATCCTGAAGTGAACAACATGTCGTGGCATCAGCTCACTGAGGACAAGCCTTTCAAGTATGCACCTCCGAGGACCATCAATCTGCTCATTCATCCTGTGCATTCTCCCGACTGGCTCTACGTGAATCCCTCGCTGGTGCTCTCGCGGCGTACGGTCACTCAGGGAGTAGCCAACCATCCGGAACGCGACCTCGAAGCCAAGACTCAGGACGACATGCTCCTGATGTTTGCTTTCGACGACCCTCCTTTTGTGCCCAACTTCCGTCTCTCCAAGATGTGGCTCAAGGACAACCGCCGGCCTGTGGCCTTTGCTGACTATTACGCCAACAACATCTACTACCAACTGGAATACATTTCCACGAGGATGGAAGACGGACAGTCTGCGGTCTGCGTAAGGGTGAGCATACGCAATGAGAGTACAGCGGACAAAGACGTCCACGTGCGCACAAAATTGGCTTACTACCCGGAAGATAAGGTCTTCGACTACCACTACATCCCCTTCAACTGGGATGCCTCCAAATGGTTACCCTGCGAAAAGGTGAGCCTTGAGCACAATAGTCTTGTAAAGGATGGAAAACACATCGGCATCATCGAGAATGGGAAAATGAGTATGGAATGGGAGAAGCATAGGGAATATGCCGATTCAAGCTACGATAAACTGCTCTATCCACAGGTGTGGTATGGGTCGGGCTATGCGCTCAAAGCTTTCAGACTGAAGCATGTAGACAATGTGGCGCACCTCTCGCAGAGACTTCGGCCCAACGAGACTACAACCTTCACCGTCAAAGTACTTGTCGACGACACACATGCCACCGGCCAGCAATACGAGCAACTTGCGACCATGACTCCCGATGGTATGGAGAAGCAGGCCTGCCGTGACTTTGACGCATCGTTCCCAGAAGGCAGCACCCAGCTTCTTTTCAACAAGAACCACTGGAGCGACATCTTCCGCAGCCTGCAGCTCTCTGTGAAACAGATGCTCATACAATATCCCGGCAGCAACTGCTATCAAACAGCTCAGGGAGGAAGTTCCGAGAGGTTCTATGTGTGGGTGTTCGAAGCTGTCAACATGATGCGCTCCATGCTTCGCACCGGACAGACCGAGGATGTGAGGCGGGCACTCGACTTCATCTTCTCACTTCAAGACGCGGGTGTACCGCCTACTGGGAGGTTCACCACCACAAAAGGGGCTGTGGGAACCACGGGACCGCGATGGGCCAACACCACGGGCATGGCGCTCGTACTGGCTTCCGACTACTATCTCTACACCCACGACAAGGATTTCCTGAAAGCCTATCTGCCTAAAATATTAAAGGCAGTGAAGTGGATTGACGGTGAGCTCAGAGCCACCCGGCAGCTTAATCCCGACGGCACCATGCCCTGGACCTACGGCATCATGCCTTACGCTGTAGGATGCGACGGCGACACGGGATTCTGCATCTCCGACACCGACCTGATGACGTTCTGGGGCTTCAGCCGCACCGTTCAGCTCCTTGAAGGCATCGGCCACCGACAGGCCCGGAGTCTGCGCTCCGACCTCGATGACTACCGCCGGAGCCTGATGCGAGTAATCAGACACCTCACCCATCCCGACGGCTATATCGACCGTATACTCACTGTAGAAGGAGTGAAGCAGCAACGCGCACCGGCCTTCGACATCTGCGACAACATGGTGCCCATGGCCTACGTGGGACTGGTGAACGCACGAGACACACTGTTCCGCAACTACATGAACTTCTTTGAACAGAACTACTCCGATGATTTCTTCATGGGAGCCATCGACCGCGAAATCATGTACACCAATCAATGTGAGCACGACTGGCAGCGTGCTTATCTGCGGTTGGGCGAGTGGAAGAAAGCTTTCGTGAGCACACAGACGTGTCTGAAATACGGTATGTCGCAAGACTGCTATCAGACATCAGAGCGCATGTCGAAACGCGACGACAGCTTTGCTCCCTGGCAGCCCAACGGAAGTGCCAACGGAAGAGTCACCGACCTGATGCTCAATGCTTTCTATTTCGAGTCGACAGCCGACTCGGTGACGCTACTCGGAGCTCTGCCGCCTCAATGGCTGATAGAATCAGAAGGCGCGCAACTCAGAAATCTGCACACGCAAAAAGGTATCGTTGACGAAGTGATAGCAAGAGAGGGCAACGGACTTGTGCTCACGCTCACAGCCTCTGAAGAGCTACCGGCCCATATCTGCATCCCTGCGCATTTCCGGGCCAAAGTGGTGAGCGGCAATGCAATGGCCTACAACAATGAGTGGTTCAGAGTCAAGGGACAAACCGTCAGCTTCAGACTGGAAGTCGGTGAAGGCTCATAAGACGGTGCACCCGATATACCCTATGGTTAGAGAGGTGAACTAGAGAATACTATATCTTTATCTTTTACCTTGCTGTGATGCAAAGGCTACAGTTACATTATCTTTTCTTAGTTTTGGTTATAAAACTAATAACTAAACCACAGGGTTTATCGGGCGCGCCCATAAAACTACATCATGCCTCCTTGTTGTTCTATTTCTTGAGTGAGTACTAAAGGGGCAGTACTGAGGTAATTTCCGCACAATACTGGAGTAATATCATTACGGTACTGGAGTAATTCCCTTATGGTACTGGCAAGACAAACATGGGCATCTCGAAGAGACAAATAGCCCAGCCGAGCGGAGCGAGCCTGGGGTGTAGAGCATCATGCAAGCAACGACGGCCTCGGAGAGGTCTGGAGCATCTCGAAGAGATACAAATAGCCCCAGCTAAGCGTAGCGAGCCTGGGGTATAGAGCATCATGCAAATAGCGACGGCCTCGGAGAGGTCGTGGGCATCTCGAAGAGATGCAAATAGCCCCAGCTGAGCGTAGCGAGCCTGGGGTATAGAGCATCATGCAAGCAGCGACGGCCTCGGAGAGGTCGTGGGCATCTCGAAGAGATGCAAATAGCCCCAGCTGAGCGTAGCGAGCCTGGGGGTATAGAGCATCATACAAGCAGCGACGGCCTCGGAGAGGTCGGGAGCATCTCGACAGAGATGCAAGTAATCTCAATGATATTAGGTGAACAGCCACTATCAAAGATTCTTACTCTCCGTCACAGATATTTCTCGTTG
>Ga0256406_1007737_pt1 | contig 10036 bp, 4 predicted proteins | sample RumenRJG_03DNA_FD_185986 | JGI IMG/M metagenome (GOLD analysis project Ga0256406, IMG submission 185986) | Bovine rumen microbial communities from Lethbridge, Alberta, Canada - RJG_03 | ecosystem: Host-associated > Mammals > Digestive system > Stomach > Rumen | place: Canada: Alberta | collected...
TCCTCTTCACCCGGAATGCGGATGATCGGAGCGATCTTATTTACGTACGAGGCGATCTCGTCACAGAAACGGTCGCTGTAAGCCATGCCGCCCGTGAAGACGATTGCATCGACATCGAAGCGGAGTACCGCTGCCATCGCGCCGATATCTTTAGCGAGCTGGTAAGCGATCGCCTTGAATGCGCCCATGCAGGCCTCATCATTCTCATAAAATGCCTTATTCTCTACCGTGCGGAAATCCTTCGTTCCGGTATAGGAATAGACACCTGCTTCGTGGCCGATCAGCTTCTTGACTTCAGCCTTCGTCATTCCGGAATAGCAAAGGTTCACCAGTGCGTTTGCCGGAAGGTTGCCGCCACGGTCCATGCCCATAGCACCATCATCCTTAACATTGTTGATGTCGATCGCTCTGCCGTGCTTGTGCGCCGCAACCGAAACACCGCCGCCGAGATGCACGCCAATCAGGTTCAGCTCTTCATATGGCTTGCCGAGCTTCTTTGCAGCGTCTCTGCAGACCGCCTTCTGATTCAGCGGGTGCCAGAAGCTCTGTCTCTCAATGCCCTTCAGGCCGCTGTAGCGGGCGACATCCTGCAGCTCATCGACACTGACCGGATCAACAAAGAACGCCGGGATTCCGACCTGATCTGCCAGTTCTTTGGAAATATAGGAACCCAGATTCGCAGCATGCTCTCCGTAAGGCGGATTCTTGATGTCGCGGATAACTGCATCATTCACCTTGTACGTTCCTGACGGGATATGCTTCAAAAGGCCGCCGCGTCCGCAGATCGCATCAAAGTCTTCCAGCTTGTAGCCCTTCTCTTCCAGTGTCTTCAGAATGATGTCGCGGCGGAACGGCATCTGATCGACAATCCGGTCATACTTTGCCATTTCCTCTGCATCATGATCGATGCCAACACGCATCACTTCGTTCTCATCCTCAAAGACCGCGATCTTCGTTGACGTTGCGCCCGGGTTGATAACAAGAATTTTCATTTGTTGTTTCTCCTTTACCTTATACCTTGATGATGTTCCCGTCTCAATCCCCTCTATAATAAACACGTTCAGCGTAAGCAGTCCACAGCCATCCGGCCGTGAACTGCTTTCGTATTGACGCGCTTACGTGACTATTTTATTCTTCTTCGTCCTCACTTTCAAGTGTTGCGATCAATTGTCCCGATTTGACCGCATCCGCTTCGTGGACGAAGACCTTCTTAATCACTCCGTTCTTCGGCGCGATGACGTTCGTCTCCATCTTCATCGCCTCGATGACGGCAACCGGATCTCCCTTCTTCACATTGTCGCCGGCGCTTACCAGCACCTTGACAATATTGCCCGGGATATTCGCGCCGATCTCATTCGGATCATCCTCGCTGGCGAACTGGATCGTGCTGCCTGACATAACAGATGTGGTCAGCGCCTGCTTGTCCTTAATGGAAATCACACGGCGGAAGCCGTTAACCGTAAAGGTCAGATCCCGGATGCCTTCCGCATTCGGAGCGCTGACATCTTCAAGCGTTATGACCATCGTCTGACCTGGCTTCAAAGTGATCTCGCAGGTCTGGCCAAGGCCGATACCATGGAAGAACACATCCGAACCCATGTTGCGGAAGTTGCCGACCGTCCGGAGCTTCTTTACATACTCATCGAACACCTTGCTGTACATCGTGTAGCAGAGCTGCTGCTGATCCGTTCCTTCCAGTCCGAGATCTTCAACAATGTGCTTCTTTACTGCATCATAATCATCCGGCGGCAGAAGCTCGCCCGGACGACAGGTGATTGGCTTCTTTCCTTTAAGAACAATGCGCTGCAGATCCTTCGGGAAACCGCCTTCCGGCTGACCCATCATGCCCTCGAAGTAGGATACGACGGAATCCGGGAAATCCATGTCCTTGCCTTTTTCAACAATATTCTCCGGAGTCAGATCATTCTGTACCATGAAGATCGCAAGATCGCCTACCATCTTGGAAGACGGCGTTACCTTGATGATGTCGCCGAGCATCTTGTTAACTTCGACGAACATGTCTTTGACCTCATCGAACTTGTATCCGATGCCGAAGCTCTCAACCTGCGGCTTCAGGTTGGAGTACTGTCCGCCCGGAATCTCCAGACGGTAGATCTCTGCGGAAGCAGCCTTGAGGTCGGATTCGAACTGGCTGTATACCGGACGGACGTCGACCCAGTAATCCGAGATCTTCTGAAGCTCTCTCGAATCCATGCCGGTGTCTCTGCTGCTCTTCTCGAGCGCCGCGACAAGCGAGTTCAACGCCGGCTGCGAAGTCAGTCCGGACATGCTGTTAAATGCCGCATCGGCAATGTCCAGACCGGCAGCTGCTGCCATCAGCACGGTGGCAACACCGTTGCCGGATGTATCGTGCGTATGCAGATGGATCGGAACGCTGACCTCATTCTTGAGCGCTGTGATCAGCTTGTCAGCGGCAACTGGCTTGAGCAGGCCGGACATATCCTTGATGCCGATGATGTGCGCACCTCTTCTCTCCAGCTCTTTCGCCATCTTTACATAGTAATTCAGGTTGTACTTCGTCCGGCTCTCGTCCAGAATATCTCCGGTGTAGCACATGCACGGCTCCGCGATCTTGCCCTGATTCAGCGTCTCATCCAGAGCGATTTCCATGCCCTGAACCCAGTTCAGCGAATCGAAAATACGGAATACATCGATTCCGGCTTTCGCAGATTCCTTGACGAATTTGCGGATTGTGTTATCCGGATAGTTGCGGTAACCGACTGCGTTCGCGCCGCGGATCAGCATCTGGAACAGAACATTCGGAATCTCCTTGCGGAGCGTCTCAAGTCTCTCCCAAGGATCCTCACCGAGGAAGCGCATCGCAACATCGAACGTCGCGCCGCCCCACATTTCAAACGAGAAGAAATCCTTGCCGTACATCGCCATCGCCGGCGCAATCTTGACCAGATCCTTGGTTCTCATCCGGGTTGCGATCAACGACTGCTGCGCGTCACGGAACGAGGTATCGGTCAGCAGTAGCTTCTTCTGTGCGAGCGCCCAGTCGGCGACTGCCTTCGGGCCCTTCTCGTCCAGCATCTGCTTAGTGCCGCGAAGTTCCTTAATCTTGGAGCGGTCAATCTTCGGTACAACCGGAACGTTGAATTCCTTCCGCTCGCCCTTGGTCTCGTTGACGTACTTGTTACCGAGGAATTCCAGCACCTGCTGCTCCTGATTCGTAACCACGCGGATATTCAGGAGCTCCGGATTGTCGCTGATGAATCCGGTATTGCACTTTCCGGCGCGGAACGTCGGGTGATTCAGTACGTTGAGGAGGAAGCCGATGTTGGTCTTCACGCCCTCGATGCGCATCTCCTTGAGCGCGCGGATTGCTTTGTTGATCGTATCGTTAAAGGTTCTCGCGTGCGAGCAGACCTTGACGAGCAGGCTGTCGTAGTACGGTGAAATCACAGAACCCGTAAAGCCGTTGCCGCCGTCCAGACGAATACCCATACCTGCAGAAGAACGATACATCGTAATCGTGCCGGTATCCGGCGCGAAGTTGTTCGCCGGGTCTTCTGTCGTAACACGGCACTGGATCGCGTAGCCGTTGAGCGGGATATCCTTCTGGGAACAGATCCCGATCTTGTCCGAATCGAGTGCATATCCCTCTGCAACCAGAATCTGATCCTGCACCAGATCAATATCGGTGACCAGCTCGGAAACCGTGTGCTCAACCTGAATACGGGTATTCATTTCAATGAAATAGTGCTGACCGCTCTTGTCCAGCAGGAATTCGCAGGTACCTGCGCTGCGGTAATTGACTGCCTTTGCGATCTTGAGCGCGTCATTGCAGATCTCCTGCCGCTGTTCGTCCGTCAGAATCAGAGACGGTGTGAACTCGATGACCTTCTGGTGACGTCTCTGTACGGAGCAGTCTCTCTCATACAGGTGAACCAGATTGCCGTATTTATCGCCGAGAACCTGAACTTCGATGTGCTTCGGCTCTTCCAGATACTTCTCGATGAAGATGTCGCCATTGCCGAATGCCTTGATCGCTTCACTGTGCGCGCTGTTGAACTGCGGAATCAGTTCCTCTTCCGAACGGACAATACGCATGCCTCTTCCGCCGCCGCCGGCTGCCGCCTTCAGCATTACCGGGTATCCGCACTCGTTCGCGAACCGGACCGCTTCCTCTTCCGAGTTAATCGCCGCATCAACGCCCGGGATCGTCGGCACTCCGACACTCTCCGCCACGAGCTTCGACTGGATCTTGTCACCCAGCTGGTTCATCATTTCGTGCGTCGGTCCGATAAACTCAATCCCGGACCGCTCACAGGCTTCCGCGAAGTTCGCGTTCTCCGCCAGGAAACCGTATCCTGGATGGATCGCGTCGCAACCTTTCGCCTTTGCCATGTGGATAATCTCATCAATATCCAGATATGCGTCAATCGGGCTCTTCCCCTTGCCGATTTCGTACGCCTCGTCTGCTTTGGTCCGGAACAGCGAATTCTTATCCTCTTCCGAGTAAATTGCGACGGTCCGGATACCAAGCTCCTTGCAGGCGCGGATCACACGAATCGCAATCTCGCCGCGGTTCGCGATCAGCACCTTCTTAAACTCCTTGATTCTTCCCATTGTCTCCCTCACTCAAACAAGCAACTGAAATTTTATGATATTTGACAAATTATTATATCAATATCCCAGACGGTACGCAAGACCGAACTTCAGGTTCGGTCTTGCATATCGTTTAATCCCCACTGTCTCTGCTTTCCGGTCATCCTACCGTCCGGCTCTTCTTCTCTCCAGTTCGTGCAGGTACTTCTTGCGAAGACGGATGTCGTCCGGAGTGACTTCTACCAGCTCATCATCATTTATGAATTCCAGCGCCTCCTCGAGAGAGAATACTCTCGGCGGCGTCAGCTTGATCGTATCGTCACTGCCGGCAGCCCGCATGTTGGACACGCGCTTTGCTTTGCATGGATTGACGACCATGTCATCCGGTCTTGAATTCATGCCGACGATCATACCTTCATAGACATGAGTGCCCGGCTCGACAAACATCTGCACACGCTCCTGAATGTTGAAAATCGCATACGGCGTGCAGTGGCCTTCTTCCTGCGCGATCGCAACGCCATTCGTACGCTGCGGAATCTCGCCCTTGTATGGCTCAAAACCGATGAATCTTCTGACCATCGTGCCCTCTCCGTGCGTATCGTTGATGAACTCGCTGCGGTATCCCATCAGGCCGCGCGTCGGCGCTGTGTATTCGATTTTCGAATACCCGTTGCCCTCGCTCATCATCTGAGTCATCATACCCTTCCGGATATTCAGCTTCGAAATGACGGTTCCGGAATACTCATCCGGAACGCTGATTACGACTTCTTCGACAGGTTCGAGCTTCTGTCCGTTCTCGTCATGCTTGATGATAACTTCCGGCTTCGAAACACCGAGTTCATAGCCCTCTCTGCGCATATTCTCAATCAGAATCGACAGGTGCAGCTCACCACGGCCGGATACGCGGAAAGCATCCGTTGAATCCGTCTCCTCAACAACCAGTCCGACATTGACTTCCAGCTCTTTGCGGAGTCTCTCCCGGATATGGCGGCTCGTCACGTACTTTCCGACTCTTCCGGCAAACGGGGAAGAGTTGACCATGAAGTTCATCGACAGCGTCGGCTCTTCGATGTGGATCATATCCATCGCTTCCGGATGATCCAGCGCGCAGATCGTCTCTCCGATCGAGATGTCCGAAATGCCGGACACAACCACGATGTCACCGCATTCCGCTTCCTGTACCGGCATCCGCTGGAGACCGCGGTATACGAATACCTGATTGATCTTGTTCTTCGTCACGCTGCCGTCCGCTCTGCATACCGATACCTGCTCCGCTTCCTTAAGCGTACCGCGGGTGATCCGGCCAATGCCGAGTCTTCCGATATAGTCATCATAAGCCAGTGAAGAAATCTGCAGCTGCAGCGGCTCTTCCCGGAGATCCGGATACGGATCGCAGTGATCGATAATGGTCTCGAGAAGCGGTTCAATATTGAGGCCATTGTATCCCTTCGGGCTCTTCTTGATCTTGCCGGCGCCCTCACCGATTACAACTTCATCCGCATCAGACGGTTCCCGGACTGCGATGCCCTGTCTGGCAATACCGTACAGAATCGGAAAGTCCAGCTGATCATCATTCGCGTTCAGATCCATAAAGAGTTCATAGACCTCGTCCACGACCTCATCGATCCGCGCATCCTTCTTATCGATCTTATTGATAAAAAGAATCGGATTCAGTCCCTGTTCCAGCGACTTGTTCAACACAAAACGCGTCTGCGGCATCGGGCCTTCGCTGGAATCAACCAGCAGAATGACCGTATCGACCGTCTTCATGATCCGCTCTACTTCCGAGGAGAAATCGGCATGTCCCGGCGTATCGACAATATTGATTTTGTAATCCTTATACATAATCGAGCAGTTCTTGGAATAAATCGTGATTCCGCGCTCCCGCTCGATCGCATCGCTGTCCATCACGCAGTCGACTACCTGTTCATTCTCCCGGAAAACATGAGACTGCGCCAGCAGCGCATCCACAAGTGTGGATTTTCCGGCGTCGACGTGGGCGATCACCGCGATGTTGATGATTTTCTGTTTTTCCTTCATTAAAACAATCTCCTTTTCCCGTATACATTATGATATTCGCTCTCGACCGTCCGGCAGAATGTCTTCAGATCGCGTGCGATAAGTTCCGTATTCTTGTATCCGTCGCCTCGCTCCATGGTATTGCCCACCTGTTTCGACTCGAAGAAATCCACACGCTTTGTTCCGAGCCAGCGGAACTTGCGCGCCCAGATTTCCTCCAGAGAGAACTGAAGCGCAAACGGCAGCATTTCGTAATAATAGTCTTCGTCGGCCAGCGAGTCTTTCGCCAGATCATCGGTCTTCACCCGGTTCATGAACCGGCGAAGAGACAGAATCCGTCCGACCAGCGCGGCATTGCCTTTCGCGCGGGATTTCATGAACAGCGTCAGCACCATAGCCACTGCCGCAGCTGCGAAAATTCCGATACTGGCCATCAGATTATCCGTATTCGACCACATGTGATAAGATACGAATCCCACTGCCGCCGAGTACAGGAGCACATACCAGAACATCCCGATCCGATATGCCTGACGGCTTATCTCGTAACGGTTGTCAAACCGGTGATTAATCAGGATCAGCGAAACCGCCGTGACCGCAGCTACAACGACGAGTGTAAAAACACTTGACGTCTGATAAGCGTAGGTGTCCGCCAGCATATAGACAGCGCTGAATCCGATCGCCAGAATCAATATGCTGATCACGCGGAGGACTCTGGAAACCGCCGTGCAGGCTCGCATGTCCTTCGTGCTGTATCCGCTCTCGACACTGTCCGAGACGATCTTCATCACGGATCTCATCCTGACGCCCATCCGATCTACATCCAGCGCGCGTCCTTCGTAGACATCCTCGAACAATGCGTTGTATGCTGTACGTATAAAACGCTCTTCCTCTTTCGGCTCCTTCAGCCGGACCAGCCGGTACTTCTTCGGCTGATATTCGACAATCCGCAGATATCCGCGAATAGCCAGCTGGACAATCATGACCGCAACATCACGGATCCGCGTGCGCCCGTAGAACAGAAATCCGATATCCGCCGGGGTGACTCCCTCAATCGGATACGCTTCCCGCGTCTTCTTGAGCCTTGGATCCCGGCCGCCGATCAGCCAGAACAGGAAAATCAACGCCAGCACAACAATCATCAGTATCAGCGAGAACTGAAGCGCCCATGAATTGTCAAGCGCGCCCTTCCAATAGCCATCCGGAAGCTGCGCCTTGAACGTGATTCCGAAATTGGCCGGAATGTGTTGTCCGGTCATAGTAACCGTATTGTTCCGGACCTGGTATGAAACCATGTTGTTGACATCCTGTGAGCCATACTGGCCGGCAAAATACTGCAGATCCGACCAGTCGAAATCGTCCGGAAATTCCAGTGCGAGCTTCAGATTTCCGATCGGCACGGACCAGTTCGGCGACAGCGCATCGTAATAGAACATGTCATTCGCATGATTCTTCTCCGCATATTCAAGGATAGAGTACTTCACCGTGAGTGTCTGTTCGCCCTTCTTGAATGCCCGGCCTTTCGGCTCGATCCGGACTGATTCATTTCCATTCTCATCCGTTATGACCCTGGAATCGTGGCCTGCCACTTCGACATCGGTCAGGACGAATTTGCCGTTCGGAAGCTGTACATTCACCGTATTCAGATTCTCCGGCGCATTGATCGTCAGCTTCAGCGTCACATCGTAGTCATGACTCTTATTCACAACCGTCGACTGATTATATTCAAGCAACTCGTATCCCTCAGACGTACTGTCTGCATGCACAGCGCCGGAGCTGCCGAGCATGATCGCCAGGAACAGCACTAGGAGAAAGCCGATATTTATTGAAATTCTATGATGCGTCTCTCTATTCTGCATGTAAGAAACTCCTTCAGGCAATAATCGATATATTATACTATAATTCCGCCTATATTTCAAGAAACGGCAGGAGTGGGAAATTGTGCTCTCTGCAAACCAAAAAACCCGCTCCAGAAATTTCTGAAGCGGGATTCCGGGATCGGCGTAGTGCGGCCTCGGATGCGCCATCAGGCCTCCGCGCCGTTTTTCTTATTTTTGTTTTTATTCAAAGCCGAAAATGCAGTCGGAAGCAGGCCGAAGATCGCATATCCGAACAGGAAGGAAAGGACCATCTGTTTCGGATCCAGCACAATACCCTGTGCGGTTGTCACAGTAAGGAATACCGCAGTGTAGTTGTTGCACGGAAATGCGCCCCATCTGCCGCTGACCATTCCGAAGATGAAAATCAGCAGGATGATGAATGCTGCGATTGTGCCAATCTGGCCGCCGACACCCTGCGTCAGCAGGTAGCCCATAAAGACGCCAAATGCTCCGGATCCCCAGCACTTGGAGACTTCGCGGATTTCTGCTTTCATCTTTCCGACCGCGCACCATACACACATTCCAAGCCACACGATCCACATGCAGAGTCCGAGTTTCATGACGATTATCGAAACGCCTGCAACCATTACCAGCGCAGCGATCAGCAGCGGGATCGCTTTTTTCACTGACAATTTCTGTCCTCCCATTTCGTTCACCTCCATTCATTCACAAAAGTTTAAAAATCAAACCGCCTATCCCCACATTTTCTTTGCCGCATGGCTAACATAATCCTCGCCTAACAGTTCCTTACGGAATACTTCATCCAGTTCATCCACATTCCAGAGGAATCCGGTTTCTTCTTTCCTTCCGGTCTTGTGAACGATCTCCGGATATCTGTACACTCCGATATCACCAGACGAACAAATGCTGAATACTTCGCCGCTGATATCCGATGCGCGGTCCGTGGACAGATATGCAATGAACGGGCCGAGATTGATCGGATCTCCATGATCTTCTTCAACCTTCTTTAGCAGATTCGGATCCGGATCTGCGCCGGTCATCGCCTTGACGTTGCGGAGCATTCTGTTGTATTCGATCGCATGACCTGGCGAAGAGCCCTGCGGGCAATATGCATTCACCGTGATGTTATAGCTGTAGAGTTCCTTCGCGGAAGCCCAGGTCAGTCCCACTACACCGGCATTTCCGGCAGAGTATGCATCATTATCTACGAGACCGGTCCACGCGTCGGAAGCGCAGTTAAAGATCCGTCCGAACTTCTGATCGATCATATAAGGCACTGCATAATGCATCAGGTTGAACGCGCCTTTCATCTTCGGGACTGTCATATAATCCCAGCTCTTTTCATCCAAAGACACAATCGAACCGGAACCAAGGCCGGCAGCATTGTTGACAATGATATCAATCCGTCCCCACTGATTGATCGCTGTGTTCACCAGTTCTTCTGCGACCGCTGGATCCGAGACATCTCCGTAAAACGGGATTGCTTCTCCGCCTTCTGATTCAATCACTGATGCCGTCATCTCGGCATCACCGGCCAGCTTCAGCATTTCCTTCCAGTCCTCGTCCGGGATCTTTGATCTGTCGTACTTGAGACGAATACTCTC
>Ga0256406_1007738_pt1 | contig 10035 bp, 7 predicted proteins | sample RumenRJG_03DNA_FD_185986 | JGI IMG/M metagenome (GOLD analysis project Ga0256406, IMG submission 185986) | Bovine rumen microbial communities from Lethbridge, Alberta, Canada - RJG_03 | ecosystem: Host-associated > Mammals > Digestive system > Stomach > Rumen | place: Canada: Alberta | collected...
TGGCGGAGCACCCCACGAAAAAAGCGTTCCATCTGCTTGCTGCTCCCTCCGGATACAATTCAATCAACTGTTTGTTGTCAAACACGTGGTGATTTTCTACCCGAATTCAATTACGATGAGGAGCGCAGAAGAACTTCGGGTCATTGCGGGACCCATTTCGTTTGGACTTGTACACTAACATCGTCATCTGTTGCACTTGGAGGGAGCACATATGGCAGAGAGGGGCATGAACAGGAACGCGCAACGCTCCATACGTCTGCTCAAGGAGGCGTTCATGGAGCTGCTTGCCGAGAAGCCCTATGAGAGCATCACGGTCTCTGACGTGGCGCGCAAGGCAGACCTCAACCGCGGTACGTTCTACGCGCATTTCGACAACGTGGACGACCTCATGAGGTCCGTGATGGCCGATACGGCAGACACTATCTCGGTGTTTCTCTCCAAGGCGGTTGAGAGCGGCTTTCTGGAGGATCCCCTGCCCGTGCTCACGCAGGTGGGTGCCTATCTCGACGAGAACAGGGAGCTCACACGCAAGCTTGTGGAGTCGAGGAGCGTGGAGCCCTTCGTCTATGCGTTGGAAACTCGTTTCCGCGAGTGGGTGCAGCAGCGCATCCCTGTGAACACGCAACAGGAGAAGAAGGCCTGTGCCATGCTCACCGACTACATTGCCGGCGGCGTACTGCAGACCTATCGCTCTTGGATTATGGGAGAGTATCCCGGCGTGGAGATCGAGGAGGTCAACAAGTACCTGAGCGAGTTCGTGCGCTCGACGGGCAAGGGCCTTACGAACCTGCAGCTGGGGTAGGCGCGCCTGTATCCCCTGCACAGGGACGGGCGTCCGAGGGCTCCTGTGGGACAACTCCCCACTCGGCGCTACTCATATCTCAATACCTATCGCGAGCGCGGCACATTTGTCGAGCGGGCCGTAATGGCGTTTGGCGCTCGCGCCGCAATGGCGCACAATGTAGGCACTGGGACGCGAGACGGAGGCAACATGGAGACCAAGGACTTTACCCTGCACCGCGACGGAGTCGACGGGGACTTTGACGTGACGCTGTATGGTACGGCCGGGCAGCCGGTCATTGCGTTTCCCGAGGGCGACTCCTCGTGCGCGAGCTGGGAGGAGGGGGGCATGGTCGACGCGCTGGCTGGGCTCATCGACGCCGGCCGCGTGCGGCTCTTCTGCGTGGACTCCGCTGACGATGCCAGCTGGTACGCGGGCTATGCTCCCTCTGACTACCGCATAGCAAGCCTTGGCGGGTATTTTGACCTTGTCGAGAACGAGCTTTGTCAGTTGGTGCGCGACGAGGCACCTGGAGCCGGTGCGCCCATCGTTGCCGGTGCGGGCCTGGGCGCGCTCAACGCGACCATCGCCATGCTACGCAAGCCCAGCCTCTACGGCGGGCTTCTCGCGCTCTCGGGCACCTACGATGCCGCGTGGGTTGTGGGGGACGCCATGTCCGATGCCTGGCGGGCCTTCTCGCCCGTGGATCTGGCTCGCGGGCTTGGCGACAACCCGCTGCTGGTAGAGGCTCTGTCTGGGCTGCAGTTGGCGTTCGTGTGCGGCACGGGTGCCGGCGAGGAGGGCGGAGAGACTCAGCGGACGCTTCAGGGCGAGCTTGCGGCTGCGGGCGTTGGCGCGACGTTTGAGTACTGGGGCGCCGACGTTGACCACAGCTGGGGCTGGTGGCAGGAGGAGGCAAGGCAGCTGCTCCCGTGCCTGCTTGAGGAGGGCGGCCTGCAGCGCAGGCACGCGGCTTCCGTTGTGGGGGACGCGCGGGCAGTCGCGCAGAGTGCCAGCGCGGATCTTGCGGGCGCGGGGGAGCGGCTCGAACAGGCAAAGGAGCGTCTCGCACGGACGCACGACGCGCTGTCCGCTGCCGAGGAGCGCATCAAGGCCGAGCAGCAGTCCGTTGCCGAGCACGCCAAGGAGGCCGAGCGCCTTGCCGCCGTCGCGCGCGATGCGTGGGCCGAGAAGGACCGCATTGCCGTACTACTCGAGGATGCCATTCGCAAGGGCAACGCAGCCCAGGTGGAGGCCGATAAGGCCGCTGCAGAGCTCTCCTCGGCGCAGTGGATTGCCGGCGAGGCCGAGGCCGCTGTCTCTAGTGCGAAGTCCGAGCAGGCTGCTGCCGAGAACGAGGTTGCGCGTGCGGAGGAGGCCGTTGAGGCCGCGCGTGCACGCGAGGCGGAGGCAAAGGCTCGGCTGCAGGCGGTGCTCGATGAGGCGTCGGCAAAGGAGCCGTCAGCTGCGGCACCGGCAAAGAAGCCCGCAGAGCCAGCCAAGAAGTCCACAACCGCTGCCAAGAAGCCGGCGACGGCGAAGAAGCCCACGACGAGAAAGGCAGCCACCGGTACCAAGCGCACTTCTCGCACGCGCAAGGCATCTGGCGGCCAAGGCTCCGCACGGTAAGCTGCCCTCATTGCAATAGTCTTTGTTCTGGCGAGAATCTGGCGCCGGAAGGCCCATCTTCGACAGGATTTCGTATGAGACGAGCCTTCCGGCGCCGATTTCTCGTCGTAAGCGTGCTTTTCTACAATCCAGCTGCTCTCTACAGCAACGGGTCAAACGCGCGGGCGTACTGGGCAAACAGCCTGTCGAAGAAGTACGTGACTCCAAACGTTGCATAGATGCGGTGGAGCGACGAGCCCTCGCCCGCGTCCTTGCCAAAGGCCAGCACGTCGTCGAAGATGGCGTGGAGTGCCGGATCCTCGCTTGCCGTCACAATGACCTTGTAGGCGCGGCATCGCTCGATGACCGCGCGTTGCCTGCGGGCGAACCCGTTCGACGTAGTCACAACAATGAGCAGGTCGTTGGGGGTAAGGGTGTCTAGCATCGCGGTGCTGGGCGAGTCCTCGGGTACCAGGTGGACGGTCTTATCCTCCACGAGCATGGCCTGCTGGAACTCGCGCAGCGACAGCGTTGAGGACTCCGTCGAGAAGATCACTATGCGCCCGCACGTGTTGAGCGAGTTCACGATTGGAAGCAGCCCGCCCCTGGCGACAAGCCCGTCTATCTCGGTGTATATGGCGTCAAGGTCCTTGTGCAGGTTGCGGTGCTCGTCCCTCTCGGCCCATGCGTACACAAGGTAGTGACGGCGCAGGGCGTTGAACTCGTCGTCCGAGAGCTCGCTCGCCTCCTTGATGTGGAAGCCAATCTCGCTCATGCTGCCTCCCGCTTGCTGGGTCGCCAAACTGTACGGATGAGAACAGTTTACGCAACGTGCGCGGCGTTCACGCCCGCTTGCCCGAATGACCCCGTGAGCGTTATGCGTGCAGCAGCGGACCTAGGCAGCGGGCCTGTCGGCTCCCGATTGGACCCGCGATTCTCCCCAATCGGACCCGCCGGCTTACAATTATTGAACGATATTCCCGGCGAGAACGGCATCATCCCAGATAAGAATAATGTAGCCCGGAAAATCGCGCAATAATTGCCAACGCACGTGTATCGTACGTGACCGCCAAGGTGCTTGGCGGCAAGTCGCCAGGCGGCCAAGGCGCTAGGTCGTCTAGCTCCTCTCGGCAACAGGCCCTTATATGACCATGTCCACCTCGACGATCTGGGGATTCTTGATTCTTTGGAGCCCTCGTTGCTCGCGTTCGACCTGCTCGCGCGCATAGCTGCGTCCCTGCTCCCAGGCGAGAAGCGACCAGATGAGCGTTTGCCTTCGCTCGCATACGGCTCGCGACGCCAGCGCGCGCCGGCTTTCTGCCATGTCCCTGCCAGATAGCAGCTCGATCGTTCGAAACACCTCGAGCATCAACCCGTCGAATCCGCCCTTCCGATAGAGGTCCTCGCTCGTAGCGGGTAGAACAACAAGCCCCTGGGCTGCAAGTTCTCTGTTTCGGCGCAGGTCATCAAGGACCTTCTCGCGTACCGACCTGCAGGCGTCCTCAAGAGCGGCGGCGGCCGTCTCGTCGGTTGGGGCCAGGGCGCACGCTCGCGCTGCGTCGACGACGCTGTCCAGGTCAAGGTGGTAGAGACTGTCGTAATTAATGCCCACGCATGTTCCGGGGACGAGAATGTCCGGCACTCGGGACGTGCGCGCCCCAGCGTGGGCCAGCTCGTTGGCTGCAGTCTGGCGGCCGTTGAGTACCAGGCGTCCCATGCCGTACCCAAGGTACTCCAGCGGCAGGGCCATGAGCGCTGCGATAACGGCTTCCGCGGGGGACCAAGCGTTGTTGGCCACATACTCAATGACGTGCCTGGATTGAGCAACGCCTGCATTGCCATCACACTTCGAGAGGAACTGCTCGATCTTCTCGACGCTCGTTGCGGGGGGAATGCCGTAAGCAATGGCGCCGCCACGAGGGTCAAGGGGGCTTCTCGAGAAGCTCCCCGTGAGCTCGTATCCGAGAAGCGCCTGGACCTCGGGGCGCATTACGGCGCCCATCTCTACAAAGACGAGCTCGGGTGAGGCAACGCGAAGGCCGTTTCCCGCGTCCATGTAGGCGTTATTGGGGAGCACGGCGGTGTGAAGAATTGACGAGAAGGCCTTGGAGCGGATGCGGTCGCGTTCGCTTGACACGGCGACCTCGATGGGGCGGCCTCTCCGCACATCGCGCCCGAGTCCTAGTTCGGAAAGGTCGACGCAGCTCGCGCTCCACCGCTTCCGGCCCTCCGGGAGTTCCGGGGCGGCGATTCCGGTTCTTCTCAGCGACGCGAGGCCTCTTTGTATGCCGGGAGCCATGCCACAACGGATGGACCTAATGGCTGCGAGTGCGCTAAGGCGATCGAGTGTGAGGTTCATGGGCCTCTCCAGCCTGTTTGACGGGGAATTATTGCGCGATATTCCTGGCATGGATGATGTTATCCCAGTTGAGAACCGAATATCAAACAATTTCGCGCAATAAATTGGCCTCTGAAGGGGGCGGGTCGGCCAGGCGCCGAGAGGGGCGGGTCGGCCGGGCGCCGAGAGGGGCGGAGCAGCCGGGCGCCGAGAGGGGCGGAGCAGCCAGGCGCCGAGAGGGGCGGGTCGGCCAGGCGCCGAGAGGGGCGGAGCAGCCAGGCGCCAGGTGCCGAGAGCCGCAGTCGTTGCCACACGCTCTACCATGGGACCAATGTGGTGCCTGTAGTTAGGCGCCTACCGGTACGAGAAGGGAAGCAGCATGTATAACTTCACGTTCCACGTCCCCACCACCATCCACTTTGGCAAGGGCCAGATCTCGCACCTTGCCGAGCTTGCCCAGTACGGTAAGAAGGCTCTGCTCTGCTATGGTGGCGGCTCCATCAAGCGCAACGGCATCTACGACGAGGCTCTGCGCATCCTCGGCCAGGCCGGTGTTGAGGTCGAGGAGCTCTCCGGCGTAGAGCCCAACCCCCGCATCGAGACCGTCCGCCGCGGCGTCGAGACGTGCAAGACCACGGGTGTCGACATGGTCCTCGCCATTGGTGGCGGCTCCACGATTGATTGCGCCAAGGTGGTAGCAGCCGGTGCTCGCTATGACGGTGACCCTTGGGACCTGGTGATTCATCCGGAGAAGATCACCGCAGCGCTTCCCATCTTCTCGGTGCTCACGCTCTCTGCAACCGGCTCTGAGATGGACCCGTTCGCCGTGATCTCGGACATGACCAAGAACGAGAAGTGGGGCACCGCTGCCGAGTGCATGAAGCCCACGATGTCCGTGCTCGACCCCACCTACACCTTCACCGTATCGCGTCGCCAGACGGCTGCCGGTACGGCGGACATGATGAGCCACACCTTCGAGAACTACTTCACCATGGAGCCGGGCGCCTATGTTCAGCAGCGCATGGCCGAGGGGCTTCTCCGCACCATGATCCACTACGGGCCCATTGCGCTTGAGGAGCCGGACAACTACGAGGCCCGCGCCAACCTCATGTGGGCGGCCTCGCATGCCATCAACGGCCTGGTCAACGCCGGTGCCGCCAACGCGTGGTGCGTGCACCCCATGGAGCACGAGCTCTCGGCGTTCTACGACATCACCCATGGTGAGGGCCTGGCCATCCTTACGCCGGCGTGGATGGAGCACGTGCTCTCCGTCAAGACGGCGCCCATGTTCGCGACGTACGGCCGCAACGTCTGGGGCCTGCAGGGCACCGACGACATGTCCGTGGCGCGCGACGCTATCGCCAAGACTCGCGAGTTCTTCTTTGAGACCATGGGTATGCCCGCCAACCTGCGCGCCGTTGGCATCGATGACGAGAAGAACTTCCGCGTGATGGCCGAGAAGGCCGCCGCCGGAAGCAAGGGCAGCTTCGTGCCCCTTACGGCAGACGACATCGTTGAGATTTATCGCGCCGCGCTCTAGCGTCGTGTGTGGCAGGCGCCGATCACCAAACGCCCCTCTCGACACGGTCGAGAGGGGCGCTCTTGTTGCTATGCCAGCGGTGCCACGTGGGCCGGCACGCCGCCCACAAACGAGAGTGACGGCTCGCCGGCAATGAGCGGACGGGCGTAGCGAAGGTAGGCCTCGGTTACGCCCATGCCGTCCTCGCGGATCATCTCCGCTGGTACAGCCTTCACGGCGTTTGCCACGCGGTTCACGTCGACCAGCTCGTAGCGAACCTCGTACGGGGCGTCGGACACGCGTGTGAGCGCACTCATGATGCCCGAGGCGCCGTCTAGGGCTGCGTTCACGCCGCGGGCACCAAGGCCGGCCGCCTCGGCGAGGTCGGTCTGGCTTGCCAGGTGTGAGGCGCAGCGCTGCGTGGTGCACAGCTCGACGGCACGAGTCTTGCACCCCAGCTCGCGATGGGCCACGTCTGCCAGGTAGCGGCTCGTGCCCGAGAGCGCGGCCGCGTGCCCAAAGGCGTCGACGCGTGCCGTGGAACCCGCGCGCTCGCAGACGAGCGTTCCATTCGCCGTACGCACGCCTTCGCTCACAGCCACGACCACGGTGTTCTTCTCGGCGAGAAGCCCAGCGATCCTCTGAAGGAGGTCCTGTTCGTCAAGCGGAACCTCGGGAAGAAGCACCAGGTCTGGCGCGTGACCGCCCGCCTCGCCAGCAAGCGCGGCAGAAGCGGCAAGCCAGCCGGCGTCGCGACCCATGATCTCGACAAAGGTGACGCTCTTGAGGTCGTAGACGTCGGCGTCGCAGGCAAGCTCGTCAACGGTGACGGCAATGAATTTTGCTGCGCTGCCGTATCCCGGCGTGTGGTCGGTGAGGATGAGGTCGTTGTCAATGGTCTTGGGCACGCCCACAAAGCGGATTTTCGAGCCTGTGGCCTCGCCGTAGCAAGAGAGCTTGGCGATGGTATCCATGGAGTCGTTGCCGCCAATGTAGAGGACCGCGCGGGCGTCAAGCTCGGAGAAGCGCTTGAAGAGCGTGCGGTAGGGCGTCTCGTCCGCGGAGGGGTCCGGCAGCTTGTAGCGGCAGCTCCCCAGGTAGCTCGACGGAGTGTGCGAGAGAAGCTCGAGCTGGGCGGGGCCCGCGAGCTGCTCGTCAAGGTCCACGGTACGGCCGTCGAGAAGTCCCTGGATGCCGTAGCGCATGCCCACCGCGTGGAAGCCGGCCGTGCGCGCGGCAACCACCACACCCGCCAGGCTTGCGTTGATCGCTGCCGTGGGTCCGCCTGACTGTCCAACCAGCACGCTTGTGCCCAAAGACATGTGTGCCCCTCTCGCCGTGTTTTCCTGGCACGAGGATACCGCACGCAGCTCCCTGACAGTGGCGCGGCTGTGCCGGCCAGCGTCCGTAGCGACTCTATAAGTATGTAAGAGAATGGAAATTGTGCCGTTCTTGCGTGGTAAGGTAGCACGGTCCCAATATCACCTGAAAACCCGGGAGTCACACATAATGTTTGAGGCGCTTGCGAGCTTTTTCTCGCTTATCGTGCAGCCGGCCTACGACCTCACCGGCAGCTGGTGGGCGGCAATCTTTCTCTTCACCCTGTTTTCCAAGGTCATCCTCATGCCGCTCTCGGTGTGGTGCCAGAAGAACAGCATCGTGATGGTCCAGCTCATGCCAGAGCTCTTCCGCATCAAGTGCCGCTACTACGGCGATCGCGAGACCATCGAGGAGAAGCAGAACGAGCTCTATCACGAGAAGCACTATCACGCTCTGCTCTCGCTCATCCCGCTGGCCATCCAGGTGGTCATCCTCTTTGGCCTGGTGGACGTCATCCACTCCATCACGGACTCCGGCGCGCCCGGCACCGAGTTCCTGGGCCTCGTGCCCATCGAGAGCGGCGGCGCGTCGCTCATCATGCCGCTCCTTGCGGGTCTCTCGGCCGTGATCATGGGCTGGGCCTCCAACCACATCAACCCCCTCCAGCGTGAGCAGTCCCGTGCCGAGAAGAACATGACCAACGGCCTCTCCATTGCGCTTTCGCTCTTCTTGGGCTTCTACGTGGTGTGCGGCATGGCGTTCTACTGGGTTTGCTCCAACCTGCTCTCCATTGCGGTGCAGGCGCTGTGCAACGTGATCGTGAAGCCGCGCGACTACATCGACTACGAGGACCTCAACGCCGCGCGCGACGAGTTCAACGCCATCGAGGAGGCCACCAAGGGCGACCGCAAGTGGTACCAGCCGGATCCCCTGGCCCGCCGCGCCAAGGCAGACTACAAGCGCTTCTTCAAGGTGGACGGCAAGCACCTGGTGTTCTACTCCGAGAGCTCGGGCTTCTACAAGTACTTTAGGGGCGCCATCGAGTGGCTGCTCAACCACTCCGACGTGCGCATCCACTACCTCACGAGCGACCCCAACGACCAGGTCTTTGACATCGCCAAGCACGAGCCGCGCCTCATCCCGTACTTCCTCGACCAGAAGCGCCTCATCACCCTCATGATGAAGATGGACGCCGACGTTGTGGTGACCTCGCTCGGCGCGCTCGATGTGTACTACATCAAGCGCTCGTACATCCGTAAGGACATCGAGTACATCTACATGTGCCACCACATGACCTCGATGCACATGACTGGCACCAAGCAGGAGTACGACAACTACGACACCATCATGTGCGTTGGCCCTCACCAGAAGGCAGAGATCCGCGCCATGGAGAAGGCCTACCACACGCAGAAGAAGAAGGTCCCCGAGATTGGCTATGACCTTCTCGACCGCGAGATGGCAGACTACGAGAAGATGCCGCACGAGAAGCACGAGCGCCCCATCATTCTTATCGCGCCTTCGTGGAACACCGACAACATTCTCGACACCTGCATCGACGACATGCTGGGGAGACTCCTGGGCCACGGCTATCACGTGATTCTCCGCCCCCACCCGGAGTACGTGAAGCGCTACCGTCCGCGCTGGGAGGCGTTGGTCGAGCGCTATGCCAAGGTGAGCCCCGATGAGCTCACCATTGAGGCGGACTTCTCCGGCCACGGGTCCATCCTCGAGTCCGACGTGCTGATCACCGACTGGTCGACCATCGCCGAGGAGTTCTCGTTCACCACGCTCAAGCCGTCGCTCTTCATCGACACACCCATGAAGGTCATCAACCCGGACTACGAGCAGGTTGGCATCACGCCCACTGACATCACGCTGCGCAACCAGATTGGCCGCTCGCTCGACCCGGCGGACCTCTCGGACCTCGAGGACGTCATCGACGACATGGTCACGAACTCCTCGTCTTGGAACGACAGGATTCGCAAGATTCGCGACGGCTTCATCTACAACCTTGGTCACGGCGGCGAGGCGGCCGGCGAGTACATCCTGGGCGAGATTCTCGCCAAGCAGGAGGGGAAGGACATTACGGCCGCAGGCGCTCTGGCGGCGGAGGAAGGTGGCCGCACCGATGAGTAGCTGCAACGCATTGACGTTGGATCGACGTCGTCCGCTTGCCCGCGCGCTTCTTGCGGCCTGGGACGTGGCAGGGGTTGTCGCGATAAGCGCCTGCCTGCTCACAGCAATGGCGACCCCCGCCCTCGCCTACGTTGACCCCTCGGTCATGACCTACACGATCCAGGCGCTCGCCGCTGTCGCCGTGGCGCTCTCGGCGGTTCTCGGCGTTGCCTTCAGGCGCACCCGCAAGGTGCTCATGAGGCTCCTGCGCATAGACGAGTCCGCCGGGCGCGTGGCCGAGCCCGCGGTCTCCCGCATCGACCCGGCCAGGAAGGCCGCGGCCGACGCCGCGGC
>Ga0256406_1007739_pt1 | contig 10034 bp, 9 predicted proteins | sample RumenRJG_03DNA_FD_185986 | JGI IMG/M metagenome (GOLD analysis project Ga0256406, IMG submission 185986) | Bovine rumen microbial communities from Lethbridge, Alberta, Canada - RJG_03 | ecosystem: Host-associated > Mammals > Digestive system > Stomach > Rumen | place: Canada: Alberta | collected...
AGTTGGGACACATGTTGATTCCTGCCGATAAGCCGGGGGCCTACAACCAGGCTGTTATGGACTTCGGCTCCCTGCAATGCACCCCTAAAAATTCCTTATGCTCCACATGCCCTCTCAAGATGAGTTGTGCCGCATTTGCAGAAGGCTGTGTCGAGACGCTTCCAAAGAAAAGTAAGCGCACGGCGGTCAAGGAACGCCGGTTGACCTACATCTATATAAGGTATAAAGAAATGACTGCCCTCCACCGCCGACCAGGAGGCGACATTCTGCAAGGTCTGTGGGAACCGTTCATCGTAGAGGGTGCTGATTTTCCGAAGTTCAAAGGCCGACTACAGCTGCTGGCCAAAGATGTCAGACATGTCCTCACTCACCGCATCTTACTTGCAGACTTCTTTTTGCTTGATGCAACAACAAGACCTCACCTACCTGGTGACTTTATTTGGATAAATGAGTCGCAGCTTGACAATTATGCCAAGCCACAACTCTTCTGCCGGTTACTCTCTATACTGAACAACCAGCCGGAAGCTGCTCCTTAGCCAAGACATGGAAGGCATGCAAGCGAGAATTCTTAGGCCGCTATCGAATATAGGATAGTGGCTCACGCTTTACCCTTAACATTCTGGCTAAGCAGTATTTGAACAATACGCTCGGCACTGCGCCCATCCCATCGGTCGGGTATGCCACATTTCTTCCATTTACCGGAAGCCATACGTGCGACGGCCTCCGAGAGTTTCTCGGCATCTTCACCGACAAGAACATTCGAGCCTACGGTTACTGTTTCTATATGTTCTGTGTAACTGTTAAGTGTAATACAGGGAACACCGTTGAATGTCGCTTCCTCAGCAACATTCCCACTATCGGTAATAATACCCTTCGCCTCACGGGTGAGATAGCCAAATTCAAGATAGGGCATGGGCGGCACTACACGAATAGGCGACTGAGGTGGCAATAGCTGAATGACAGTTGCCGCAGCCTTTGACCGCAAGGGCGCAATGACTGGCACCCCCGCTGCCTCCTCCGTTATGGCAGCAATCATGCTTCTGAGATTTTCAGTGTCGGCAATAAGCTTCTTCCGATTAAGCGTAAATACAAGGTATTCCCGCTCTTTCAGACCCAGCTTATCCCATTCTGCAGGCTTCACAAAACGGTTATAATTGAAGCGCAATGTGTCCATTAGTATATTGCCCACCATATATATCTTTGATAATTCCGCGCCCTCCCGAGTGGCCGTGCTGTTGCTGCTCGTGCCCGCGGTAAAAAGGTAGTCGGACAAGCCATCGATAACCAGCCGGTTGATTTCCTTAGGCATGTTGATATCAAAACTCCGAGTGCCGGCCACAAGATGTGCAAGGAGCAGACCTTGCTTCTTAGCCACAATAGCTGCTGCCATGGTGGACGCCAAATCATCAACAACAATGACGATATCAACAGGATGGGCCTGCAAGAATACTTCGAACCTTGACATCACCTCACCCGTAAGTTCGTTGAGATTCTCGCAATCGGCACCGAGACAGATGTCAGGATGCCTCAACAAGAGATCATCAAAGAGCGAAGGCTCCAAGGTGGGATCATCGGAGGATCCGGTGAAAACCAAAAGGCTCGAAATGCCGCAACCCGTTGAGGCTGCCTTTTCAATGGCTCGAACGAGAGGAGCCACCTTAATGAAATTGGGACGTGCGCCCGCTACTATACAAACTTTCATGATGCCAATGTTTCTGCAAATATAATGCTTTTTTCCCACAGGTGAAAGGATATTGCCGATATTTTTCACCATGCACATTCTGGAATCAGAAGCAACAAAAAGAGGCACTACACACACGCCTGCATCAAGGTAATTCCTTTGTTACTCTCTCTCATAGATTGCTTTCTTGCCCTGATAGCTATCATATCCCTAAAGTCGCTCTACCTCTTCTTCTGACAACCCTGTAATCTTGGCAATAAGGTCTTGGGCTATGCCGGCCATTTTCATGGCTTTTGCGTGATTGAGTGTTGCATCCCGTATTCCTTCCTCCCTGCCTTCTTTTCTACCTTCCTCTTTCGCTGTGTCCATGCCGTTCTTGATGTCGCGATAGGCATTGCTACTGAGTTCGTAGTCACGCAGTTCGTTAGTGTCGAACTTGGAAATCTCAGCAGTAGAGAAGAGTTGTTCGAAGACGCGTCCCTGCAACTCAGTCGGGCGAGCGAAGAGACGCTGCATATTCTTCAAGGCAAAAAGCCATTTGTCGAGGGTGGTCTTTAGTTCTCCCAACTTTTTATGGAAGCAAGCCAACTCGACATAGATGTAGGTGAGCTTGTCATAGAACACCTTTTTGGAATGTATATCCATGAGTTTCACCTCCTTGTAAACCCCACTATCGCTCTGCTTGTCCTCGGGGAAGGTGAAGTTGAGGATGCCGATGGTGTAAACAGGACTGAGCTTGTAGTCCCAGTCGTCGCGCTTGCTCTGCTCAGCTACGGGGAATGTGGAGTAGTAAATGGAACGGTCCTTATAGAATTCCTGATAGACATTCTGCATCTCTACGATAAATCGTGAGCCGTCCTTTGCCTGGCAATAGACGTCAAACACAGCACGACGCTCCTCGATGTTCGTTCCGAGCTGCTCGCTGTTGCGGTAAGTGACATCGCTCACATCGCGTTCACCTTCAAGCAGTGCATTGAGAAAGTCGATCAGCAGTGCCTTATTAAATGGCGTGCCGAAAATGCGCTTAAAGCCGAAGTCGGTAAGCGGATTGATGTATCTTTCCGTGTAGTTGGTGTCTATCGCATCCATAATTGTCTGCCTCTAAATGATTATTCTCTGCAAATATCAGAAGAAAACATCAAACAAGCAAGAGACTAAGGATGTTTTTTGGTGTTAGACTGAATATCATCTGTAGTTGCTGTCTTTCTGCCTATCATTCTCATATCAGCATGATGACAGTATCAAAGAACCTTTCTTTGCACTTGGCAGCACAAGAGGCGATGGGAAAAGACAGGAATGCTCACCTGCTGATTTTAGAATTTTTATATGCTCCTCCTGACGCTCTCCACCGAAAAAACATTAACTTTGCCCTTAGAACCCTAAAGAGGAGACAAGGACAATGAACTTAGAAAAGGAAATCGAATTGATGAAGCGTGAAGACGGTCTGTCGAGAACGCTCAATATGGAATTCATCTCAACTCCAGAGCCTGACACATGTAAGGCCCGAATGAAAGTCGACAAACTCAACCGGCAAGTATTCGGATTCCTCTCAGGAGGCGCTACACTTGCCTTGGCCGAGAATCTTGCAGGAGTAGGTTCCATGGCGCTTTGTCGGGGCAAGATATGCGTAGGCATCAACGTGAGCGGCAGCCATGTCAGAGCTGTCCTTGAGGGCGATACCGTTACAGCTACAGCACGTTTGCAATACAAAGGTCGCACCTTGCATCAGTGGCACATTGATATCTGCAACAATAAAGGTCAACTGGTATCCACAGTTGAGGTGACCAACTATGTGCTCACTCCAGGCAAGACAGCAGGAGCCGAGCTTAACGAAGAAGTAAGATAGACGGAAGTTTTTCAGGTAACACATGAAGAGAATCACACCTACCTATACCTTATTATATACTGTACCCCTGCTTCTCATAATAGCTTTCATCCTGGGATGCGGCAATAGTAAGAAGAAACAGAATGCCCCTACAACTCAGAATAAAGACGTCCCCATTGACGACACACTGAAGACAGCCCTGGAAGAGTTTGCACACAAACCCCGCATGAAGGGGAACTTTGCACTCTACGTCTATGACCTTACTGCCCAGAAGCCCGTTTACGGCTACAATGAGAATCTGTCGATTCCCTCGGCATCCTGTCTGAAACTGCTCTCCGGGGTTGCAGGGCTCCATCTCCTCGGCACACGATATGCCTATCCCACCTATCTGTTTATGCGAGGCAAACCAGCCAACGGTGTGCTCAATGGCGACATCACACTTGCCGGCGGCCTTGACCCACAGTTCGATGAGTCCGACATGCAGCGTTTCGCACAAATGACAAGCAAGCAAGGAATCACGAAAATCAATGGTAAGCTCATTGCCAATCTGTTGCTCACCTCACCCATAAAAAGCGAAGAGCACTGGTACCCTTGGGACCTGTCATTCTCAAAATACAGTATGTTCTACAAAGGTAGTTCGAAGGTGCTTAACTCCCTTAAAGCTGCATTCCGCGCACAAGGCATAAGCGTAGCTGACTCCAATATTGTTGTCGACCGGCTGCCAAAGGGCTCACGCTGTATCTATCGTTACTATCGCCCTATAACGTTCGTAACGGAGAGGATGTTCCAAAACAGCTCCAACACACAAGCCACCTCACTGCTGTTTACCATCGGGCACAGGGTGAGTCCACACGGCAACTATGCCAAAGCAGGCGTCAACTATCTGCGCGCTTTCCTCAGAGACACCTTAAACATGAAGGATACTGCCTTAGTGGTGCATGACGGATGCGGGCTCTGCACTTATAATCATCTTTCGACGAAGGCACTTGTGGCCATTCTCAAATACGCCTACTCACAACCGGAAATCTACAAGGTGCTGATGAAGCAGCTCCCGCTCTCTGGAGTTAATGGGACCTTGCGTCGCGAGATGGCAAGCGAGAAGCTTCGTGGAAAGATTCACGCCAAGACGGGCACACTCTCCCACCCCTACGGCATCAGCTCACTCGCCGGCTACTGTACGGGCCGCAACGGTCATCAGTTAGCCTTTTCCATCATGGACAGCGACATGAGCGTGCTCGATGCGAGGGTGCTGCAGAAAAAGCTTTGCGAGGTTTTGATTAAATGAAGACAGCCGTAAGTGCGGTAAGCAGTCCCGTTACCGCACTTACGCCTTCACAAAAACTTTCAGACGGAACATCAACATCAGAATGCCGAAGATGATAGCGCCGTTGGCCACAGAGGAAAGAATGATGTAGCCATCACCCACCCACTGCTTAAAACCGAAGAGGAAGCTGTCGATGAATGAATCGAACCTCACGTATTCCCCAAGGAAATAAGCAACAAGTGAGTTCATACCATAGAACCGCAGCCACATGAGGCCTCTTGTCCAATGACGCATGTCAAAGACATAGTAGAAGAGTGCCATAAGCAAGAAACACAGTCCACCAGAAAAAAGAGTCATGGAACTGGTCCAAAGATGCTTGACAATGGGCATCAGAGGGCTCAAGGCCAATCCGGTAGCAACCATCACGACACCCCACAGGAGCAGCTTGCGCAATTTCGCAGACTGACTGCCTTCGCCCTTGAGTATATAACCCGCAAGGCACCCTAAATAAACTGTCACGATGAAGTTCAGGCTCGAGAGTATCCATGTATAATGGTAGTCTGCACTTGGCACATAGTGGCCGTCTGTCCAGTTTACCCCATCCTGGAAATGGCCAAGGACGGCGCGGTCGATGCGCTCTGCTATATTGGTACCCACCGGGCAACTCAGGTCGCCACTCACAGCAAAGACCACGAAGAATGCAAGAAAGCAAAGCAGGACCACTACAAATTGAGTGCGTAAAGAAGTGAAGACATAGAGCACTGCCACAACGGCATAGCCCACCGCTATACTTTGAAGGGTGTTGGAAAACAGCTTCAAGGTGTGGATGTCGAAAGCCAACAGATTGCCCTGCACCACCATTCCCACTATCCACAGCACAGCCACACGCTTGAGTATGCGAAAGAAGAAGCGATGGTCGGCTTCTACTGTGCCCTTCTTGTACTTGGACATGGAAAAGGGTATAGTAATACCCGACATGAACAAGAACAAGGGCATGATGATGTCCATAAACGTGAACCCTTCCCACGGAGTATGGTCAAGCTGCAGGGCAAGATGACCAAGGAAACAGTCCTGGTCGGGATTGATCACATAGAGAGTACGTATGACCACTGGGCAGATGAGCACCAGGCACGCCATATCGAAGCCCCTGAGAAGGTCGAGCGACAAGAGGCGTTTGGAAGAATCATTCGGCATACAACGAAGCGAAAATGGACTATACAAGCACCACGGTCACTCCACAGGCTGCCTGGGCTCCCATCACAAGTGCCTGTTCAATGTCGGCAGTCTTCGACGGGCCCGAAATGAACGCACCGTAACCATAGTCGGTCATCTGGATGCGGGCATAGGCCTCATGCATATTGTTTACCACATTCTTGCGGTTGAGCAATATCACCAGATTCTCGGAAATGAAGCACACCGCCCTTTCCTTCATGGTCTGCGGAATCCATATGCACCCGTTCTCGGCTACTCCCACTTCACCACGGATAACCCCCACATCAGTTCCGTTGAGATCTTGAGCGCTCTCCACGGTGTCCGGATTGAGCGTGGCTTCTATGCCTTCAACATTCGACGCAATAACCTTGGCGTCCGGATAGGCACTGTGCACAATGGCATTAAGGTCGTCTCCTGGCTTCGCCTCTACCACGTGAGCACCCACTGTCTTCGACATCTCCTCGAACTGCTTCAAGGTATCCTCATAGACAATGCCCTCTACATCCTTTGCCGGCATATCGAAAGTGAAGTGCGTATTGGCACGCAACTTCTTCAAGAGATCTTCCTTCTTCATTTCTTTTCTTCCTTTTTGGCTTCTATCTTCTTTTCCTCCATAGCCTGTGCAAACAGCTCGTGGAATGGCTTGGGAGCAAACCTCAAGGCTGCGTGCCCGATGCTCCATGGATTGATGGCAGGCTGGTTCATCAGCTTCTCCGGCACGATATTGAGCAAAGGAGCCACCTTGAGTGCCGTATCATAGAGAAACGGATGCTCATAGAGTGTCTTCATGCCGAGCGACATTAATTTCTTCTCCTTGTTCTCAGTGCCGAACTGTTCCAACTGCTGGCGCCAAAGGTAAATCTGAGATCCCGGGTCGACATGTGCGGGACAAGCAAAATTGCAACTCAGGCACAATGAGCAGGCGCTCACATTGCCACTGTTCGCCTTCGGGTCGTGCAGCATTCCCAAGTTTACGCCAATAGGACCCGGAATGAAATAGCTGTAACTGTAACCCGTTGACCGACGATAGACGGGGCACGTATTCATACACGCACCACAGCGGATGCACTTCAGCGTCTGCCAGTGCTGGTCGTTAGCCAGAATATCACTTCTGCCGTTGTCCACTATGACCACATGCATCTCACCTCCCGGACGCGCCTTGCGGAAATGCGATGTGTAGGTGGTTGTGGGCTGTCCGGTGCCACAGCGGCAGAGCAATCGTTGGAATACCGCCAGTGACTTGTAGTCGGGCACCACTTTCTCAATGCCCATGGCCACGATATGCAACTTGGGCATGGCTGTACTCATGTCGGCATTACCTTCATTGGTGCACACCACACAGTCGCCCGTAGCAGCCACACCGAAATTGCATCCGGTCATACCTGCACCGGCCTCCATGAACTCTTTGCGCAAGCTCATTCGGGCACACCGTGTAAGGTACGTAGGGTCATGGTTACCAATTTCCTTCGAGATACCCATCTTTTCAAACGTCTCGCCCACCTGGTCGCGGGTGAGGTGGATGGCAGGCATCACGATATGGGCTGGCTTGAGATGCATGAGCTGAAGTATGCGCTCACCCAGATCGGTTTCTACCACATCTATACCCCGTTGCATGAGGTATGGATTCATCTGGCATTCCTCTGTGAGCATCGACTTCGACTTGACCAGCTTCTTTACTTTGTGCTCCGACAGGATGCCATAAACAATCTCGTTGAATTCAGCGGCATCCTTGGCCCAATGCACGATGACACCATTGGATTCAAGCTTTGAGGAGAACTGCTCCAGGTAGTCGGCCAAATGCGTTATCGTGTGCTTCTTTATATCACTGGCATGGCTCCGGAGGTCTTCCCACTCGGGGAGCTCACTGGCCATGATGTCCTGTTTCGACCTCACGCTCCAGAAGGTCTGGTCGTGATGGGTTATCTTCTCCGGCTCTTTCAGGAACTCGGCAGCCTTTCGTGAATGATAGGTCATTATATTCCCTCCGCTAATATTTCAACCACATGCTTGAATTGAATATCGAGGCCCTGCTTGCGCGCGATGCCGCTCATATGCATCAGACAACTCGAATCGGCACCCGTGACATACTCGGCACCCGTAGCCATGTGCCGCTTCACTTTGTCAAGCCCCATGCGGGCCGACACGGCAGGCTCCTCTACCGAGAACATCCCGCCAAAGCCGCAACATTCATCCGGCCGCTCTGGCTCCTTGATGGTGATGCCGCGCTTGAGCTTGAGCAGGTCGATGATTTTATTGAAACGGGGCAGATGACCTTCCGACGGCGAGCTCAAGCCCAACTCACGTACTCCGTGGCAGGAATTGTGCACACTCACCACATGGGGAAAGGCCCCGCCGATATGATCGGGCTTCACCACATCGTGAATGAATTCCACGACGTCCATCGTACTCTGGGTCACCTTGCATTCGTGATTCAGGATACTGGGATAGTTCACCCTGACAAAGGCTGCGCACGAAGCGCTTGGAGCCACCACATAGTCATACGGGGCAAACATATCGGTGAATTTTTCAGCCAACTTGATCGACATACGCTCAAACCCTCCGTTCGCCATAGGCTGGCCACAACAGGTCTGATGAGAGGGATACGACACATCCACACCGAAGTAGCGGAGCAGCCGGTAAGTGGCAATGCCTACTTTCGGGTAGAGTGCATCGATATAACAGGGAATAAACAATCCAACGTTCATATACCGTGCTTTCTTTTCGACCTTCAAAGGTAGCAAGATAAATTGATACAGCAGTAAGGATTTCGGAGTTTTTTTTCTGCCAACCTAAAGTTAACAGTCCAAGAGCAGGAAACCTATCCCGCATCTTGGACTGCAAATTGACTATTGTGTCGGGAACTCCGCCCCTACTTATCGTAGTGCGTATCCAGATAAGTGACGTGAGTGACAAGGTATTCCTCGACTCCGTGCTTGCCGTCGGCGCCACCGATTCCACTCTTCTTCACACCTGCATGGAACCCTTGAATGGCTTCAAAATGTTCACGGTTGATATAGGTCTCGCCGAACTGGAGCTCGCGACACACTTTCGTAGCGGTATCGATGTCACGGGTGAAGACGGAAGAGGCCAAACCATACTCCACATCGTTGGCCCAACTGATAACCTGGTCGATATCCTCGAATTCCACGATGGGCAGCACAGGCCCGAAGGTCTCCTCATGCACAATTTCCATGCTTTGTGTGCAGTCATCAAGCAGCGTGGCAGGATAGAAATAACCCTTGCCGCCCACGGGACTGCCTCCGCATAGCACTTTGGCTCCCTCGCTGACAGCCTTCTCCACCTTGGCCGTCACGCTTTCCAGCGCCTTCTTCTCCACGAGTGGTCCCATATCTACGGAAGCATCTTTCAGCGGGTCGCCTACCTTGACAGCCTGGAACTTGCGCAGCAGAATGTCGGTGAATTCCTTCTTAATGTCCTTGTGCACATACACACGCTCAGCATTATTACAGATCTGACCGTTATTGCCTATACGACTTTGCAGAATCCAGTCGGCAGAAGCCTCAAGGTCGGCATTCGGGAACACAATGGCAGGCGCCTTACCGCCCAGTTCCAAGCTCACCTTCGTGATATTCTGGGCCGCATCACGCATCACGCTTTGGCCGGCAGCCACGGAGCCCGTGAGGCTCACAATGCCCACCTTGGGGTTGGAAGCCAGGGCATGACCCACCAGCGATCCCTTTCCGGTGACAATATTGATTACTCCTGCCGGCAATCCTGCCTCATCCACCACACGGGCAAACTCACAGCAATTCTCCGGGGTGAGGTGCGAGGGCTTCAGCACGATCGTGCAGCCTGCAATGAGCGAGGCACCGGCCTTACGCGCAATGAGGAAGAACGGGAAATTCCAGGGCAGTATGCCTGCTGCTACCCCGATGGGCCGGCGCGTCAGGATGATGGTCTCTCCACGACGGTCGCTCGGTATCACCTCGCCTTCGATATGACGGGCGAAAGTGGCCATATAGTCGAAGTAGGCTATCGTGGCGCCCACTTCCGTCTGGGCCCACGACTGGGTCTTGCCCTGCTCGCGCATG
>Ga0256406_1007740_pt1 | contig 10033 bp, 8 predicted proteins | sample RumenRJG_03DNA_FD_185986 | JGI IMG/M metagenome (GOLD analysis project Ga0256406, IMG submission 185986) | Bovine rumen microbial communities from Lethbridge, Alberta, Canada - RJG_03 | ecosystem: Host-associated > Mammals > Digestive system > Stomach > Rumen | place: Canada: Alberta | collected...
CACGAAGATTGAAATAGCCGACACAGAAGTCAACACGCTTGACAAGCGGATTGTCCATCATCTGCTTGAGTCCGTCCTCGAACTTGTCGTTTATATTATCATAGATATATGCCATTTTCTCACCGTATAGGTTAGTGGTACAAAATTACGAAATAATTACGAGCGAGAGATAGAAATCGGATGGAATATGCATGCTAACCGAAAAAAAGATATAACTTTGTGTGCAGAAAGCTCTCTTAGCGTTAAGCCGTAGGCAGCTTTGCATCCTTGGCGGCTTTGCGAGGAGTCACATCCTCAGTAAAGAACAGACGATCCACATTGGCCGGCAGTCCCATCTTGTTGTCAAGCAAACTCAGATAATAGGGCACCCCACCAAGGATCATGTTGCTGCCGGCCATAAGCCACCCTGAGCTGTGGTAGCCTGAGACACCAGCCTTATATAAGGGGTAGCCTCTGGCAACACCATTCCAAAACAACCCGGCATATTTGTGAAAAAAAACTGGAATAGAAACAAGCGGTTATCGGCAGATTTTTGCTATATTTGCAAAAGCCCTTGGCTTTACAAGGCAGCAAAAAACAATGAACGATGAGCAATAAAATAGAATATGGCTTTGCCGAGAGTCCGTTTGGCCCTATTATTGTGGCCCGCACATGGGACGGCATATGCGATTTGCATTTTTTAGGCTATAACCGTATGGAGGTGATTCACGAGCTGGGCACCCGTTGGGGCATGTACACGCCCACCACTCAGAGCGACGTGATGGCCAACACGGTGGAGCGCGTGCTGTTCGAAGGTTATGAGCACCCGCTGCGCCTTGATGTAAAAGGTACCCCCTTCCAGCGCATGGTGTGGCGCGAGTTGCTTAACATTCCCTTTGGCACCACCATTACCTATGGCGAACTGGCCGAGCGCGTGGGCAAGCCCAACGCCGTAAGGAATGTTACGGCTGCCGTGGAGCAGAACCCCGTGGCCGTGCTGATACCATCGCACCGCGTTATTATGAGCGACGGCACACCGGGAACCTATCACTGGGGCACCGAAATTAAACAGCAGTTACTTGAATGGGAACACCGGAAAGCAACCAGCAAGTAAGTCACATCACAGCCGACGACTTGTTCAGCCGCACCGCCGATGTGCTTAGCGCGGGCGACAACGCCATGCGCATTATGCACGAGGTGCTGGTGTTGGCATGCCACGAGGGGCTGAGCAGCACCACCGAAGCATTTGGCAACTTGTTTGCACAGGTTGACTATCTGTGCCGGGCTCACCACATCTCAATTCCCAACACCATTGCCATACAGCGCATGCGCCGCAACAGCAACCACAGCATGCAGCCGCAGCACGACATGCTGCTGTACGACTGCAAGGCACTGGCTCTGTTCATATCGGCCATCTTCGGCACGCCCATACCCGATTATCTGGTGCGCGTGCTGCCCGCCGAAGCTTCGGCGCCCGTGGCCGCGAGGCACATTGAGCAGCGATGCCTCAGGTGTATGGTAAAGGCGGTGAACGACGACTCGGTGCTGATGGCGCTCGATGAGGATGTGCCAACTACGCTGGTGTATGTACAATCACAGTATCTGTATGGGCAGCACGACCTGTTGCGCACGGGCATGCAGGTGAACCTGCTCGACGTGAGCTTCAGCCGCGACGAGAAAGGCAACGTGTGGGCACAGCCCGATTTTGTAATCATGGAGCCCGACCTGCTCTACGACATCTCATCGCTTGCCCGATGCTTCACCCAATACGGGCACTCACCCTATGCTTACATTATTAACCGTATGGCACCTGCCGCCAACTCGGCCGCCATACTGCTGGGTAACTTTGCCGGAGCGGCGCTCGACGACATTATACATCACCCCGACGACTACCATTGGACCGATACGCTGCGCAACCACTTCCACCAGCAGGCGCTGGAATACTGCACCTGTGCCGACCTTAAGCCGGCTGCCTACAAGCAAATGGCGCTGCAGCAAACGCAGAACATCAAAGGCATTGTTGACTTCTTGTTTGCGCCGGGCCGCTACGACCGCGACAAAGCAGTGCTCGAGCCCTCGTTTGTGTGCGAACAGCTGGGACTGCAGGGACGTGTAGACTTGATGACAACCGACTTTAAGCTGCTGGTTGAGCAGAAATCGGGCAAGAACATCAACATAGAGCGCCACCAGCCCGATGCCACCGGCAACTACCAGCGACAGGACCACTACGTGCAGGTGCTGCTCTACTACGGCATTCTGAGGCGCAACTTCAACCTCTCGCGCACAGCTACCAACTTCCGCCTGATGTACTCGAAGTATCCGCTGCCCGGCGGACTGGTGGTGGTGAATTACTACCAGCAGCTGTTCCGCGAGGTGCTGGCACTGCGCAACCGCATAGTGTGCCTTGAAATGCAGATTGCCAGCCAGGGCTTTGAAAGCGTGATTGACCAGCTTACGGGCGACTGTATTAACGAGCGGGGCATAATGGACAAGTTCTTTCTGCGCTACATCAAGCCGCAAACCGAAAGCATTACCAACATTCTGCACCGTATTACGCCGCTCGAAAAGGCTTACTTTTGCCGGATGATGACCTTTGTGTACCGCGAGCAGCTGTGCAGCCGGCTGGGCACACAGGAGGGCGTAGGCAACGCCACTGCCTTTCTGTGGAACATGCCCCTCACTGAAAAACGTGAAACCGGCAACATATACACCGACCTTACTATATCGGCACTCAACCAGACCGACGGCACCAACGGCTACGACCTGGTTACGCTGAGCGTGCCCAGCCAGGGCGACGACTTTCTGCCCAACTTCCGTCTGGGCGACAGCGTGTATCTGTATGCCTACCGCACCACGCCCGATGTGCGCTCTGCCCTGCTCTACCGCGGTGCGCTGGTGAAGATAAGCGAGCACCAGATAACGGTACACTTGAACGACGGGCAGCAGAACGCCAACCTGTTTAAATTTGCCCCAGCCGACGGCAACCGCACGGGCGACCACAGCGTGAAGTACGCCATCGAACACTGCGACTACGGCGGCAGCAGCACCATTAAGAGTCTGCATGCCTTTATCTCGGCCCCGCAGTATTTTAAAGATGTAATGCTGGCACAGCGTACGCCACAGCAACTGCCGGCCACGCCCATGCAGAACCAATACCCTGAGGCCTATCACCCCATTGTGGAAAAAGCCATGCAGGCGGCCGACTACTTCTTGCTGGTGGGTCCGCCTGGCACAGGCAAAACCAGTATGGCACTGCAGTTTCTGGTAAGAGAGGCACTATGGCAGAAGCAGTGCGGAGCCACCAGCGGGGGCGACGGCAGCGTGCTGCTGATGGCCTACACCAACCGCGCGGTAGACGAAATTTGCAGCATGCTCGGGCAGAACTCGCTGCCCTACATACGCATTGGCAACGAGTACAGTTGCGACCCTGCCTGCCGCGACCACCTGCTGCCCCACGTGCTGAGCGGCTACAGCAAACTGAGCGACATTAGGCGTGTGCTCGAAGAGGCACCCGTAATTGTGGGCACCACAAGCACCATATTGAGCAAAAGCAGCATCTTTAGTCTGAAGAAATTCTCACTTGCAATCGTCGACGAAGCCAGTCAGATACTCGAGCCGTCCATCGTGGGTTTGCTGGCGCTGATGCAGCAAAACGGCAACTACACGGCCGAATGCCACCCACGCTTCATCCTGATAGGCGACTATAAGCAGTTGCCTGCCGTGGTACAGCAAAACCAGCCCATGGCAAATGTGGACAACCCGCTGCTGCAGCAAATCGGACTAACCGACTGCCGCAGCTCGCTGTTTGAGCGCCTGCTGCTCACCGAGCAGCGGGCAGGGCGCACAGCCTTCACCGGAGTGCTGAACCACCAGGGCCGCATGCATCCCGACGTGGCCTGGTTCCCCGACACCCACTTCTACACCGCCGAAGCCATCCGCCCCGTGCCACTGCCCCACCAGCTGGAGCGAAGCCTGGGCTACACCGCACCCGCCAATGATGAGATTGACCGCGTGCTGATGCAGCAGCGCATGGTGTTCTTCCCATCGGAAAAATGCGACGACTGCACATCCGACAAGGTGAACCCGTCGGAGGCCCGCATCGTGGCCGATGTGCTCAGGCGCGTGCACCGCTTCTATGGCAGGCAGTTCGACGCTGCACGCACCGTGGGCGTTATAGTGCCCTATCGCAACCAGATAGCCATGATAAGGCGCGAGGTGGAGAAGCTGGGCATACCCGGACTGAACCAGATAAGCATCGACACCGTGGAGCGTTATCAGGGGTCGCAGCGCGATGTAATCATCTACTCGTTCACCATACAGCACCGCTATCAGCTCAACTTCCTCACAGCCAATACTTTTAGCGACGGCAACCAGCTGATAGACCGCAAACTGAACGTGGTGCTCACCCGTGCACGCAAGCAGCTTATAATAACCGGCAACGAGCAGGTGCTGAGCAAAAACCCGTTGTTTGCCGAGCTTATACATTATATAAAAGGCACAAAACCACACCACCGGTGAATAAATATTGCAGAAAACTGTAAAAAAAAGATTATTTTCATTGGTTAATATCAAAAAAAAATATATCTTTGCCGCACAGTTAAACCTATTTGTTAATTTTTAAACTAAAAAGTTATGAAGAAGCTTGTTCTCATGGCAGCAGCTTTGCTGTCGACTGTAGGTGCATTTGCACAACACGAAGTAGGTGCTTTCACACTGCAACCTAAGGTAGGTATTAACATCGCCAACATTACCGACAACAGCGACTATGGCAAGGCACGCGTTGACTTTGCCGGCGGTTTGGAGGCTGAATATCAGGCTACCGACATCTTCTCAATCTCTGGTGCTCTGATGTACTCTCGTCAGGGTTACAAAGGCAAAGACGTCTCAGTGGCAGGCGTAACTGTTAAGGGCAGCGACTGGTCGCCCAGCTACATCAACATCCCCATCATGGCCAACGTATACGTGGTTAAGGGCCTGGCCGTTAAGTTAGGCGTACAGCCCGGCTTCATGGTTGACGACGACGATGCAAAGGACGCTAAGTCCTTCGACTTCTCTATTCCTGTAGGCTTGTCGTACGAGTACAGCAACGTAGTGCTTGATGCCCGCTACAACTGGGGCCTCACCAAGTTAGCCGATGGCGCGGACAGCAAGAACAGCGTATTCCAGATTACACTGGGCTACAAGTTCGACCTGTAATTCCAGGAACATAACTTAATTTTATAAGGGGCTGGTACCGCTATCACGCGGTGTCAGCCCCCATTTGTTTAGCCCGGGCAAAAGCACCAATAAGATTTTTTAATACAAAACATTTGTGCCATTAGGAAAAAATGCCTAACTTTGCAAAATAAGAAAAACAACAAGGCAAGTACAGATGACGGAATTCCGACATACACCATGTGTCGGAATTCTTGTTTTTTGTCCCTGCCGGTAATTAATTTAACATAATACCAAAAATTAAGAATTATGGGATACATGTCACAAGAAGGCTACGACAAGCTCGTGGCCGAGCTGAAGCAGCTCGAAAGTGTAGAGCGTCCTAAGGCATCAGCAGCCATTGCTGAGGCGGCCGACAAGGGCGACCTGAGTGAGAACTCTGAGTATGATGCAGCCAAGGAGAACCAGGCACACCTTGAGGCAAAAATCAATCAGATAAAGGTGGCAATAGCCGAGGCTAAAATCGTAGATACATCACGTTTGAGCACCGACTACGTGCAGATTATGTCGAAGGTAGAAATGACCAACATGGCCAACCACGCCAAAATGACTTACACCATCGTGAGTGAAAGTGAGGCTAACCTGAAAGAGGGAAAGATTTCTATCAAAACCCCTATCGCACAGGGATTGCTTAATAAAAAGGTGGGCGACATTGCCGAGATAAAGATTCCACGCGGCACCATCAAACTGCGCATCGACAAGATAAGTATTGAATAATTAAACACGCATCACTATGGCAACAATTTTCAGCAAGATAGCTGCAGGCGAAATACCCAGCTACAAATGTGCCGAAAGCGACAAGTTCTACGCTTTCCTTGATATCAGTCCGGTAGCCAAAGGTCACACGCTGGTAATTCCCCGTAAGGAAATTGACTACATCTTCGACATGAGCGATGAGGAGCTGGCCGAGTTCGAGGTTTTTGCCAAAAAGGTGGCCACTGCCCTGAGAAACGCCATTCCATGCAAGAAGGTGGCACAGGTGGTGCTCGGCCTTGAAGTGCCGCATGCCCACATCCACCTTATCCCCATGAACAGCGAGGCAGACGTAAACTTCAGCAAGCCACACCTGAAACTCACCGAAGACGAGATGAAGGGTATTGCCGACAAGATTTACGCTGAATTCAAGAAGTTGTAACACCGCCCCGCAGGTGCACTTAATCCCAAAAGGCTGAATTCCGATATTCATGGAATTCAGCCTTTTTAGTTTTTTCACTGCTAATTTATTTATGAGTACACTCTCTTGTGCCCGCCCGCAAAAGAGGACAATTAAGCATAAATTCCACATATGCGAGGTATGGCCTTCAATTGCGGGCGGCCACAAGGGCAATCAAAGACCATCTGCAAAATCCGAGGTACGAGGATTTGAATCCATCCAAGAGGGTTTTCTATGTTTTTTTTCGAAAATATCCACGGATTATTGGGACTGGTCCGAATATACTTACAATTTGTAACTGCAAAATATATTTTCGGCAGTCTCTGCAAGGGCTACACCCTACGGAGGATCATCTAACAACCTTAGACGAACTTTTCGCCTTTCTTCAGACTAATTTCGGCCACGTACTTACGTATCAAGGCAGAAGAATCTTCCTTCTTACAGATAAGCAGCACGTTGTTCTCTTCAGCCACAATATAGCCATCGAGCCCGTTGATAACGGCAAGGCGGTTCTTGGGCAGTTTAATGATGTTGTCCTTGGCATTATCTATCATCACGTCAGAGTCGATCACCACATTGTCGTCGTTACCCTTGGGCAAAGCCTCGTAAATGCCGTGCCATGTACCCAGGTCGGCCCAGCCAAAGTTGCAGCGCATCACGTACACATCCTCGCACTTCTCAAGCACGCCATACTCCATCGACACGTTGGGGTAAAGTGGGAAATGCTCGTCAACGTACCGGTTCTCCTCCTCACTGCTCCAGTTGGGATTCAGTTTGTCGAAGTTGCGCAACACCATGGGGAACAAGTTGCTGAAACATCGTAAGCCATAGCGCACGTTGAACAGGAATAAGCCAGTATTCCAGCACCACTCACCACTCTCCATGAACATCTGCGCAAAGTCACGGTCGGGTTTCTCGGTGAAAGACTTCACCTTATACACGTCGTGACACTCCGGGGCACCGAGCTGAATGTAGCCATAGCCAGGCTCAGGCCGGGTAGGTTTGATGCCCATGGTGAGCAAGCAGTCGTGCGAGCTGACGAACTCCATACCGTTGAGCATGTTGGTGCGGAACACATCGTCGCCGTAGATGGCCTGGTCGGACGGCATCACCACGAGGTTGGCATCAGGGTTGATGCTTGCCACACGGTGACAGGCCCAGGCCACGCTGGGAGCCGTGTTACGCCAGATGGGTTCAGCCATAATGTGCATAGCATCTACCTGCGGCAGCTGCTCCTTCACCTTATCCACATAGATATGATTGGTGTTGATGAATATATTCTGCGGGGGCACAATTTGTGCGGCACGTTCATAGGTTTGTTGTAACTGGGTCTTGCCGAGGCCGAAAAAGTCGAGAAACTGCTTCGGGTCGTTTTGCCGGCTACAAGGCCACAATCGGCGCCCTTTGCCACCAGCCAGAATTACACAGTAGTTTTTATCTGTTTGCATACGTGAGTTGAATAAATTGCTTATTTGTTTACGAAATTACACAATAAAAACGAGATGACAAAGCATTTATTATTTTTTGTTCGGCGAATTAGAAAACATTATGAAAGCAAGAAAACAAGATAAAAACTTGTGAAATTTGAAAAAAAGATGTACCTTTGCACCCGTACACTAAGAAAGCACATGCCCAGATGGCGGAATAGGTAGACGCGCTGGTCTCAAACACCAGTGCCGCAAGGCATCTCGGTTCGATCCCGAGTCTGGGTACGCGTTAAAAAGCCAGAGTGTTGATTATCAACACTTTGGCTTTTTCTTTGTCTTATCGTTTGCGACTTCCTTGCGACTTAATCGGCTGTTGGTCCAGAGAATTTTTGTCGATCAAGAACGTTTTTTGCGACTTTCAGCTTCCGAAGCAAGAGTTCGAAGCATTGTCTATTCCTCCACAATCTTTCCGAAGTCTTTCCAATAAGTTGCTGACGAATACTTGTCCTTACTTCCTTTCGGGACATACAGAGTATTCTTGCTGCGATCGAATTCCTTTATTCTCTGAACAAATCGAATTTATCCAACCCCTTAACCAATCTATTTATTAGTCGCACATTGCCTATGATGATTTTTGATTCACCTCTTTGTATCGTTTTGAGAGGAATGTCTACATTAGCATCGGTAACAAGACGATGAGGCAATCTAATCCATATCGTGTATTCATTATCTCTGTTCGGAATATCGGATATACTGTTAACAAAGCCGATTATATATCCATACCTAGAGGAAGGATATCGGTCAAGAGATATTTTTACCTCTTGACCAATCTTTATTTTACTGACTTTTGAATCTACTACCAGCATCTTGGCTATAATATTATTTTTAGAAATGGCTATTATGGCATTACCATCTATTGTTTCCGGTAATCTGAACAGGTAGCATCCTGCAAAAAACATCACGGTCACAAAGGCAATTGCAAGAATGCCCCATCGCAGGATCCATGGCGGCACATTTCCCATAATTTCCTGGACTTCCTCACAGTGAAGTTCTATGTTGTCTTTATAAGAATTCTTCATTTTCCTAACTCCAATTGATTTTTAACCAATGTATAATACGCCCCCTTTTTTCCGGGTCAATTGTTCGTGTGTTCCTTGCTCTATCACTTTCCCCTTATCGAGAACAATGATGTTGTCGGCGTCTTTGACGGTGCTGAGCCTGTGAGCCACAATCAATACTGTCTTTCCCTTATAGAACTCATGAAGGTTCTCCATAATAATTTTCTCGTTGTTAGCATCAAGCGAATTTGTTGCTTCATCGAGGAAGATATATTCCGGGTTCTTGTACACGGCACGAGCTATCAGCAGTCGCTGTCGCTGCCCTTGGCTGATTCCGCTGCCTTCCATCCCGATTTTAGTATCGTATCCCATTGGCAGGGAATAAATGAACTCTTGGATATTCGCAATACTGACAGCATTCCTCAAGCGCTCTATATCTACTTCTTCTGTACTTATGGCTATGTTTCTTGCTATGGTATCAGAGAAAATGTAGCTTTCCTGCATCACCGAACCGGTGGATGCTCTCCATACATGTGGATTGATCATAGAAAGTGGTGTGTTTCCAATTCTGACGGTACCACTGTTTGGGGTGTAGAATCCTTGGATGAGCTTTACAAGGGTTGTCTTTCCACTGCCGCTTGCACCGACGATGGCGGTCACCTTACACGCTGGTATTTTGAGACTGACACCCTCAAGTGCATAATCTCTATTAGCCCCACTGTAACTGAAGTATACGTTTTCAACGGTTATGTCGCGTATCTCAGGAAGGGTCCTCAGTTTTGACGTGAGGCCGAAGTCTTCGTCATGCCGACGATGGATCTCGTTCAGGCGCTCAAGACTTATCCTGGCATCTTGATAGTCTCGCATGAAGCCGACGAACTGGCTGATTGGAGCTGTAACCTGACCTATGATATAAGTGAGCGACATCATCATACCTAGTGTCATTTGTCCATCAACAACCGACTTAGCCGCAAGAAAAGAAATGATGATGTTAGTTCCTTGCGTGAAGAAAGCAGAGCCTGCTTCCTGAATCTGTCCGACTGTAAGTCCTTTTATGCCTATTTTATAAAGTCTGACCTGTATGCGCTCCCACTCCCATCTCTTTTGCTTCTCACAGTTGTTCAGTTTGATTTCCTGCATGCCCTGGATGAGCTGGATGATTTTGTTCTGCTCGTTGGCACTCTGGTTGAAGCGCTTAATGT
>Ga0256406_1007742_pt1 | contig 10032 bp, 13 predicted proteins | sample RumenRJG_03DNA_FD_185986 | JGI IMG/M metagenome (GOLD analysis project Ga0256406, IMG submission 185986) | Bovine rumen microbial communities from Lethbridge, Alberta, Canada - RJG_03 | ecosystem: Host-associated > Mammals > Digestive system > Stomach > Rumen | place: Canada: Alberta | collected...
GAGCGTTTTCTAGTGAAGTGAAGAGGTGTGCCGATTTCTCGAACACACCACTTCTGACCTGTGGGTTTATTGCTTTCTGGGTTAGAGTGTGAAAGACTGATTTGAGGCTCGAATCATTCCCACTCTATGAGAAAAGTGTGCCTGTAGTGGCGCACGGAAGCTCAGGATGCGCTTTCGTACCTGTAGTGCCCGTCGTAGTCTTAGCTATCCCCGCTGCTGACGTCAAGGCGACGTCACGGACGCTGTTCCCACACCCATGACGTCATCTCACTTGGAGTTGGGCAACGTCATGACGTCACCCGACTGCGTTTCCACTGGTTGCGATGGCTGTTTTATCCTTCTATCGCAGCCTTGATACCTTGGTAGTTCCAGTAAAGCTTGCCGTTTTCCCAATAGTAGGCTGGAACGTGCTCGCCCTCGTATCGCACGGTCTCTGGACACATCGGGCGGCTCACGGATGCGCGATTGTAGATCACCACGGCTTTTGGAATGTTCCTTGCCGCGTATTCGCACTCGTATTGGATGTAACTCCTGTGGTCCACCTTATGGCCACGGTTACAGCTGCCGAAATAGCTCGAGTAGTCCGAGCAGTACCTGCAGCCACCCTTGGTGAGCGACGAAGTCTGGTCACCGACTATCAGTACAAAGGTCTTCGACCTCGACAGCCTCTCGCGGAGAGACTCCTTGATGGTGCAGGGAAGACTCGTATCGCGCGCAGAGGTCAGGTCGTGGGCGTCAGTGAACGACAGTCCCCAGTAGTTGCTGTCGTTCCACTTCCCGAGTTGGTCCACAACCTCTATGTCACCCGTCCAATCGGCAGCAATGTATGTCCTCGTCCTATAGGGCATCTATCTCTCCAATCTTCTCGATTGACAGTTCCTTCATTGCCTCCTCGCTCGCGACGATCGTCACTTTGCCCAGAAGGCTCAACCTGTTGTCCATGCACGTTCCAACTATCAGCTCTAGCGATTGCTGATAACCAAGGCCTGCCCTCGACCTCCCCGTACCAAGTAGGGGCAGATACAGATCGAGACCCTGTCCTGCAGAGTCATAGAACCGCAGCAAGTCTGCGACCGCTCTACTTATGTCTTCGGAACTGCTCGTGGCGCGGTTTCTCTCGTCAAATGTGGATATCGCAAGCAAGCAGAAAACGGCTCGATTGGTCTCTATGACCGCAATCGAGCCGATTGGGTAGGGTTTCAGCCCCTCCCTCGAACCCTGCCTCGCACCGTAACGAGCCTCCAGGTCATCGAAGATTCGATTACGGAGGTCGTCAGCTTGTCCAGACTCCTCCATCCGCGTGAGCCATTGGCCATGAATTGTGCTGTCAGCCACGACCTGCGTCGGGCTTTGTTCGTACTTCCTCGTAACATGGGTCTCGAATGACGTGTTCACTGGCACGACTACTATGGCTCTTCTTTTTGATCGATTGGAGAAGCCGAAGTCCAGTAGGTTTCCTGACGCTAAGCCAAGCGAGTTCGGGCCGCGGCTCCAAATGACCACGCGAGAATCTGCCCGATTGTCAGCCTTCAGGGCTTCGATGAAAATGGCCGCGAGAAAGGCGATGGGCTCGTCTGTGGTGCCTAGGACTCCCTCTCTGGCGTCAACCGACAGCGAACCGTCCCCTTCGACGAGGGCTTTCAGGTCGTGTATAAGACCGCCCAAGTCCTCCCCGTCGATGAACTCCTCAACGAAGGGCTCGAGTCCCGACCTTGTCCTCTCGATGACACCGTATCGAGGAAGCGGTGCCCTTAACGCCCTCGGCACATCCTCCCTGCCAGAAAGTAACCTGCTCACCCTCGACTTGTCCAGGCTGAGGGGGTTCCCGTTCCTGTCCTTGACCCTCTCTGATTCAACATAGGAATCGATAAGGCCGTTCATGATGGCGACATCCGATATCGACGGGTCCAACGCATGCCTTTTCAGCGCCCGCACGAATGACGCCAGAGTCAGCCCCGTGCCGCTATCACAACCCATCGCAACTCCCAACAACCTTGTAATAACGACTCTACCAGCGCTTCTCCGTATTTTCTGAACCAAGGACGGAAGGTTCTGAGCACCGCGGGCGAGGAAACGACCGTCGAGGTTCCTAAGAGAACGGAGAGCACGATGACGAATAACACTCTCATTATCCCCAAGCCCCGGACAGGAATTGTGGATATCTGGCAGTCTTGGATGGTCGAAGGCGCCACTTGGGATGAGTGTGACATCCCCATCTGCCCCACCACCGCCACAGAGCCGCCCAAGCATCTCATCCCGTACTGGGAGGCAAAGACCATCCACAGGCGCGAGATGCGTCGAGGCAACACCAGCTATCACGTCGACGCATACGTCCACACCTATGGCGACGACCAGAAGTTCGACGGCGCCCGTTCTGGAATGTGGCAGAAACCGGATGAGGCAATCGAGATTATCTCGCACTTCGACGGTCTCATCACGCCAGACACCAGCACATATGCGGATTTCCCGGACCCCCTCAAGCGCTACAACACCTACCGCATGCGCGCCTTCGGCTACTACGCAGGCAGGCATGGCGTCGCGGTAATCAACAACGTTCGCTGGGGCTCTATCGAGACCTGGCCCTACTGCTACCGCGGCATTGAGAAGGATTCCATTGTCGCGATTGGCACGGTCGCCAGCAACCCATGGAAACTCGACAACCGCCCGCTCTTCGAGGAGGGCCTGCGGGAGATGGCACGAGTCCTTACGCCGCGCACCATCATCGTCTACGGCTCTGCGGGAAACCGTGTCTTCGAGGAGCTGCGCCGAGCTGGCATCCTTATTATCGACTTTCCGAGCCAGACAAACCTGGCCTTCCGGAAGGCAGCCCACCATGAGTAAGGGCATCAGTGGGCTCTATCACGGTACCCACGGAGAGAAGGTGGCCAACGCCATCAAGCCATCCACCCAGAAGGCCGCCGTGACATCCTGGGCCGAACGCACCGCAGAGAGGCTCGCAGAAACGTCAAAGAGACAGCGCGACAAGTTCCGCACCGCATGCGTAGCCGTCGACGAGGCCACTGGTGAGATGTACTTCGGACGCAATGGAGGCATCGACCGTGATCATGCGCGCCACAACCCAATACTATTCGGCGACGCCGACCATCCCGGGATTCTTCCGCAGCATTCGCTGAACGCCTATCCAACGTCATGGAACTGTGCCGAGAGCGATGCCATCAATGCGGCACTCAACGCGGGAGCGAGGCTAGAAAACCTGCACATCTACACCATCGGTACTGGCAGGAACGACTTTGGCAGACCAAAGCCATCTTGCCTAAACTGTACGAGTGCTTACCGTGGGCGCATCAAGCGCAACAACACCGGTTGGGTCGAGTAAGGAGCAGAAATGAACAAGCGCGACTTCTTCAGCATCTCCATCCGCGGCATGGTCGCCTACTGCGTCTTGTGCCTCGAGAGCTACGTCCTGGAGACCTACGCCGACCGCGACTTCGCTCCCGTCCTGCGCCTCGCGTGGGACATCGTCGGGCCTGAGGGGTACATCGATCAGAATGCCGACCGCTACATGGAGACCATCCCCGAGTACCTCTTCGAGTTCGACGACTACGAGTTGGCGGAGTTCGAACACCTCACGAAGGCCGAGTTCGACGGACTCAGGAGGTTGCTGAACCCCGACGACTCGACGCTTGGTCTCGTGATGCACCGCATATACGACGTCGCGATGTGTTACGCCTACACTGCGGTGGCTGCGCCTCCGAGAGAAGCGGTTGACCTCGTCTTTGACGTGGTGAGTGCGCTTCACGCGTGCGGCACGCCCCTCCCCAGCTTCGACCTCGTAAGGGGATTCTCCTTCGATGAGTTCGACGGCTGGGGCGTGCACATCACTCCAGAGGCGCTATCCCAAGTCCTCTAAATCCCCTGCAGTTTAGCGCACGAGCGGGCAGGCCAGTACTGTGCCTGCCCGCTCGTGAGTTCTACGAAGGCCGTAGATCAGCCCACACGCTTCTTCGCCGTGTAGCCATCCCGCCAGGTGACGTACTCGAGCTCGGTTATCTCCCCGACCTCGAGCCTCTTGCGCATCTCGCCCCACGCCTTGACGGCGTTGAAGATGTCTTGGTCATGCGACTCGAGGAAGTAGTGCCCGTCCACGACCTCCACGGGGCGGAGCTTCCAGTCCTCCCCTAGGCGGAACAGCAGGTGGATGACCTCGTCCACATCGTCGATGCCGTAGTCGGCGATGGCCTCAGGCATCACCCCGAGCGCATCCGCAATCCTCTCGAGGTGGGCCTGCTTCGGTCTCCTCTTCCCCGTCTCGTAGGCGCGTATGGCGGCCTCGGACACGCCGACGCGCCTCCCCAGCTCGGCTTGCGTGAGGCCGCGCGACCTGCGCAGCTCGTAGAGCTTGTACCCGACGTCCATGCGGCACTCCCCTTTTCGATCGGCACGGCATGCCTCACAGGATACGGCTAACCGAACTTTTTTGTCAAAGACACTTGACCGCACATTTTTGTTCGACTACGATACGCAAAGACCGCACAAATATGTTCGACCATGGGAGGCGAGCGGAATATGGAAGACGCCACGAGGGACACGAGGGTGATGACGCCCGACGAGGTGGCCAAGGCGCTGAGGGTGTCGAGGTCACACGCGTACAAGCTGATCCGCAGGCTCAACGCCGAGCTCGAGGAGCAGGGCACGCTCACGGTGCCCGGCAAGGTGAGCAGGGGCTACTTCCTGCGCCGCTACGGCCTGGACGGTGCCGGCGATGAGCGTCTATAGGGACGAGGAGCGAGGCACCTGGTACGTCCAGGCCTCCTACCACGACTCGCACGGGAGGCGCCACCGCACCACCAAGCGCGGGTTCGCCACCAAGCGGGAGGCGCAGGCATGGGAGCGGGACTTCGTCGCCCTGCACGAAGGCTCGCTCACGATGACCCTCGCGAGCTTCTGGGAGGTCTACGCGCAGGACCGAAAGCCGCGCGTGCGCGAGAGCACCTGGATCACCAAGGAGGCCATCGTCCGCGACAAGATCCTGCCCTTCTTCGGGGACACGCCCGTGTGCGAGATCACCCCAGCAGACGTCATCTCCTGGCAGAACGAGCTCTCCTCGCACAGGGACCCGTCAGGCGCCCCCTATTCTCCCACCTACCTGCGAACTGTAGAGACGCAGCTCTCCGCGATCCTCAACCATGCGGTGCGCTACTACGGCCTCGCGCGCAACCCCGTCCTTGCGGCGGGTCACATCGGGAGGAAGAACTCGGAGGAGATGCAGTTCTGGTCGAAGGACGAGTACCTACGCTTCTCCGAGGCGGTCATGGACAAGCCCGACGCGTGGCTCGCCTTCGAGGTGCTCTTCTGGACGGGCCTTCGCGAGGGAGAGATGCTCGCGCTCACCCCCTCGGACATCGACCTCGCTCGCAGCAGGGTGAGCGTCACGAAGACCTACCAGCGCCTGCATCGAGAGGACGTCGTGGGCCCTCCCAAGACCGAGCGCTCCAGGCGCGTCGTGGACATGCCCCGCTTCCTCGCCGACGAGCTGCGGGACTACGTATCCCAGGAGGGGATCGGCCGGAAGGAGCGGATCTTCAAGATGGACAAGGGCTACCTCTACCGGGAGATGAGACGAGGGTCGGCGCTCGCCGGGGTGAAGAGGATCCGGGTGCACGACCTGCGCCACAGCCACGTCTCGCTCCTCATTGAGAAGGGCTTCAACGTGCTCGCGATCGCCCAACGCATGGGCCACGAGTCCATCGACATCACCTACCGCTACGCCCACCTGCTGCCCAACTGCCAGGCGGAGATGGCCTCCGCGCTCGAGGCGGAGGGAGGCAGCCGATGAGGGCCAAGGCACCGGACGGCGCGGGGCGCGTCCGCCCCGTCACCATTGGGTTCCGCGTGACGCGCGAGCAGAACGCCGCGATAGACGAGCTCGTCGCGCTCTCCGGCATGACCAAGCAGGACTACATCGTGAGCAGGCTCACGGAGCGCGGCATTATCGTGACGCCGAACGCCCGCGTGCAGCAGGCGCTCGCGAGGCGCATGGATCGCATCTACGTCGAGCTCAGGCGCATCGAAAGGGCGGGCGACATGCCGGCTGACCTCAGAGCGTCCATCGCCACGATCACCGAGGCGTTCGCGGCCCTCGGCCACGAGCCCACGGACGACGACGGCGAGGACGGGCGCGCGACAATCCTCGAGATGGAGCGGTCGTGACGGGCGGCCTCGACGCCGTGCCGGCGAGCTGGCTCATGCAGCAGCCCGCAGAGGAGCCCAGGTGGGTCGTGGAGGGCCTGCTCACGGCGGGCCTCCACATTCTGGCGGGCGCTCCCAAGGTCGGGAAGAGCTGGCTCGCCCTCGACCTCGCCGTGCACGCGTCGCTCGGAGAGCCCATGTGGGAGATGGCCACCACGCCCTGCGAGACGCTCTACCTCTGCCTCGAGGACACCCACGCGCGCGTCCAGCGCAGGCTCTGGGCACTCACCGACGAGCTCGGCGAGGAGGTGTGGATCGTCGTCTCGGCCTGCTCGATGGCGGAGGGCCTCGTGGGGCAGGTCGGCGACTTCTGCGACAACCACCCGCGCGTTGGCCTCGTCATCATCGACACGCTCCAGCGCGTCCGCCCTCCTAGGGCGGACAGCTCCTACGCCGTCGACTACGGCGACCTGGGCGAGCTCAAGGCGCTCGCAGACTCCCGCGGGCTCGCCGTCGTCGCCGTCCACCACACGCGCAAGATGGGTGACGCCGACGTGCTCAACCGCGTCTCGGGCACGACCGGCATCACCGGCAGCGCCGACTCCACGATGGTGCTCGAGCGCGCGTCTCGCGGGTCGTCCTCCGCCACGCTCGTCGCGACCGGGCGCGACGTGGAGCACCAGGAGCTGAGGCTCAGGTTCCAGTCATACAGGTGGGAGCTCGTCGGACGCGTCTCGCAGGAGGAGATCGAGGAGCGCGAGGTGCCCGAGTGCGTGGTCGCCGTCCTCGCGTTCGCCCTCTCCGCCGAGCGCTGGTCGGGCACGGCATCTGCGCTCGCGGAGGCCGTCGGGGTCGTGGGCGTGAGCCCCGCCGTCCTCGGCAAGAGGGTCGCGCAGCACTCGGGCTTCCTCGGCGAGAGGGGCGTCTCCGTCACGAGGGAGCACACTCGCGGCGGCAACGTCATAACCCTCTCGCGTGAAGGTGGTGAAGGCTGTGAAGGCACGCCAGGCGCCACTCCCCTGCCTTCACTGCCTTCACAGGCGTCACCGTCGGAGCGTCCCGCCCCGCCCGAACAGCAGCTGCTGCCCGGCTTCTGAGGGCGTGTAGCGAGCTGCCCAACCTGTGTTCACACCCAGGTTGCAGCCATCGGCGCGCCCGTCGGCGGCGCCAAGACCATGCGGGGGAGGCCCCGCGCCCCTAGGAAAGGACATGTGATGCCGAGGAGAAGGCAGAGGCACCTCCACGTGATGCTCAGCGACGGCGAGTCGGCCGCCCTGGGCCGGCTCTGCGAGGCGTCGGGCTCGACGCCCTCGGAGGCCGTGAGGCAGATGATCGTCGCGTCGGACGCGGTGGCCAGGAACGGCGGCGGAACCACCGTCGTCGTGCTCGACCGCGCTAGCTACGCCAGGCACGTGCGCTGCGTGCGCGGGCTCGGCACGCTGCTCAACCAGTCGACGCGCTCCCTCAACGCGATTGCGAAGGCCGTGCGCGAGCACGGCGTCGACGAGCTCGACCTCCTCGAGGCCATGGAGGGGGCGAGCCGGCTGCAGGCTGCCACCCTCGCAGGGGTCTCGGAGGTCCGCGAGGCGGAGGTCGCCATCATGGGCCGCCCGACCGTGAGGGGGTGGTGAGCGTGACGATACTCAAGCCGATATCGGGGCACACCGGCCTCGCGAAGGCGCGGGCCTACCTCGAGCGAGACGGGCGAGCGCTCGCGCGCGACTTCCTCAACCTCGACGCACCAGAGCTGCCGTCCGACGGCCCCCTCCCCTCCTACGGCGAGTTCGACTGGGCTGCCGCGATGGACGCGACGCGCGCCGAGTTCGGAAATGACGTCCCCTGGGGCGACAGGAGGGCCCGCACCTACAAGCACTACATCGTATCGCCCGACCCGAGGGACGCGGCGGGCCTCACAGCGCTCCGGTCTGTCACCATGTCATGGGTGAGGGAGTGCTTCCCCGAGCACGAGGTGGCCGTCGTCTACCACGACGACAACGAGGCGCACGTCCTTCACGCCCACGTCGTCGTCAACAACACCAACCTCGAGACCGGAGGGCGCCTGCGCGATCCCGACCCGAGGGCCCTCAAGCGGGCCCTGCAGCGCGTATCTGCCGAGCACGGCCTCAGCGCCCTCGCAGACCACGAGTCGGTCCCCTGGCAGAGGAGGCGGGTCGGCAGGGCCGAGCGCGAGATCATGGCGAAAGGCGAGTACTCATGGGTGGCCGACATCCGCGAGAGGGTCGCAGTCGCGAGAGGGACGGCACGCACCGAGCGTGACTTCGTGGCACTGCTGGGGAGGATGGGGGTCATCGTGGAGCCCTCGAGGTCGCGCGAGGGTGACTGGGTGTATTCGCTCGCCGACACGCCCACCCGCAGGGTCACCGGCACCAGGATGGGCTCCGCGTACACGAGGAGCGGCGTCAACTCCGCGATGCGGACGGCAATGCGGAGCGCCTCGCCCAAGGCCGCCGAGAGGATCGTCGGGCTGGCGAACGGCGCGATAGAGGTCCGCGACCTCGGGGAGCTTGGTGAGCTCGCCCGAGCGGTCGGCTTCGTGTCGCGCAACAACATCAGGAGCCTCGCCGAGATGGACAGGGTCATCTCGCGCTCGCGGGATGGCTCAAAGACGGCGCGCCTCAAGACGCTCCGCGAGTCCTGCGAGCGCTACGGGCTGCTGCCCCAGACGGCCCCAAAGTCAGCGGCAAGCCGCAGGCCAGGCCCCGACCATGACGACGGCAGGAGAAGGTCATATGACGACGGTTCCCACCAGCGTAACCACGAGCAGAACGCACCGAGCAAGGGCTGGGAACGATAGGCGTGAGTCCTTCCTCACGCTTCATTGCCGTATCGAAGTCACTCATCACCTTCCGGCTCCCAGTCGAGGGTGGCGACCTCGTCTGCAGTCAGCAGCCTGACCTGGGGCGTTGCGGTTGTCACCACGTCCACGACGTGGTCCTCACCGCAGACGCAGTAGTGCGTGAGCGGCCCGGGAAAGAGGTCGTCCGCGAAGGTGTAGCTGGAGAGGTGGTCCATCAGGCGGGAGCGCTCGAACACCTCGAGCCACCTGCCGTGCCGCACCTCGTAGTCGTCGGGGACCGTATACGACTCGTCCCGCTCCATGAAGAGCACGTAGCCCGCGAAGGAGACCTCCCAGTAGTCGTCGGGGTCGCCCTCCCTGGGGAAGCTCTGCGTCACCACGACCCTCAGGTTGTGGTCGATGTCGTCGGTCAGCGAGACTACCAGCGGCGCGATCTGTCGCCCTATCTCGACGTTGTCCAACCCGAATCCGACCATTTCTTCCTCCCAGCGTGAGTTTTGCTGCTGAACCGACCTTAGCAGGTGGACAGGACACAAATACATCCGTTGGAAGCGTTGAGAATACTGTGGATTTGTGCCATCACCTGCGAACATGTCGAGGCGTGACGTCCGCCCACTCTCCGTGACGTCGTTTTGACGTCATCACGAACGGATTCCCCTCATGAAACCACGCGCCAACCTTGCTGACGTTCGCCAAGTGTTGCCACGTTCTCGCGCGTCCAGCCTGTCCACACAAAACTGTTCGATTGTTGGCAACAGTCAGCATTAGAGAGCAAGAATAGGCCGGTCACGGGCCACGCATACCTTCCTTACCCAACCCCTGACAACTCCATCTCGAGTTAGGCTAACAGGCACACGAGTCCCCAAGACGTACCAAAAAGGCGCCCCGGAACCACGTCCGGAGCGCCTGGAGAATCGAACAATTTTGTAGCGGTCCTATTCCCACTCGATCGTTGCTGGTGGCTTGGGCGTGACGTCGTAAACGACACGGTTCACGCCGTCGACCTCGTCGACGATGCGGCTGGAGATCTGGCCGATCACGTCGTAGGGCAGCTTCGCCCAGTC
>Ga0256406_1007744_pt1 | contig 10031 bp, 10 predicted proteins | sample RumenRJG_03DNA_FD_185986 | JGI IMG/M metagenome (GOLD analysis project Ga0256406, IMG submission 185986) | Bovine rumen microbial communities from Lethbridge, Alberta, Canada - RJG_03 | ecosystem: Host-associated > Mammals > Digestive system > Stomach > Rumen | place: Canada: Alberta | collected...
AAAATTTACTCCGAACAGGGTGAATAAGGCCCTATTTCCTTTAAACGCAATAGAGAAATTTCGATTTGGAAGCACTTTAGCAGCTGTTAAGTTAATGATATTGGAATTAAAACTGCAATTCTTTTCATATTACCGCGTCCATAAAATTATAAAACATAATATATTAGAGTAGTATATTGCATTGTCAAGTGCAAATACAACATTGGTAAGCCACTAATGCTTTTGACTATTTTCCAAAAGAATAGTCACATTGCACATCCATACAGCAGCCCTTGAAAAAGTATATAAGATAATAATCATCAACTGAGAAAATATAAACCGGACAACCTGTTCACCGCCTCACTTTAAGCCTGAAACTCCCTGGTTTACAAGCAACTATGTACGGCTTATAACAAGTTAAGCAGCTTCAAGAGTTTCTTTTGAAAAAATCACGTATTTTTCGTGGAATATATGTCATTATGCGCCCAGTCTTAAATGATATAGATTGCTCCATTGAAGAGCGAATATTAAATTCAATTTGATATCTTTGGAACATATCATCATATCGATGTACCATGTCATTGTTTTGCTCTTGGAGCCTGTCATATTCTCCCACCATTTCTCTGAATTCTTTTAACAGATAAAAATCACTATGGTATGTTTTGTCTGCTTCTTTAATCAGATTCAAGTCAACTGCTTCATTCATGGCACTGAAAAGCTGGATGACCTTCCAATCTCCGGAAATCATTTTGCGGACAGAAGGGAAACATACATAATCGCTTTCCACACGGCGAACTGTCAGCGCATGCAGTTTCGCCAATTTATATTTCTTTGAAATCAGAAGGTTGTCTAAATGACCATGAAGCATGTCATAAAATTTTTCTGCCGGCCAGTCTATCGGCATTTTCTGATGCCCAACACGATATCGATAAGTCACCTTGGATAAAGCATAAAATTTCCCCGCCGTTATCATGGCTTTCACAAAGAAAGGCGGATCCTGGAATCTTTTATACGGCGGAAAAAATAACTGGTTTTTAATCAGGAATTCTCGATTATAAAGAAATCTATGATAGCCAAAATCAAACTGGTATTCTTTATAGGTCATCAAGCGGCTCTGTTTGAAAACGTAACCTGCCAGATCATCATGAAATTCGGTATTTACCTTTGCTCCCTGAAAATCACTAAAACATCCTCCGCAGATGTTCACTCTGTTATTTTCTGCCTCAGTATACATCGTCTCAAGCACATCTTGATCAGGATATAAATCATCAGGATCTATAAAGCATACATATTGGCCTGATGCATTTCGAATGCCTCTATTGCGTGCTGCAGAAACTCCCTGATTCTGCCCTTGATCCAAAATTCTGATACGAGAATCCTTTTCAGCATTCTTTCGCAAAATAGCCATAGAAGAATCATTTGAGCCATCGTTGATGCAAAGAATCTCTATGTTCCTTAGACTTTGGGCGCAAACGCTGTCCAGACATTCCTGCAGATAGTCCTGCATATTATATATCGGTATGACAACGGAAATCTTTACCATAATTCCCCTTTATAAAAACTAATAGTTATAAATACTTCCCTACATTATGACGCCAGAAATTCCTTCGCTGCTTTTCTGGCCGATTCCTCATCCGCAGATTTAAGTATATCCAACAGTTTCTGCTCTTCTGTCTTTATCCCCTTCAGCGGACGTTTTTCATGCCGTTTCATCCATCCTGCCTGTAATTGACAGATTTCATCTTCATTTTTCGGAAGTTTTTTAGTAATGAGAAATTCTTCATAGGCATCGCAGTATCGCTTCACATCAGCTGAGAATCCCACCTGCTGCCCATGGTCTATCCACAGTATTTTATTGCACATGGACCTGACCTGGGGCACAGAATGTGATACCAGTATACCAGTCACACCTCCAGAAAGGATTTGTCTCATTTTATTCGCGCTCTTTTCTCGGAAGGCCCCATCGCCAACGCTCAAGACTTCATCCAAAATAAGAATATCAGGATTTACAAGGCAGGCAATAGAAAAGGCAAGCCTGCTCTGCATGCCGCTAGAGAGCTGCTTAAAGGGTCTGTTTTGGAATTCTTTCAGTTCCGCAAAATCAATGATGCTCTGGTAGTTTTTATCCATGAATGCTCTGGTGTACCCCAGCATGGCGCCTCGAAGATAGGTATTTTCCTTGACAGTCAGTTCTCCATCAAAGCCGCTGGCCAATTCCAGCAGTGCTGCCACTGAGCCATTAACACTCATCTTTCCTTCCGTAGGTACCATAATGCCGGAAATAGCTTTAAGCAGTGTGGATTTTCCTGCACCATTGGTGCCTATAATACCAAGCATGTCTCCTTTTTCCAGCGAAAATGTAATGTGCCTGTCTGCCCAGAATTCTGTGATATGGTAATTTCCCTTTAACCGACGCATTACATATTCCTTGAGGCCTATATCCTTGAAATCTCCTGTAATATAGCGGATAGATACCCCTTTCACGTCAATAATAGGCATTCCTTCACCTCACACATAATATAAAAACTTATGGTTGTATTTCTTATAAATCCATGCTCCTACAGTCAGTGCCGATAATGCATAGAAAAGACAGAGTCCATGAAATTCGATGGAAGGAATCTGTGCATCAATAACGATATTGCGAAAATACTTGATATAGCAGTATACCGGATTCAAAAGGAACAGGTCTCGATATGGAACAGGCAGTATGTCTACAGAATAGAAGATGGCCGACAAGTACATTAAAAGGGTAGTGAATACATCGTACAAGTATCCTATATCCCGGAAAAAAACAAAAAGGGCGGACAAAATCATACCAATACCTATATTGAAAAGGATAAGACATGCAATAGGGTAGAAAAGCATGATTCCCTTCCAGGTCAGCGCGAGCCCCGGCTCGGCCAGTACGAATAGGAAGAAAACGCATAGGGTCAGGCCGAAGTTGATAAGCGAAGAGACATTTTTAGATAACAGGAAAATGTATTTGGGCACATTGACCTTTGAAAAAATATGTGCATTGCTCATTAACGCATTCATGCCACCTGCTGTAGATTCACGAAAATATGCAAATACCAGGTTGCCACAAAAGAGGTATATAGTGTAATGTGGAATGCTTTGGCCAAAATAAAACGAAAAGACCACCTGCATAACCAGCAAGGTTAAAAGTGGAGACAGAATGCTCCATGCCATGCCAAGAACTGTTCTCTTGTATTTTTGCTTAAAATCACGCTTTGTCAGTTCCTCAAATAGAAACTGGTGTGATTTCAATCGTCTGATATACTCGCCCAAAATAATCTTACCTCTATATTCTCAGATAATTTTTCCAGAACACTGGATCAGCCAGTTTTTTCTGCCTGAATGATTTATATTTATAATCTATGCGGTTGTAATACCGAATAATTCTAATAGCATTTCTTGCAATGTTTAACAGTGAAATTCCCAGATTTTCGGTAAAGGGCTGGCAGCGAATTTCTGCAAAAACAGCATCCGCCGGTTGGCTGGTTAACCGATCAAATCCCTCCATATATGCATACAATGCGGATGACAGAGCAGCAATTCCCTTGGTATCCCCATGGACCAGGCGTTTTATAATTCGGCCCAGCACCGCCAATATCAACGTTCCACGGCCGCACCCAAAAGCATAATGGTTAAGGATAAAACTGTTCCGGTCTGAAAAGTAACGAATAGCAGGATTCATTTTTGTTGCGAAGGCCTGATGCCATACGCCAATCCCATTTATCGAAAGGATTTCCTTATGATTTCTAATGCCATATTCCATATCATCACTTTTAATAAAAGCAGGGATAGGGTATCCTATGTCCACTATCCTTTTTGCTGGAATACAGCAATACCACCATCCGGCATATGCGTTGGGGTGATTATGGATGGTTTCATTGACAAGCAGGCTGTCTGCGTCAGTCAAATCAAGATTCCTACCACAAATACGGGATATGATTTTATCCCAATAGGCTGTATTTTCGCATTGCCTGCAGGGCTCTTCCAAAGAAAGCATAGCACCTGCCAGAAAACTGTCTTTGTACTCATCTTTTAAGCCGGAGAGCAAAGAAAAGGTTCTTTCTAAAGTCGATGTCTCAAGGATAATATCATCATCCATAAGAAGGACATAGTCCACCATTCCCTGCTCTACATATTCTATCATACCACGAGTGAAGCCGCCGGATCCTCCAAAGTTTCTATTATGAATGACACGGAACCGCTGCCCCGGTATTTCTTCCAATGTGCCTCCATTATCCACAACAAGGACAGATATCCAAGGATGGTTCTGATGAAAATCACGAAGCAGGCTCATGGTCCTTTTGACATATGTTTCCCTTTTGAAGGTTGTAATGGAAATTCCTATTTTTTTGTCTTCCCAATGTGTAAATTCCCCATTCCAGTGTCCTTCAGCATATACACCAGCATCGCTTATGCATTGAAGTGAAAATCCCAAAAGCACTCCATCCAGTTCTTCTACAGCGAAAAAATGAGCAAAACAGGGAGATTCTGTATTCATGCTGATATCTCGGACATTCCCTTTTTCGTCATAAAGATGAAAAGTAACTTGAAATCGTCCTTCCAAATGAAGTACCAGCTGCAGAGCTTTAATGGTTGTATATCTTTTCCATTTCTTCAAGCTCAGGGAGTTAAAGTATGTGGTAAAATCCAACACTTCCCCTTTATTCATGAGGATAGAATTGCCTTCCCTCTTTTTAACCCCTCTGATATAAAGCGGCTCTTTTGCTTTTTCTAGCGTGTCTGTCAATGAATAGAGCTTATGTATCATAGACTCCTGCTTTCCGCATTTTCTAAAACCTAACTAACGAGCAGTCTGATATCTGCCCACCATTTTCTCATCTGTCTTATTGCCGCCTTATATGTCATTTCTTAACTAACGCTAAAAAGCATGCATTAGCGAAGAAATATGCAAACTTGATTATCTGATGTGCTTTTAACCGCCTTTTGGCGGTCTGACTGTCTCATCGTCAAATGTATTAATTCTGACCATCTGAAATCTGATAGTCCGATTGTTTGTCTGACATCTAACCGTCTGACTATCTCAGCTCACTGTCTGCTCGCCGCAGTGCCGAATCAATCACCGCATCCATATCGTAGTACTTATACTCACCCAGGCGGCCGCCGAAAATGACCTTCTTTTCCCTATCAGCCAGTGCCTTGTATTTCTTATAGAGAATGCCATTTTTCTCGTCATTCACCGGATAATAAGGCTCATCGCCCACCTTCCACTCTGAGGAATATTCCCGGCTGATAACGGTCTTCATCAGGTCATTGCCCTGCTCATCCTTCCCGAATTCAAACCATTTATGCTCAATGATTCTTGTCCAGGGCGTCTCCCTGTCGGTATAGTTCACCGCTGCATTCCCCTGAAAATTGGGTTTATCCAGCACCTCCGTCTCAAAACGGACACTCCGGTATTCCAATGGGCCCAGATCATAGTGGAAGTAAGCATCAATGGGTCCTGTATAAATGACTTTATCTGCCAAGCGGTCCAGCTCTTCTTTATGGTCCAGATAGTCACAGTTCAGCTCTACCTCTATTCCATCCAGCATACGGGCTACCATCTTTGTATACCCGCCTACCGGAATCCCCTGATAAAGCGCATTGAAATAGTTGTTGTCGAAAGTCAGCCGTACCGGCAGCCGCTTGATGATAAAAGCGGGCAGTTCCGTGCAGGGCCGCCCCCACTGCTTTTCCGTGTATCCCTTGACCAGCTTTTCATAAATGTCTGTACCCACAAGGGAAATCGCCTGTTCCTCCAGATTCCTGGGGTTTGTAATACCAGCTGCTTTCCTCTGCTCTTCGATTTTGGCAGCCGCTTCCTCCGGCGTCACCACGCCCCACATCTTATTGAAGGTATACATATTAAAAGGAAGGGAATAGAGCTCTCCATGATAATTGGCCACCGGAGAATTGGTAAAGCGGTTAAACACAGCAAACTGATTCACATAGTCCCACACATGCTTCAGATTCGTATGGAAAATATGGGCCCCATACTTGTGCACATGGATGCCCTCAATGTCCTCCGTATACACGTTTCCGCCAATCTGGGGACGTTTGTCAATAACCAGCACGCTCTTTCCAGCCTGCCTTGCTTCGTGAGCAAAAACTGCGCCAAAGAGACCGGCACCGACGATAAGATAATCATAATGCTTCATCGTGTTTCTCCTTAATCTGTAGCATCTAATATACATCATATAAAATGTTTCATTAATATGCTCCATCCCCAGCTGCAACTACACGGGCAGTTCTCCATAGCAGAACAAGGTCCAGCCAAATGGACCAATTATGGACATACCAGTTATCCATCTGCACTCTTTCAGGATAATCTATATTATTCCTCCCACTAGTCTGCCAAATACCCGTGATGCCAGGGCGGACCATGGTATATTCCTTAAAAAAAACTCCATATCGTGGAATTTCCCCTCTTACGATAGGCCGAGGTCCTACGAGGCTCATTTCCCCTTTCAGCACGTTCCAGAGTTGGGGAAGTTCGTCGAGGCTGGTCTTTCTGAGGAAGGCGCCGCTCTTTGTGATGCGGGGATCGTCTTTCAGCTTGAATTCTTTATCCCATTCCGCTTTGGCCGCCGGGTCGGTAGCCAGGAGGTGCTCCAGCACTTCTTTCGAGTTTACGCACATGGAGCGGAATTTGTAGCAGTCAAATTCTTTTCCGTCTTTTCCTATGCGGCGGTGTTTGAAGATGACCGGTCCCGGGGAGTCGTGATAGACCCAGAGGGCGATGGCGAGAAGGATCGGGGAAATACAGATGCCGCCGACTACGGTGAGGACGATATCAAAAATGCGTTTCATAATCTGATTCGTCCGGAGGGCGAGGTTATTTTTCAGGCGGAGGAGCATGATTTTTTCATCGAAGAAGGAGAAGGCTTCGATATTGCTCATGGGTACGCCTACGAGATTTGGGATGACATTGACATTTTCGGCCACGGTCTGGGCTCTATAAATGAGGGCAGACAAATCATCCTGGGAGAGGCCGGGGGCTGCGATGAGGATGTCCCGGACTCCTGTATTTCCTACGACTTTTTCCAGATCTGCAAAGCCGCCGAGGATGGGTATTTCTTCAAGGAATTTCGATTCGGGATGGCTGCTGTCTTCCAGGAATCCGATGGCATGGTAGGCCATGCCGGGGGTATTTTTCATTTCCCGGATGGCGGCATCGGCTGATTTTCCTGCTCCTACGATGAGGACAGGGACCTGAAGCCAGCGGGCATGACGAATGAATTTCCCCAGGAGCGGTTTTTCCAGGACCATGAGGCCAAAGCCGATGATGGCAAAGAGGGCCACATAGAGTCGGGAGACCTGGGTAGTGACATGGGCAAAATACATGAGAATAATGGCAAAGCAGGTGCCCCAGAAGAAGGATAGAAAGAGCCTCGAAAGGACCTGGGTGAGTTCCATGGTCCGGGTGTACATGCGGTTTGAAAAGATAAAGACCATGTAAACCGCGGGCACGATAAAATACTGGTACAGGGAGGGAATGGCAAAGTGGCCCCCCATGAGCCAGTTCCGGAGACACACGGAAAGAATGGAGGCTAAAACCAGAGCGACGTAGTCGCCTGCCATCAATAACAAAGCGGACCCCATCCGCGCCCGGGAACCCCAGGACGGAGAGGGAGTGTAATCAGAATTTCCCAAAATGCGACATCCTTTGCATCAAACGATTAAATTTGGGGTAAATTATTTTATATTATACCATAATGGGATGATAAAATGGGGAAATTACAGGGGATAAGTAAAAAAACGGACTTCTTCAGGCTGCATCAGAGCGAATTGTCTGTTCAGCTGTATCCTCGCCCGCATGCTTACGAGTTCGGTAGTTCGTGAGACGTGCTGCGTGAGGATCGCATTCGAGCGGATTGTCTGCCTGACTGTATCCTCGCCCGCAAGTTTACGGTTACGGTAGTTCGTGAGACGTGCCACGTGTAGGATATGGTTTGCTACGCAAACCAATCTTATATATGGGCAGCTCCGCTGCCTCCTCAGGCGCAAAAACATTATAAAGCGCCGAGAACATTAGCCCTTCGGGCCGGAATCCCAATATATACTCGCGCCGCTATATAACTTTTTTGCGGCGCACCTACACGTGCCACTTATCACGAACTACAATATCTATCAGCATACGTGCGAATGTACAGGAAAAATCGATAATCCGCAAAAGAAAACACAGGAAAGCAAATCTCCTCCTGTGTTTCCGTTTTTCTAATGTTTTATTCCCTGACTCTCTTCCATAATCAGTTTGTCTTTAAGTCGGGATATAAACTTGTTCAGCATTTGTTCGACTCTCCGGCTTAGCATGTATGCATTCATGGCCTGGTCTTCGGTAAAATATCCTACTGTCACGCAAAAGGATATATGAGACTGAACTTCGTAATCGGAGGCTCTGGCAACGCCCAGGAAATAAATCAGTTCTTTTGTGGTATTGCGCCCCTGCCCTTCTGCAATATTTGCCGGAATGGATAATGCAGCCCGGCGCATCTGGTCTGCCAAGTTTTCATTTTCCTCCGGTGGAAGCAGCCGGGTCAGTTTATACACTTCTTTTCCCAGCTCATCAGCCCGATGCCACACTTCCAGGTCTCTATACGTGTAGACAGTACCCATGATAGTCCCTCCTTTTTTCTTTATGTGCCTCTCCTTTATTCTAATTGAAAATTGGAAATATGGGAACTATCCGGATGCATTAGTTTCGTATTATTCATTCATCTGTATCTGCGCACGCATGCTTATGGTTTCGGTAGATTGTGAGACGTGGCACTGCCACGTGAAAATCGCATTCGAGCGGATTGTGTGCCTGACTGTATCCTCGCCCGCAAGTTTACGATTACGGTAGTTCGTGAGACGTGCCACGTGTAGGATATGGTTTGCTTCGCAAACCAATCTTATATATGGGCAGCTCCGCTGCCTCCCCAGGCGCAAAAACATTATAAAGCGCCGAGAACATTAGCCCTTCGGGCCGGAATCCCAATATATACTCGCGCCGCTATATAACTTTTTTGCGGCGCACCTACACGTGCCACGTATCCCGTATCACGATCTATGATATCCGTCAGCTTGCGTGCGAAAGTACAGTCAAAATCGATAATCCGCTGATGCATGCCATACATTTATGGTTTTTCTGATTTACTGTATTCTCACTCGCATGCTTACGGTTTCGGTAGTTCGTGAGACGTGCAGGATATGGGCAGCTCCGCTGCCTCCCCAGGCGCAAAATATTCGTATGGCACCGTTCCCTTCTGCCCTCGGGCAGGAAATTCAATATATCATTGCGCCGCTTTGCAAATTTTATGCGGCGCACTTTCCCGAGTCCCGTTTCCCGAGTCCCGAGCGATGCAAGGTATCGAAGACGGCTGGACTGCCAAAGCTGCAACGAATATAGTTCCAAATATAAAAATGTGCCGGTTTATCCGAAAAAGGGCAAAAAAATACCCCAAAAGACAGCGGGGTACACTTCTCCCGCTGCTTTTGGGGTATCATTTCACTATTTTTACTGTTTCACTTGTTTTCATGGCGCCATGAAGTTTCAGAACGCTGTCTTTCTCCCCTTCCGCTTTCTCTGAGATTGGCCGTGGCGGAAGCCTGCGGGTGAATTGCTTTGTTCTGTACATATAGTAGCAAAAATCGCGATTTGTATCATTAGAATTTTATTAAGCTTTCTTCTATGCGGCTGATGACTTGTATGGGTAGTGGCAAATGGCATTTTTGACGGGTGGGGTCTTGCGATTACTTTAGCCGACTCGGTCGGCGTTTGCCCTTCCACTTCGACTTGTAACTTTCGTGGGCTTTGCAATGAATGGCGTTTAGGGTCTTGCGATTACTTCAGCCGGCTTTGCCGGCGTTTGCCCTTCCGCTTCGACTTGTAACTTTCGTGGGCTTAGCGATGAACTGCTTTTAGAGTCTTGCGATTACTTTAGCCGGCTTTGCCGGCGTTTTGCCCTGCCGCTTCGACTTGTACCTTTTGATGGCTTGGCGATGAATGGCTTTTAGAGTCTTGCGATAACATTATTGTGGCTAGCGACTTGGAG
>Ga0256406_1007747_pt1 | contig 10024 bp, 10 predicted proteins | sample RumenRJG_03DNA_FD_185986 | JGI IMG/M metagenome (GOLD analysis project Ga0256406, IMG submission 185986) | Bovine rumen microbial communities from Lethbridge, Alberta, Canada - RJG_03 | ecosystem: Host-associated > Mammals > Digestive system > Stomach > Rumen | place: Canada: Alberta | collected...
GTCGGTCAACCCGCTGATGGCAAATAAGGAGTTCCGTACTGCTTTGCTGCAGGCAATTGACTTTGATTCCTATGTCAACAGTGTCATGAATGGTGCGGCCTCCACGGTCCGTTCCATTGTTGCGCCGTCTCTGGTTGGTTATACGGCTGCGATGGACGACACCTACATTGCGTACGACAAAGAGGCGGCCAAGGCAGCCATTGATGCCAACGGCTGGAGCGGCCAGACGGTCACCATGTTGACGTCGACGCGTGAAGCGCAGCAGACGTTGGCAGCTTATATTCAGGCCCAGCTGGCGGATGTCGGCATTACGCTGAACGTTGTTTCGGAAGAATGGGCTACATTCCTTTCCGATGCCAAGGAAGACAAGGCGGCCGATATGATTTTCCTGACCTGGTCCAATGTGACCGGTGATGGTCAGCAGATGCTGGATCCTAACTTCTCCACAACCAATGGCACCCGCGTCAAGTACAACAATGCCGAGTTTGATACGGCCGTTGAAAACAGCGCTGAGACAACCGATCTTGCCGAGCGTCAGCAGTACATGCTCGATGCTGTGAAGATGATTCAGGGTGATGCTGTGGTGACGCCGATTTACGTTCAGAATACGCTTTACTGCTACAACTCCAATAAGTTTGGAAAGGTGCCGTTTGGCATGGATGGTTTGTTCTATGTCAAGGACATCACATTAGCTTAATTTCATATTGATTTCATCTGATTGAGAAGGGGGTTTACCGTCATGGAACAGGAGAAGGTGCTTGAAGTAGAGAAGCTGCATGCAGTTTTCCGTATCGATAAGAAAGAGTATGAGGTGCTGCATGATATTTCCTTTACCGTTCACCGGAATGAAACTGTTTGCATTGTTGGTGAATCCGGCTGCGGAAAATCAGTTACAACCCTGTGCATCATGGGCCTTCTGCCAAAAAACGGCAGGATCACATCCGGGAAGATTTTACTGGATGGGCAGAATCTTGTTGGGCTTTCGGATAATGAAATCCGGAAATACCGCGGCAAGAAGATGGGCATGATTTTCCAGGAGCCGATGACGGCATTAAACCCTCTGCTGACGATTGGATATCAGATGCGTGAAAATCTGATGAATCATCGCGGCATGAACAAGAAAGAAGCCGATGAGGCTGCAGTGAAGTATCTGCAGACCGTTGGTATTGCAAATGCGCCGGACCGGATGAAACAGTATCCGTTCCAGCTGTCCGGAGGTCTGCGCCAGAGAGTTTTGATTGCGATGGTGCTCTCGGCGCAGCCGGACTTATTAATTGCCGATGAACCTACAACAGCACTGGATGTGACCATCCAGAAACAGGTGCTTACGCTGCTGAATGATCTGAAGAAGGATATGAATGCGGGCATTCTGTTTATTACGCACGATCTTGGTGTCGTATCCGAGATAGCAGACCGTGTCGTTGTGCTGTATGCAGGTAGAAAAGTTGAGGAAGGATCTGTGAAGCAGATCATTGAGCATCCGCTGCACCCGTATACGATCGGGCTCCTGGATGCGGTCCCCAACATAGATAAAGATGAGTTTGAACCGAAGCCGATTCCGGGGCAGTTCCCGAATCTGCAGGATGTGATTCCGGGCTGTCGCTTTAACCCGCGCTGTTCGCATGCGAAGGAATGTGATCTGTGCACGAAGGAGAATCCGCAGATGGTTGAAGTGGAGCCCGGTCATTTTGTGGCCTGCCATCTGGTAACAAAGGAGAGTGTATGAGCGAGCCGAAGAAAATACTGGAATTAAGGAAACTCAAAAAGTACTTTCCGGTCAGCGGTGGTAAGAAGCTGAAGGCAGTGGAAGATGTTTCCTTTGTCGTTTATGAGGGTGAGAAGTTCGGCATTGTCGGCGAAAGCGGCTGCGGCAAATCGACACTTGGCAAAACCATTCTGCAGTTGTATGAGCCGACGTCAGGGTCATGCGTGTATTATGGGAAATCGATTCAGGAGCTGAACCCGGAATATATACAGAAGAACATTAATAACCTGAAGAAGCAGCAGGAAAAAGCGGGCGAATATTATCAGAAGAGCCTTGGCACTGATGCAAAGATCAAGGAGCTGAAAGAGAAGGCACAGGGCTATGATGCGGAAGGAAATGCCAGGGACGCAAAAGCCTATGACAAGCTTCAGAAGGAAATCGCCCGGCTGGAATTTGAATCCAAAGAGCTGAAGAAGGAAGCGAGCCGGCAGCTGAGAGAAGGGTCGCGCACGGTCGGTTCGTTGATCCTTTGCAAGGATCTTGATGCGGTAGTGGATCTGTTTACGAAGGCTGAAGATGAAGTGAAACAGGCCCATGCATATCTTCAGAAGTATCAGCAGCTGAAGATTGTGTATGACCGTAACCTTGCGGATATCGATGATATTGACCATGCCGATGAGCGTATCCGGGTTTTGGAGGCGATGGATGGACGTACAGAGGCCCAGGAGGCACGTCTTCAGGATCTGAAAAAAAAGAAGGAACATGTTGCGAAGCTGGACCGCGGCGCCATTGTTCAAAAAGACGAGGAGCTGCTTCAGCAGATGAATGCGCTGCAGGCGGAAGCAAGGGCGCATATACAAAAGGAAGAACAGTACCATCAGCAGGCCTTTGATCAATATCGCGGCAGAGATATTCTTCCATTGACGGAACGGACACAGAATAAAGCCTATCAGGAGAAACTTGACCGTAACTATGAGACTGGCATCAACCTGAGCAAGCTGACAAAGAAGGAACTGCGCAGTCTGCGCCCGGATCTGCAGATGGTGTTCCAGGATCCGGCGGCCAGCCTCGATCCGCGGCAGACGATCGGAAGTGCGGTGGAAGAGCCGTTCCGTCTGCACACAAAGATGTCGGCAGAGACGCGAAAGCAGAGTACGATTAAGCTGTTGACGGAAGTGGATCTGAAGCCGGAACATTATTATTCGTATCCGAATTCATTGTCGGGCGGAATGAAGCAGCGGGCCGGCATTGCCCGGGCCATTGCGCTGGATCCGAGCCTGGTTGTTCTGGATGAGGCGGTATCGGCTTTGGATGTGTCGGTGCAGGCGCAGATTCTGCAATTGCTGGAGCAGTTGCAGAAGGAAAAGAATCTGACCTATCTGTTTATTACACATGATCTTGGTGTAGTGAAGCATTTCTGTGACCGGGTACTTGTCATGTATCTGGGAAATGTGTGTGAGCTGTCTCCGTGCTCGGATCTGTTTCATGAGCCGCTGCATCCGTATACGCAATCGCTTCTGGATGCGGTTCCGCATCTGGATCCGGACCGTAAGACAAGCGATGAGGATGTTCTGCAGGGAGAGGTGCCGAGTCCGATTGATCCGCCTTCGGGATGTCCGTTCCATACCCGGTGCAAAAAATGTATGGAGATCTGTGCAAAGGAAAAACCTGTGTCCCGTGAAGTGAAACCCGGGCACTTTGTGGCATGCCATCTGTTTGATAAGGAGGAGGATTGATGTTTGATCCGTTATATCAGCCCTATGCGGGCAACCGGTATTGTGTAACTGCCGCAAACGGAATGGTTGCGACGGGCTCGAACCTGGCGGCGGCAGCGGGACTGGAAGTGATGCGGAATGGCGGCAATGCCATTGATGCGGCGGTTGCGACAGCGGCTGCGTTGACCGTTGTGGAGCCGACGGCAAATGGTCTTGGCTCGGATTCGTTTGCGCTGGTATGGGTTAAAGATCATCTGTATGGTCTCAATTCGAGCGGTTATTCGCCGAAGCATATTTCGCTGGAAGAAGTGAAGAAAAACAATCCGGAAGGGATGCCGAAGTACGGCTGGACGCCAGTGATGGTGCCGGGTGCGGTGAAGGCGTGGCCGACGCTGGTGCAGCGCTTTGGGAAGCTGACGCTGGCTCAGGATCTGGCGCCGGCCATCCGCTATGCTGAGGAAGGATATCCTCTTGGACCGATGCTTTCAAGGATGTGGGAGCGTTCAACGCGTATTTTTCATGAGCGCTTTGATGGGAATCCGGTCTTTAATGAGTGGTTCCGAACGTTTACGAAAGATGGTGAGTCGTATCACTTTGGTGAGATTGTGCGTCTGCCGAATCATGCTCGGACGCTGCGTCTGATTGCGGAAACGGATGCGGACGCCTTCTATAAGGGGGAGATTGCGGATCAACTCGATGCGCAAAGCCGCAGGGATGGCGGCTATATCCGCAAAGAAGATCTGGTGGATTATTCTTCGCAATGGGTTGAACCGATCCGGGTGAACTACCGGGGTTATGAGGTGTGCGAGATCCCTCCCAACGGGCAGGGGATTGCGGCACTGATGGCGCTGAATATTCTTAATAACTTTTCTCTGCAGGCAAAGGAAAGTACGGATACGGTTCATAAGCAGATTGAGGCGATGAAACTGGCCTTTGCGGATACGATGCACTATGTGACGGACCCGAAAGATATGACCGTTGATTATTCCTGCTTTCTGAAGCCGGAGTACGGAGCGATGCGGGCGAAGGAAATCAATGCGGAGGCGAATCTTCCTTCCTTTGTACAGCCTCCGAAGAGCGGTACGGTGTATCTTTGTACGGCGGACGGGGAAGGCAATATGGTTTCCTATATTCAGTCGAACTATATGGGATTTGGTTCGGGCATTGTTCTGGAAGGCTATGGCGTTTCGCTGCAGAACCGGGGTGCTGATTTTTCTTTGAATCCGCAGGATGCCAATGCGCTGGCCCCGCATAAACGCAGCTATCATACGATTATTCCGGGATTTCTCATGAAGGACGGCAAGGCCGTCGGCCCCTTTGGCGTGATGGGCGGATATATGCAGCCGCAGGGTCATCTGCAGGTTGTAAGCAACTTTGTGGACTTCAATCTGAATCCGCAGATGGCGTTGGATGCGCCGCGCTGGCAATGGATTCGAGGAAAGCAGGTGATGCTGGAGCCGTTGTTTAATAATGCGATTGCGCAGGACCTGGTGCGGCGTGGACATGAAATTCAGATTGCGACGGATGGTGTTTCCTTCGGCAGGGGGCAGATGATTGTGCGTCTTGCCAATGGGACGCTGGTGGGCGGTACAGAGTCGCGGACGGATTCGAATACTGCATGCTTCTAAGGACCTGCTCTATGTTGTGCGGAAAAAACTTAATTAGAAATGGGGAAGTGGTGTGATTTACTGGCAGTTATTCAGTGCTTGGTTCCGGATGGGACTGTTTACGTTTGGCGGCGGATATGCGATGCTGCCGATGATTCAGAAGGAAGTGATCGATAAGTATCACTGGGCGACGGAAGATGAAATCATGGATTATTATGCAATCGGTCAGTGTACGCCGGGTATTATCGCGGTAAATACGGCGACGTTTGTCGGCTATAAGATGCGAGGAGTTCTGGGCGGCATCGTTGCTACGCTGGGGGTTGTTTCGCCTTCGTTAATTATCATCGGCGTGATTGCAAAGCTGATCTCGAACTTTTCTTCGATTGCGGTCGTTCAGCATGCGCTGGCGGGGATCCAGGTCGCTGTCTGTGTACTGATGTATTTTGCAATTTCCAAGATGTATAAGAAGGGCGTCAAGGATGCGCCGGCGTTTGTGATTTTTGCGGCGGCGTTTATTCTTGCATACTTTACAAATATTTCGACGGTGCTTCTGGTGATTGTCGCAGGGGCGGTCGGCTATGTTCTGTATGTGACGGGGAAAAAGAAGGGAGAAAAGGCATGAATACTTTTCTTCTGATGTGCTGGGAATTCTTCAAGACGGGTCTGTTCGCTGTTGGCGGTGGTCTTGCGACGGTTCCGTTCCTGGAAGAGATTTCGGCAAAATACGGTTGGTTTTCGCTCAGCGATCTGACGACGATGATTGCGGTTTCGGAGTCGACGCCGGGTCCGATCGGCATCAATATGGCTACCTATGTCGGTAACCATATGTTTGGTGTTTGGGGTGGTGTTGCGGCTACGCTTTCTCTGGTTGCGCCGTCCATTATTGTCATCTGCATCATTGCGAGGATTCTGGTTCAGTTCCAGAATTCAAAAGTTGTGAAGGGGATCTTCAATGGTCTGCGGCCGGCGGTGGTTGGCTTTATTCTATCGGCTGTGATCAGTATTTATCTGATGGCTCTCTTTAATGTGGATGCGTTCAAGGTGAGTGGGAGTGTTGCGGATCTGTTCCGTTGGAAGGGAATCATTCTGTTTGCGGCTCTCTTTGCGTTTTACAAATGGAAGCCGGACATTCATCCGATCGTTCTGATTGTGATTGCGGCTGTGATTGGAATCATTTTCTCCTTCTGATGTTCGCTCCCTTTCGGGGGGCTTTTTCATTTTGCGGTCCGTTTGCTGGACTTTGTCTTATAGCTATTTGCCTATTCAGGGTACTAAAAATGCAAAAAAGTAAAAATGAGTACCCGGAAACAGCAGTTTTGAAGTATAGTCATGAAAGAGAAACGGGCACGGAACATGTATACGAACATATATCCAAGGGAAAAATACTTATCCAGACTTCGTCCTTTTTACAGCTCGGATATTATCAAGGTAATTACCGGCATCCGCCGGTGCGGGAAATCCTGCATTATGAAGGCGATAATAAACGAACTGCTCTCTAACGGTGTGGATTCGGCACATATCATCTATATTCCGTTGGATAAACGTGGATTCAAGGAAATTAAGAAACCTGAGCAGTTGGAAGCGCGGATTGAGTCAATGATTTCTGGCGGGGGATTATTTTACCTCTTTATTGATGAGGTCCAGAATGTGGAGGGGTTTGAAAGTGTTGTGCAGGCATATGCAGAGGATGGATTCTCTATCTTCCTTACAGGATCGAACTCTTATCTTCTTAGCGATGAAATCACGACAAAACTTACGGGAAGATATTTGACCTTTGAGACATTTCCGCTGGATTTTCATGAGTTTTTGGAAATGAAGAAATTTTTTAATCTCAATGTGAGCGGTGATATGGATCAGGAATTCAATGAGTATGTGCTGAACGGCGGCTTTCCAAAGTCCCTTGAGTTTCCTGATTTAAATGCAAGGCGTACTTACACGCGTGGCATCGTCTCAGAAATATTCGAGAAAGACGTAAAGACCAGGAGACGCATTTCCAATCTTGCGGTTTATGAACGAGTGCAGACGTATCTCATTAATAATTATGGGTCACCTGTTTCACTTGGAAATTTGCTGAGTTCTCTGGAAAAAGAGGGGATGAGGACAAAGGCATCGACGGTCCGCAGATATATCGAAGATTTGAAAAAGGCCAAGATAATTTATGAATGTAATCGGTTTGACTTAAAGAGCAGGAAGGCGATACGCAGGGATCAGAAATATTATCTTGCGGACATGTCGCTCTACTTTTCTATGAATACCGATAATCAGATGAATTATGGGCCGACTCTGGAAAATTTGGTCTATTTGTATCTTGTAAGCAATAATTACCAGGTCAGTTTCGGCAAAGTCGGGAATCTTGAATGTGACTTTATCTGTCGCGATCAGGAACAGAATTATGCGTATATTCAGGTGACTTATTCCCTGCATGGCGGCAGCAGAGAGGCGGACGAGAAAATTCAGGAACGGGAGTATCGTCCTTTCCGGCTCATCCGCGATGGATATCCGCGCTACATCATTTCCCTTGATAAATACAGAGACCAGCGGGAAGGCGTGCATCATATCAATGCAATTGATCTGTTTCTTGGTAAAGTCAGCATCTGAACTTCACGGTACTAAAAATGCAGAAAAGTAAAAAAGAGTACCCGGAAGCGGCACTTTTATACTTTTGACAATCTACTGTTAGAATATTCTCGAAAATTGAACGATGAGGGGGGGACGCGGTGATGTATAAGGTGCTGCTATTTGACTTTGACGGTGTCATTGTACAGACGGAGGCGTGGTATATGCGTCAGCAGGCGCAGGCGCTGGAACAGATGGGGATCCGGTGTACAAAGGCGGATCTTGCGGCATTGATGGGCGCAAACTATATGACGCGGCCGGCGGCTATGGACCGCTGTTTCTCGGATCAGGAGGCATACCGGAAAAACCGCGATGAGATCGTGAAGTATCGTCCTGCGAAAATAAATCCGGATTGGAAGGCGCTGGCGACGCCGCATCTGGAAGAACTTCTTTCCTTCTGCAGGGATCATCATATTCCGATGAGTGTGGCAACCAATTCGGGGAGTGACCGGATTGTTGATGCGTTGAATACGCTGGGGATTTCGAAGTATTTTCGTTCCATTTACAGTGGTCTTGAGACGGGGCATCCTAAGCCGGATCCCTATATCTATACGCTTGGCATCGAGGATGCAGGCTGCCTTCCTTCCCAGGCAATGGTCATTGAAGATTCGCGGACCGGCATCGAAGGAGCGAAAGCTTCTGGCGCATTCGTGACGGCGCTGCGGGACCCGGACGGGATTGCGGATCAGAGCTTTGCGGACGCAATTGTGACGGATCTGAGAGACGTGATCCCTCTTTTGAGACAATAGATTTCATCCGGCTTCTGGCTGAATGCATGTTTTTGCGTGCATGTTTGAATAAACATGCATAAACGTGCTAGTCTAGGAATGAGGTCTAGCGATGATTCTGCTGAAAGAAATGGGATTTCGGGAATACTTTCATCAGTACGTTGTACTGGAAGCAGATGCCTTTACGGAAAAACTGAAACCATCGATCGATGTGAGTGAGGATGACTGCTACATGCTGTGTTCCTCGTTCATCAGCCGGGAAGGGCTTCTTCTTTTTAATGTGCTCTCCATCGGGGATTCCTGGAATCATTGTACAAAGGGGCTGGACAGGGAAGAGATGCTCGGAGTGTTTACGCCGGGCCATCTGCGTTCGCTCAATGCGCGCCGCATCCGTCCAAGCCACCAGATGCAGATAAAAAATGAAGTGTTCATCGAGGCACAGGAGCGTGAGACGTCGGAAGGCATACGGCAGACACGGATGGAGACGGCGATTGATGATCTGCGCGACGACTTCTGTCCTGATATACTTGCGGCAGGCATCAACGAAAAGAAGGGAATTCGCGAATATGCGATGCAGGCGGAGTTCTTTGATGGGCCGTTTTTGATCGGCAGACTGCTGGAAGAGCCGCAGACCGGTGGCTATGCCATCGGTGAGCTGCTGTATACGCTGCCCTATGAGATCGGGGAAATGACAAGGCTATTGACGGTGTTCCATGGCAACCACCTGTCGCCCGAAGATCAGAAGAAGAAGGAGCAGCTGGTCCAAGAAGGAAACGCTACCGGATTCGGGTTCTCTGAATCGTGCCGGCGGCTGAGAGGAGTTTTTGAATGAGCAGTTCACATACCGTTTCTTATACCTGCCCCTATTGCGGCAAGGAATTTGAAGTGGAAGTGTATGACGTCGTTGAGGCGTCAAAGGATCCGGATCTTCGTGAACGGAGCATTTCGGGAGATATTTTCCATCATACGTGTCCGCACTGTCAGAAAGAGTTTCTTTTGATGAATCCGCTGCTGTATGTGGACAGGGAGAGGAAATTCGTGATCTATGTGTCCGAAGAGCAGCCGCCGAAGGAAATGCTTGACCTTGGCAGCCGGCTCAACGCGAAGCACTATACGCTGCGCCGCTGTCCGACGGTACGTGAGTTTACGGAGAAGATTCAGCAGCTGGAAGACGGCATCGACGATCGTCTTGCGGAGCTGGCGAAGTATGACAGCTTCATCGATGTTATTGAACAGAAGAAGGCCAAGGCCGAAGAAATTACGTCGGTCGAATACCAGAGCAGGACGGATGATGTTGTGAAGGTCAATGTCCGTTTTACGGAAGGCAGGGGCATGGGATTCATGATTCCGTTTGCCGGTCTGCAGGAGGAGTTTGACGCGGACCGTGATCTGTACCGGGTTGATAATGCGTCGTTTCCGGTCGTTAATGAAGCCTGGATTGTGAAGCTGTTTGAAAATACGCAGATGCCGGATTCCATTAAACAGATCAAGCCGTCCTGAACCTTACGGGATTGAAATAGAAATAACGGCGCTTTTGAAATGTGTGGGGTTAGAGTCAAACCGGAGCGATAAATCTCTGGGGTAACTGGCGCCCCATAATCATGAACTCAGCGCCCGAGTCATCTGAAGTAAGACATGACCTTACAACTGGTT
>Ga0256406_1007749_pt1 | contig 10021 bp, 7 predicted proteins | sample RumenRJG_03DNA_FD_185986 | JGI IMG/M metagenome (GOLD analysis project Ga0256406, IMG submission 185986) | Bovine rumen microbial communities from Lethbridge, Alberta, Canada - RJG_03 | ecosystem: Host-associated > Mammals > Digestive system > Stomach > Rumen | place: Canada: Alberta | collected...
CACCAACTTCCGCACATGGCTCAGCGACATCCGTTTCAATGAGGCCGTGCGCATGATGAAGGACTTCCCCCAATACAGCAACGATGCCATCTCGACTGAGTGTGGTTTCTCGTCGCACACGCAAATCAACAGGCTCTTCAAACAGAAGACGGGGCTCTCGCCCAGCCAATGGCGCAACCAGTTCGTATAGAGACACCCGTACGTTCCAACTTCTGCAAAAAGTTTTTCTACTCTACGCCCCCGCCCTATAAGGTGTTGCATTTCCACAAATGCAACACCTTTTTTCGTATAAATGCAACAAATACCGTACAAAAGCAACTACCCTGCTTGGCTGAAATATATTAATTTTGCCATACTGCAAAACGTATGGGAGAAACGACCGCTAAAGGTACCATGAGATTTTATCTACGGCAGCGCAACAACCTAACTCGAATGCAGAACAAATAGATAGACAAACTAAAAAACAAATTATAGATGAGACAGTTCATACAAGCACATCGTTCATCCATTCTGTACACAACATTATTGTCTATAGGCATCGAGATAAGCCTTGTAGATCATTCGTTGGTGGCAAAGAGTATCGTGGAAGCAGTCGCCACATTTGTATGCGTTCTATTTATCGTCAGTATTGTGGGAGACATCAAGAATAACAAATATTCCTTTGTGTCAAAGCCAAAGAGAAGGAATGTCTTTTCCTACATCGATGTGGCAATTTGCCTTATTGGCGTACATGCCAATATTCTATCTGAATCGGAGCATTGCTTCTGGGTCTTCATGCTCGTAATTACAGTTCTAAAAATCATTCTACCCTACATCACAGCTAAGATCGGGAATTACTTCATTAGGATAGGTAACAAGAGAAGTCGTTCAAGTCTTGCAAGATAGATAGATTTGCAGCAGGTGAGTGCGCAATGGCAAGACGGAGAGACACCTTTCAGCAATGAGCAAGGCGCGGTCCTTATGGCCGCGCCCTGTAATAGGTTCTTCTGTACACACAGGCGAGAGCACCTGTACAACAGCAGGAAAATGGTAAGACCGTATACTTAAGAAGCAGCTCGATTATTTAGCCTCAGTCTTAGCCTCCTCTTTATTCACTTCCTCACCAGCCTTTTTAGCAGCGGGTTTCTTGGTAGCCGTCTTCTTGGCTACTTTCTCACGCAGTTTCGTCTCGGCAGCCTCCATCTTCTCAATGCGTGCCTTGAGACGTTCTATCTCCTTGTCTTTCATCTCAATCTCGTCGCCTTCGTTCTTGATGGTCGTCAGCAGCGAGTTGAGCTCATCGTTGTCGATTTCAGAAGGATAGAGCGCATTGACACGGTTGATGAAGTCACCCAGGATATTCATATAGTTGGTGAAAGCATCAAACGGACTGCTATAGATACCTCTGTCGATGCCCACCTGTGACGGTTTGGTGGTCATGAAGCGGAAGTTGTTGCTTGCCTGCAAGTAGTTCCAGTCCAAGTTGATCTTCGGGTCGTTGGCAATATGCACGCGGTCGGCCATGCTGTAGAGCTTGTTGAAAGCCTCACGCTGCATCGAGTTGCCGAGGAAGCTGCTCACGTCGCGTTCCTCATCGGTCCACGACAGCGTGTCAGGCACGTTGAGGTCGCCGACGCTCTTGAACTCGTCGCAGATCTCCGACGGTGTAGCGAAGCCGATGCCCTTTTCCTTGGCAAATCGTGGCAGTGCCTTGAGGAATTCAAGGATGTTGCTTGACAACGGCTGTGCGATGCCTAAGGCAGACAGTTCCATGAAGATATTGATTACTTGCTCTTCCTCGGGGAACTGGGCAATGCGGTCGATGTACTGGTCGGCAAAGAGCGGATAGCCTTCCCAGTCGCTGTCGTTGAAACGCAGACAGATGTCGTCGCTCAGCGCAATGTCGCGCAGCAGCAGTTTGAGTTTCGGTGCCAGGGCGCAGTTGTACACGTAGTGTGGCGACTTCCACCCCAGCACGTGCTTGGCACCTTCGGTGAGCATACCCTTGAAGCCCATCCGGGCCACTTGCGAGCCAATGTCATCGCTGTAGATGAGTGAAGAGTTACGCAGCACCTTCGGCTTTTGTCCAAACGTCTCCACAATCTTCTTACATTGTGCCTTGACATTGGAGGCAAAGGCCAGGGGGTCAACGAGCGACGAGAGACCATGGGCATAAGGCTCCGCCAGGAACTCCACACAGCCGGTCTTGGCAAGCTCCTGGAGTTTCTCAATGACCTCAGGCGCATAGAGCTCCAACTGTTCCATGCCGACACCGGAAAGTGAGAACGCCACACGGAAGTAGTCACCGTTCTCGGCAATCATGTCACCGATGGCATTGAGCGCAGGGATATACGAATGCTGCGCGATGTTAGTAATGGTACGCTCGTTCTCGTAATCGTCGTAGTAGTAATGGTCAGTACCAATATCGAAGAAACGATAACGTTTCAAGTGTACGATCTGATGGATCTCGAAATATAGACAAATCTTTTTCATTTTTCCTTTGGGCTTTTACGTTCGAGCAATCGATTGCTCAAGCAGGTAGTTGGTGTATGACTTAATGATTACTTCCAGTGCAGGGTACGGAGATACAGTTCTCTTATCCATGCCCCCACCTTTTCCCAGGTGATTTGAGCCACTTCTTTCTGTCCTTCCTCCGAGAGATAATGAAAGAGGCTTTCGTTGTGGCAAATGCTGTAGATGGCGTCAGCCAGGGCGTTGATGTCCCAGTAGTCTATCTTGAAGCAGTTGTCCAGTATTTCGGCGCATCCGCTCTGCTTGGAGATGATGGTCGGCGTGCCGCACTGCATGGCTTCGAGTGGTGAGATGCCAAACGGCTCACTGACCGATGGCATGACATAGACGTCGGAGTCTTTAAGACATTCATAAACCTGCTTGCCACGCATGAAGCCAGGGAAATGGAAGCGGTCGGCAATGCCCCGCTCAGCGGCCAGATAGATCATCTGGTCCATCATGTCGCCCGAGCCGGCCATGCAGAAACGAATGTTATGGGTGCGGTGCAGCACCATGTTGGCAGCCTCAACGAAATACTCCGGACCTTTCTGCATGGTGATACGTCCGAGGAACGTCACTATCTTTTCCTTTCCGGTATGGTCCGGTCTCGGGATGGCGGCATTCTCAGCACTCAGCGGATAGACGGCATTGTGCACGGTAAACACCTTGCGCGGGTCTTGGTGATACTGGTTGATGACGGTCTGTCTGGTCAGTTCCGACACACACATGATGCAGTCGGCATGGTCCATACCGTCTTTCTCGATGCCATACACAGTAGGATTGACATGACCGCGCGAGCGGTCGTAGTCAGTGGCGTGTACATGGATGCACAACGGCTTGCCGCTCACCTGCTTGGCAAAGATGCCGGCAGGATAGGTGAGCCAGTCGTGGGCATGAATGATGTCAAACTGCTCGGTGCGAGCCACGACGCCGGCAATGATGCTGTAGTTGTTGATCTCGTCGTGAAGGTTACTGGGGTAGCCTCCGGCAAACTCCATGCATCCCAGATCATTGACATGCATGTAATTGAAATCGGCATACAAGTGGTCACGGTAGCGGTAATAGTCATTAGGGTCCATTAAGTTACCGATACGTGACTTTACATAATCATAGTTGACATCACGGTAGACGATAGGCACACAGTTCATGGCCACAATACGGGCGAACGTATGATCCTCATCGCCCCAGGGCCGGGGCAGGCAGAGCGTGATGTCGATGTCGCCCTGTGCGTGCAATCCCTCGGAGATACCGAAGTTGGCAGTGGCAAGGCCGCCATACACATGAGGAGGATACTCCCATCCAAACATTAATACTTTCATTAGCAGGTCCTCCTTATATTATTCATTATAGGTTTCTAACAGTTCAGCGGCTCTCAGAATCTCGGCCACATTGGCCGCAAACGAGATAGCGCCTCGTCCACGGAACGGCGGGTTGCCGTCGAAGAGTTCCGGCAGCGTTCCTATGCAGTGGTTGAACATCTCATCCTCGTAGCCGATCATCTGCCGCTGGATAAAGCTCAGACGCGACCGCTTGTACAGCTTAAGGCAGGCCTCGATGTAGAAGCCTTCAAGCCACGGCCACGCAGTGCCCTGGTGATAAGCCAGATCACGTTGTGCCTGCGGCCCGACATACATTGGGTTGTAGCCTGTGCTCTTAGGAGAGAGCGTGCGCAGACCTTTGGGCGTAAGCAGCTCACGCGTGCACATGTCCAGCACACTGCGCTTCTGCTCTGGGGTGAGCGGTGAATAGTCGAAGGCTACCGGGAAAATCATGTTTGGACGCACACACAAGTTAGGTTTGTCACCATCGACGAAATCATAGAGATAGCCATAAGGGTTGACAAACGTCTTGACGAATGCCTCTCCGCACTTGACAGCCATGTCGTGGAGCCGTGCGGCACGCTCGTTGTCGCCCTTCGCATTGGCCAACTGCTCAGCGAAGCAGAGGTCGTTGTACCACAAGGCGTTGATCTCTATCACATAGCCAGTACGCGGCACCACGGGCAAGCCTTTGGATGTAGAGTTCATCCACGTAACGGCTTTCTTCGTGCCGTCGACCTTGAGCAAGCCGTTGTCGTCAAGCTCGACGATGGGATGCTTGTTGGCAGAAAGATAGTCGATGATGTCGTCGACCAACTTGCCATAGTGCTCCATGCAGGCCTCGGAGCCCACCTTATGGTCATATTGCTGAATGGCCCACAATGCCCACAGTGGCACGTCGGGCTGTTCCATTTCCTTAATGAGACCGGTCTGTTCCTTTTCTTCCATGAACTGCCTCAGCTGTCGCGTAGCCGTCTTCATGGCATCCTCGAAATAATCTACCTCGTCGATGCTCAGCGTCAGGCCCGGCAGCGACAGGAATGTGTCGCGGGCCCTGCACTTGAACCACGGATAGCCTGCCAGCAGATAGCGCTCGCCGTTCTTATCGTGAACGTGGAACTGGTGGGCCGCATTGATCAGACAGTGGATGAAGTTGTCACGTGGAGTACGCTCGGCAGCCTCCTCTGTAAAGAGGGCTTTCAATCCGCGGGGCTTCGACTCACTGGTGGAGGCTGCAAAGACGATGCTCTCACCTTTCTTAATAGGAATGGAAAAATAGCCGGGCACATACAAGTCCTCGTTAGACGAATAGCCTCGTTCCTGCTCCTTGGGATACTCTATCCCGCGGTACCAGTCGGGCTGAAACACGAACTCGCCCTTTTTGGAGAACTGCATGTAGAGATAAGGATAACCGTCGTACATGCGCGTGCGGATGCCATTTGGCACCTCCTCGTAATCACGACTGGCCACGCTGTTCTCATGGGTGAACTGCCTCACGCTGCGAAAGGCGAGGAAGGGTCTGAACTGCAATGTGGTGGCCGAGTGCGCATCCACCAAGGTATAACGTATCAGGATACGGTCCTGGTAATGCTGAAAGACGGTCTCCCGCTTGAGGATCACGCCTCCCACCCGATATGTGGTAGTAGGAATCTTATTGCAGTCAAACTCCTGGATGTACTTATGTCCGTTAGGGCTGAAGGTATTGCCTTGATACTTGTGAAGGCCAAGGTTAAAAGCTGCGCCATGCTGTATGACGGAGCAGTCAAAAGAAGACAGCAGCACATGATTGTCATCGTCCATCTCCGGAACTGGAACCACCAGCAGACCGTGATATTTGCGCGTATTACAGTCTACGATGGTCGTACACGAATAGGCACCCGAGCGATTTGTACGAATCATCTCCTTTTGGAGCGACTCCTGCAAATTGATCATCAAGGGCCTTTCAAATTTGAGATAGCTCATATCAACAGTGGTTTTTATAGGTTCGACTAAGGGGTGTTAAACGCATCAAGAACAGAGGACCGAAGCTCTCCCCCTTTTGCACCCCAAAAATACAGAAAAAAACAGGCACAGCAAAGATTCAGGCAGTATTTTTAAATTATTTTAAATTTAATGCAACCGATTTCCTTGGCAAGCACCTAAAATATGCGGTTGCAGCTCATCGGCCATCAAATAAATTGAGTATGGCATTCACCTTCTCATCCATCGGTTTTGAGGCACTAATCCAATGAATTTGCGTGCCCCGCCGCTCCATGCCGCGAAACCAGGTCATCTGCCGCTTGGCAAACTGATGAATGGCGATTTCCAACTGACGGAACATCTCGTCGTAGGACAGTTGGCCGATGACATACTCCGTGACGTACTTGTATTCCAACCCATAATAAATAAGGTCATCAGGCTTCACGCCACTGTCAAGCAGGCTCCGTATCTCCTCCACCATGCCATTGTCGAGACGCTGCCTCAGTCGGGCCGTGATCTTCCGTCTTCGCTGTTCCCGGTCGATGTCCACACCGATGACAAGCGAGGGCACCGGCGGCATCTGTCGCAGCTCCGTAGCATGGTCAAGGTTGTAGGTTTCTATCTCTATGGCACGGATGGCGCGCTGACAGGAGTCCACGTCAGTGGTATTGTGCATCACCGACCCTGTCCGCTGCTTCAGTTCCACAAGCATTGCCGTCAGTTCCTCCAGCGACTTACCCTCAAGCCGGAGGCGCAGTTCCGGGTTTTGTGGTACCGGCGAGAGCGCATAGCCCTTGAGTACGGCCTCAATGTACAATCCCGTACCGCCACAGAGCACGGGCACACGGCCGCGGCCTACAATGTCATCGTAAGCCACATGGAAATCGCGCTGATACTGGTAGAGGTTGTACTTCGTGCCAGGCTCGGCAATGTCGATGAGGTGGTAAGGCACCGGCTCGCCGTCAACGACATAGTCGGCCAAGTCCTTGCCCGTGCCGATGTCCATGCCGCGGTACACCTGGCGGGAGTCAGCGCTTATAATCTCGCCATGAATCACGTGGGCCAGACGGGCGGCCAGGTCCGTCTTGCCACTGGCGGTAGGACCGAGAATAGTAATCATTGTCTGCATGTGTAGAGTATTAATCCGTCGCATGCGCTCACCGTGAAAGCAGTAAGGACGCATTGCAACGGCAAAAATAATGAATTTAATCGTCACTATCATTGAAAAAAGCAAAAAAGTGGTGCACGCTTCATTTGTTTTCCATCTTTTTAGTATCTTTGCAAGCAAAGAAAAGAACATTTAATTTATTCAACAACAAAACTTAAGGTAAAATGACAATCGATGAATTCAACTTTGCCGGCAAGAAGGCAATCGTTCGTGTAGATTTCAATGTGCCATTGGATGAGAATGGCCACGTGACCGACGACACCCGTATCCGCGGTGCACTGCCCACTCTGAAGAAGATTCTGGCTGACGGCGGTGCTGTCATCATGATGAGCCACATGGGCAAGCCTAAGGGCAAAGTCAATCCCAAGCTGAGCTTGAAGCAGATTGTGCCCAACGTGTCTGAGCGTCTGGGTGTGGAAGTGAAGTTCGCTCCCGACTGCGCCAAGGCAGACGCCGAGGCTGCTGCTCTGAAGCCAGGTGAGGCTCTGCTGCTGGAGAACCTCCGCTTCTATCCCGAGGAGGAAGGCAAGCCCGTTGGTGTCGAGAAGGGTACTCCCGAATACGACGAGGCTAAGAAAGAGATGAAGGGCCGTCAGAAGGACTTCGCCAAGAAGCTCGCCAGCTACGCTGACGTATATGTGAACGATGCCTTCGGTACCGCTCACCGCAAGCACGCTTCTACCGCTGTCATCGCTGACTACTTCGATAAGGACAGCAAGATGCTCGGCTACCTCATGGAGAAAGAGGTAAAGGCCATCGACAACGTCATGAAGAACGCCAAGCACCCCTTCACTGCCATCATCGGCGGTTCAAAGGTCAGCTCTAAGCTCGGTGTCATCAAGAACCTGCTCGACAAGGTCGACAACCTGATCATCGGCGGTGGCATGGGCTATACCTTCATCAAAGCTCAGGGCGGCCACATCGGCAACTCTCTGCACGAGGACGACCTCATGCCCGAGGCTCTCAACGTCATCAAGATGGCTAAGGAGAAGGGCGTGAACCTCAGCCTCTCCGTGGCTACTGTCTGCGGTCAGGAATTCACCAACGACACACCGCGCAAGGTATTCCCCATCAACGAGATTCCCGACGGATGGGAGGGCATGGATGCCTCTGAGGAGAGCCTCGAAAACTGGAAGAAGATCATCCTCTCTTCCAAGACCATTCTGTGGAACGGTCCTGTCGGCGTGTTCGAGCTTGAGAACTTCGCTCACGGCACCGGCGAGATTGCCAAGGCTGTAGCACAGGCTACTCAGGAGAACGGTGCTTACTCTCTCGTTGGCGGTGGCGACTCTGTGGCTGCTGTCAACAAGTTCGGCCTGGCCGACAAGGTGAGCTACGTCTCTACCGGTGGTGGTGCCATGCTCGAGGCTATCGAGGGCAAGGTGCTCCCAGGTGTGGCTGCCATCAAGGGCGAGTAATCGTCACACCATATAGGTGAGTATTCATCACATTATAATACCATGAATCCCGCAAGCCCGCATGATGGACTTGCGGGATTTTTCGTAAGATTGCTCATATGAAACACGTTATTGCTCTACTGTATGTTCTCTTCGCCCTCGCGTCCTCCGCACAGGCACAGCGCAATGAGATACTGGCACCCAACATCGCGTCGCTGCAGGTCATCGCCAACAACGATTGGATGAGTCTGCCCGTCATCACGCTCGACAACGGCGAGTACGTGACCATCGGCTTCGACGAACTGTCACACGTCGTCCATCGCTATTGCTACAAGATAGAGCACTGCGAGGCTGACTGGACCACGTCGGAGGAGCTCTTTGAGAGCGACTTCGTCAACGGCTTTGCTACAGGCAACACCATCGACGATGCCGAACAGTCCATCAACACCAACACGCTCTACACCCACTATGCCTTCACGTTGCCCAACGACAAGTGCGCGCCACGGCTCAGCGGCAATTACCGCGTCACGGTGTACGACGAGAACAACGACAGCCAGCCCGTGCTCACGGCGTGTTTCATGATTGTGGAACCAGGCATGAAAGTGGGCCTCAGCGTCACCAGTAACACCGACATCGACATCAACCACAGCCATCAACAGGTGAGCATGAGTGTGGACTATGGGGGACTGCGCGTCACCGACCCTGCCACGCAGATACGTACCGTCATACTGCAGAACGAGCGATGGGACAACGCGGTGGTCAATGCCAAGCCACAGTATGTACGCAGCGACGGACTGATGTGGGACCACAACCGCGATCTTATCTTCCCCGCTGGCAACGAATACCGCAAATTCGAGATGCTCGACGTCACGCATACCACTATGGGGCTGGAAAGCATAAAGTGGGACGGACAGCAGTATCACGCCTGGGTGTGGCCCGATGAACCGCGGCCAAGCTACGTCTACGACGAGGATGCCAACGGTGCCTTCGTCATCCGCAACTCAGACAACGAAGAGATCAACACTACGTCGGACTATGCCATTGTTCATTTCCGGCTGAAATCGCCACGTCTCGGCAACGACATCTATCTCAACGGCAACTGGACCAACGACCGCTTTCTGCCCGCGTATCGCATGGAATGGAATGCGGAAAAACAGCAGTATGAAGGGGCCGTTCCTCTGAAACAGGGCTATTACAGTTATCAGTACCTGCAAATGACGTCCGACGGCACCCTGCAACCCATCCCGTCTGAGGGCTCGTTCTATCAGACTGAAAACAAATACCAAGCCCTCATCTATTATCGTGGACAAGGACAGCGCACCGACCGCCTGGTAGGATATGGCGAAGTAGGCATGAAACCAGACGGCAGCAACCAATAAGCGACCAGCCAACCACATGTGAGCACCACAACGGGGTGCCACCATTGCTCTCCAAGCACTGGGTTTGCCGGGTGCACCGTATTATTGCCCAATGGACAGTTTCTTCAAACATCACAAGACATTCATTTTTGGGGGGATGGGAAATCCTATGGCAAAACAGAAGACGCTGTCTTATGTCTCAATAATTGTCCTATAAAATGACAATATTTTAACATTTGGGAAACACGCTGTTTCGTTCGAAACAAGCACGAAATGGGGAATAAAAGAAGACGAGGAAGCTGAAAAATCGGGTTCTCAGGCCGATGTCAG
>Ga0256406_1007750_pt1 | contig 10020 bp, 8 predicted proteins | sample RumenRJG_03DNA_FD_185986 | JGI IMG/M metagenome (GOLD analysis project Ga0256406, IMG submission 185986) | Bovine rumen microbial communities from Lethbridge, Alberta, Canada - RJG_03 | ecosystem: Host-associated > Mammals > Digestive system > Stomach > Rumen | place: Canada: Alberta | collected...
TCTTAAGGGTTATGAAGACATCAAGGAAGGCGATAGCTTGATTTTCTTCAAGGAAATCAAGGTTGCCCGTACCCTGAAGGATGTCGCTCGCGAAGAAGCCGAAGAAAAGGCCAAGAAGGCTGAGGAGTCCAATGAGTCGTAGAACTGACAGGTTGGACGAACAGTTCCGCGAGGAAATCGGCAAGCTCTTGCAGAAGGGCTTGAAGGATCCTCGTGTGAGCAGCCTCGCAAGCATCACGCGCGTCACGATTACCGATGACTTGAGCTACGCCAAGGTCATGGTGTCCGTGATGGGTTCCGACAAGGAAAAGCGTGATTCGCTGATTGGCCTCAAGAATTCGGCGGGTTATATCCGCACTGTTTTAGGCAAGGCGCTTAAGATCCGTAAGATTCCGGAACTGAATTTTGTTCTGGATGAAAACTTGGAACACGCCATGCATATCGAAAGCATTCTGGCCGAACTGAAGCAGAAAGGGGACTTGTAATTGAGCAATTCCGGCTTCGTTCTTTTGGACAAGATTGCTGGCGAAACTTCTTTTAAGGCCCTTTTCCCACTGAAAAGGGTCTTTTCTACGAAGCGCGTGGGCCACGCGGGTACGCTTGATTTGCGTGCCTCGGGCTTGATTATTGCGGCTACAGGCCGCTGCACGCGACTGTTGCCCTTTATCGAAGCCAAGGACAAGTGCTATAGCTTTAGGCTGCATTTGGGCTACGAAACCGATACCCTTGAATGGGACGGCGAAGTGGTGGAACAGGATGAGAGAGAATTCGGAGTTCGGAATTCGGAATTCAGCGTTGACAAAGAAGGTGTCATCCTGAGCGAAACGAAGTGTAGTCGAAGGATCTCTCGTGCTGATGTCGAACGTGTATTGCCGCAATTTACGGGTGATATCGAACAGGTCCCGCCCAAGTACTGCGCCGTAAAAATCAATGGCGTGCGTGCCAGCGACTTGATGGAACGCGGCCGTAATATTGAATTGAAGCCCCGCAAGATTCACATTGGCGAACTCAAGGTGATTGGCGAAGGTGAAGTAACCGAAGGCTGCTCCGGCAAGGAATTTGCGACCTTCGACTTGATTTGCGAATGTTCCAAGGGAACTTACATCCGCGCTCTCGGTCGCGATATTGGTCGTACGCTCGGGACCTACGCGTGCGTATCGCAGATACGCAGACACCGCATCGGCAATGTGACTTTAGATAAGGCGGTGCGTGGCGAGGACTTGACCCGTGAAAACCTTTTGCCGGTCGATGCGGTGCTCGACTTTCCGGTGGTGCGCCTTACCGACGAACAGGTGGCCGTGATTCGCCAGGGCAATTGGTTGCCGTGGAAAGAGAAAGTCGAGGGCGTAGGCCCCGAAGGCCATGTGTTTGCCGCGAACATGCAAGGCGAGGTCTTGAGCCTGTGTTTTTATGAGCCGGGCCGAATCAAGCCGAAATTCTATCTCGGAGAAGATGAAAAATGAAGCGTGCTGTGACGATGGGTAATTTTGACGGATGTCACCTGGGACACCAGGCGCTTTTCCGCACGCTCAAGGCCGTTGCCGAAGTGAACGGCTTGAAGCCTACCGTCATTAGCTTTGAGCCGCACTCCAACTATGTGTTGCGCACTCCTGGCGATCCGCTGCTCCTCACGACCACCGAAGAAAAGCGCGAATTTATCGAAAGTCTGGGTCTTGAATTTTTGGTGCTCCCGTTTACGCCCGAAGTGGCAAAGCTCCCGTTCGATGTTTTTGTCCGTCAGGAACTGATTGAAAAGCGTGGTGTTTGCTCCATGTTCTTTGGGCACGACCATTGCTTTGGCGCCGGCGGCAAGGGCAACTACGAAACCATTACGGCAGCCTTCCCGGAACTTTCGACGGCCATGCTTTCGATTGTGCTCCACAAGGGCGAACGCGTAAGCTCCTCTGCCGTGCGAAATGCCTTGTTGAATGGCGATGTGTCCCGTGCGCAGACTTATCTGGGCCGCCCGTACCGTTTGTCTGGAACGATTGTCGAAGGTAAGCGCCTCGGTCATACCATCGGTTTCCCAACTGCGAACCTTCAGGTGGAAAAATACAAGTTCTTGCCTAAGCATGGCGTGTATGTGGCAACTGCCCGCCTCCCGGGTGGTGTCGATGCGGACGGTGCGCATGACGAACGTTGCTTCCGTGCGGTGGTGAATATTGGTACGCAGCCTTCGACGGGTAACCAGCGCCTCGCTATCGAAGCTTACTTGCTCGACTTTAATGAAGATATTTACGGCCGCCCGATGGTGCTTGACCTGATGGCATATTTGCGCCCTGAACAGAAGTTCCCGAGTCTGGACGATTTGGTGCGTCAGATTGGCATGGACGCCGATACCGCTCGCAATTACAACGGCAATCACTGGGCTGAATAATTAAGTTTTTTCCCTTTTGCCTCAAAAAAGAGTATATTAAAAGTACTTACTTGAGGTGTATATGGGAGCAAAGTTCTTATTGACATTGGGGCTCGCCCTTTCGGTGGCACAGGCGTTCGGTTCGGTTTATTACGTGGCGACCGACGGAAGCGACAATGCGGCAGGCACAAAGGACAAACCTTTCGCGACACTCAACAAAGCGAATAAGGTGGTTGCCGCGGGCGATACCGTCTGGATCCGCGGCGGCATCTACGACTTGCGCGACACAGTTTTCTACGCACGATACAAGATGACTGCGGGCATTCTGTTGACCGCCAGTGGTGAAAGCGATGACAAACGCATCCATTACCTTGCCTATCCGGGTGAACGCCCGATTTTTGACGCGACGAACCTCCCCGTGGCTGCAGGCGGGGAGCATAGTGACGGCACACCCGAAGGGGCGATGTACACTTCGCCTATCGTGATTGCGGCGAAGTTTCTGCATCTGAAGGGTTTCGATGTCCGCAACACGCCCATGATACACAATTCCAATTCCGGAATTTTCCTTTACGCGAGCAAGCATATCTTCTTGGAGCAGATAGATAGCCACCACAATGCGGGCCCGGGATTCTTTGCGAACGACGGTGCCGCCGATGGCGGTGGACACATCTTCTTGAACTGCGATGCACACGACAACTACGACCCCTTGGGCTGGCAGGGCGATGGCGAGAACGCCGACGGCTTCGGTGCGCATTACCAGAAACCCGGCGAAGGCGATACCACCAAGTTCATCGGGTGCCGCGCCTGGTGGAACAGCGATGACGGCTTTGACTTTATCAACCAGGAATTCCCCGTGGTGCTGGAGAACTGCTACGCCATGGGGAACGGCTACAGCGACTACGGGCTTGGCAATCCGAAAAACGGAAACGGACACGGCATCAAGATGGGCGAAAGCACGCTCGGTGGCGGGCGGCATACCATCAAGTTCTGCGCCGCCTGGAAAAACAAGTCCACGGGCTTCTATGCGAACTACACCGGTGCCGGCAGCAAGTGGCTCAACAATACATCCTACATGAATGTGGACCGGGCATTCAGCATGGCATCAACACTTTTCGACTCCGAAGGCAACCGCCTTGCCGAAGTGGCTCCGCTCACGGGCGATAACGCGCACGTGCTCAAAAATAATATCGCCTTCCCGAACAAGCTCTCGCAAATCGGAGAATGCTGGGAGAAGATTTCGAGCCAGAACATCGACCACTATGTGGAATGTCCGGCGGGTGAAAATAACACGTGGAACTTGAAACTCGATCTGACTGAAGACGACTTTGTAAGTCTCGATGACCCGAGCATGACCGTAACGGGCGAAGACCTTTCGAAGATTCCTGGAATGCTTGGCCCGCGCAATGCGGACGGCAGTTTGCCAAACGTAGATTTCTTGAAGCTCAAGAAAGGAAGCCGAGCCATCGACAAGGGCGAAAATCTCGGCTTCCCGTTTGCAGGCGAAGCTCCTGATCTCGGCGCATTCGAATACGGACTTTCGAGTAGTTCCGCAGCGTCTCGCATCATGCCACAAAAGAGAATTGGCACCGAGACGCCGGTCCGTCCCAATAACATGAAGGGATATCGCGACCTCAAAGGCCGCCACTATGAGAAACTGATTCGCTATCGCGTAATGTTCTAGCAGAACTTTTTATATTTGCGCCTGTAAAACGAATGTCCAAAATTCTGGATTAGGTGGAATTTGTGAAATATTTATTTGTTCAAAAGCTCGCGCTGAATGCGTTGCTTGCGTGCAACGCAGCGCTCCTTTTTTCTTGTGGCGATTCCTCGTCGGCAAACGATGACGAAACGGAAAGCCTGAGCAGTTCTTCGTTTGTTCAGGGTGAACCGGTTGATTCGTCTGAATCCCAGAATGGAGTGGCGGAAGGTGGCTCGTCCAGCGAATCCGATGTGGCAGATGATGGAACTGTTTCTAGCAGCTCCGTTGCCCGAGAGTCTGCTTTGCCGCCTTGCAAGACCGATCGCGAAGACAATTGCGAATATGGCTTTGTGGTGGATGCCCGTGATGGCCAAACGTATAGGACCGTAAAAATCGGTAAGCAAGTTTGGATGACGCAGAATATGAGATATGCGGCTCCCAAGTCGGCTGAAACGAAGGATTCCATAGGAACATGCTATAAAGACCAGTCCTCATATTGCAACAGGTATGGACGACTCTATTATTGGAACGAAGCAGTCAACATTTGCCCGGACGGTTGGCGCTTGCCCGATTCGTTGGATTTTGCCATACTGGTTGCTTCGGTGGGTGGCGTTGATACTGCCGGCAAAAATTTGAAATCTATCAAATATTGGGACGACTATGAAGGGTATGACACCAAAACGGGAGAGCATATAGAAAGGCCTGGCAACGGAACTGATCAATATGGTTTCACGGTGCTTCCGGCAGGCTATACAGCCTATAACAATGAGGTTTCGGCTGTAGGTGTAGCAACCTACTTCTGGACGACTTTGGAACTCAATGATGAATATATGAGAAACGTCTCGTTCCGTAACTCCAATGGCAAGGTCGAGCTCGATGCAAGAGGTAAAAAGGAAGGGGATCTGCGTTCTGTGCGCTGCCTTAGAAACAAAGGTCCTGCCGTTAGCGAAGAACTTAAGATCGGTTGTGAAAACTGTGAATATGGCTCCTTGACGGATGAACGTGACGGACAAACTTACAAGACGGTAAAAATTGGAAGTCGTTGGTGGATGGCCGAAAATTTGAATTACAGATACATCCAGCAAATGGTAGACGACCGTGGGGAAGACTCATCGAGCTACTGCTTTAATAATGATCTGAGCTATTGTGAAAAGTGGGGCAGACTCTATTCCATTAGTGGGGCGTGGGATAGTGTTGGACGTTTCTCTTCTAGTAGTTTGGGGTGCGGCTATAACACGAAGTGTGAGCCAAGCGAGAATGTTCGAGGTGTCTGCCCGGAAAATTGGCATTTGCCTAGCTATGAGGATATGGATGACTTGATGGAAACTGCAGGTCCCCATATGGAGACGGCGTTAAATTTGAAGACTGTTAATGAATGGGAAGGTTATGACGTTGGGATCGATGCCTTTGGATTTTCGGTACGTCCTGCAGGCATGAAGGGGGGACGTGATAAATATGTAAGTGAGAATACCGGCGCTTATTTCTGGACCGCACAGCGTACTAAAGGCGATGGTGTCTATATCATGTATTTTGTAAGCGGACAGCCGTATGCTTGGACATTGCAAGATGCAGGTTTCAGGGCTGCCTATTCTATCCGTTGCGTGATGGATGAAACCCCGTAGGAATTGTCGCGATTCTTGTCATACAAGGTGAAGTAATCTAGGTTATTTTCGCCACCAAAGTACGGTCTGGCTCGACAGAGTCATGATTGGTTACTATATTTTTGTGCAGTAAAACAAATGTTCACTATGTGATAGTAGCAAAGTTTGTGAGGTGCACATGGCCCTAGAAAATATGGATCAGGAACAGCGGGAAGCGGTGGAAACCACCGAGGGTTTTGTGCGCGTGGTGGCGGGGGCTGGCTCCGGTAAGACCCGGACGCTGACCCAGCGTTACCTGTACCTGGTAAAGGAGATGGGCATTTCGCCGTCGAACATCCTGTGCGTCACGTTCACCAACAAGGCCGCGAACGAAATGAAAAAGCGCATTCGCACGGTGTTGGGCGGCGATGATAGCGGCTACATTTCTACGTTCCACGGCTTTTGCGTGCGATTCCTGCGCGAAGAAATCCATGTGCTGAATTACCCGAAAGAATTCATGATTCTGGACGAAGATGACCAGAAGTCCCTTTTGCACAAGGCCTACGCCGATTTGGGTTACTCGCTTAAGGATTTGAAAATCAGCAGCGTGATTGACTACATCGGGGGCCGAAAGGCGGCCGACATCAATTACGTTTCGCTTTTTGCGGAACTGCCGTCAGAAGGCATGACGACTAAAGACCATTTGCTTGCGCTTTCGGAAGCGGCCGATGACAAGTGGATGCGGGTTTATTACCGCTACCTTTACGAGCAGAAAAAGAATTACGCGCTGGACTTTGACGACCTGATTCTTTCGACGCTCTACATTCTCGAGAACTTTCCGGAACAGCTCGACAAGTGGCGCAAGCGCATGATGTACATCATGGTCGACGAATACCAGGATATCGACGGTCAGCAGTACCAGCTGGCGGATTTGCTGGCAAGCTACCACAAGAATCTTTTTGTGGTGGGCGACCCGGATCAGACCATTTACGGTTGGCGCGGAGCCGATGTCAACCGCATTCTGGAATTTGACAAGACTCACGAAAACACCAAGACGATTTTGCTGCAGAATAATTACCGTTCCACGCCCAGCATTTTGAAGGTGCCGGATGCGGTCATCAAGAACAACAAGTTCCGAATCGAAAAAGTCTTGAGGCCAAAGCGTGTCGGCGGCAAGACGCCTGTCTTTTACCACGCCAAGAATACCCGCGAAGAGGCCAAATGGATTGTAGAACAAATCCAAAATGCCGTGCAAAGCGCAGCCCATTACAAGGATATCGCGGTGCTTTACCGCATGCATTCACAGTCGCGTTCTGTAGAAGAAGCCTTGATGGCCGAAGGTATTCCTTACAAGGTTTACAGTGGGGTAGGCTTTTACCAGCGCAAAGAAATCAAGGATGTCATTTGCTACTTGCGAATGCTGGTGTACGCCGACGATTTGTCGTTCATGCGTACGGTGAATACGCCCAAGCGCCAATTTGGGCCCCGCAAGATTGCGACGTTGCAGGCCTTTGCCGATGCTCGCGGTGTCGGACTCTACGAGGCTCTGCTTGAAATTGTTTCGGAAGCGGGCCTTTTGAACAATGTGGCCGCCGATGTTTCGTCTCAGGCGGAGCTTTCTTCTGTCGGAAACGAAAATCAAAAAATCGATTTTGACTGCAAGGGGTTCTTGGCCCGAAGCAATGTCGTGGAATACGTGAAGCTGATTGAAAAGTACCGTTCCCGCTACAAGGATATGAGTGTCTCCGAAGTTCTCGCGAAAATTCTGCGCGAAACCAAATATGAAGAAATGCTACGCCTAGATGGCGATGAAGACCGCCTCGACAATCTGGCGGAACTCAAGCAGGGCATTCTGGAATTCGAGAATTACTACGAAGAAGACGCTTCGCTAGACGAATACTTGCAGAACATTGTGCTATTCACGAATGCCGACGAAGACACGGAAGAAAAAGACCGCGTGCAGCTCATGACGATTCACAATGCGAAAGGCTTGGAATTCCCGTATGTATTCGTATGCGGCTTGAACGAAGGCTTTTTCCCAGTCAAGCGCGTGCAGAACAAAATTCAGCTCGAAGAAGAACGCCGCTTGGCCTATGTGGCATTTACCCGCGCCGAGAATGTACTTTGTTTGAGCGATGCCGAAGATGGTGTTGCAGGCGAAAGTGGAACCCGCTACCCGTCCAGATTCCTGCTCGAAATGGATATGGGCGGACTGAATATCGCCCGCGGCATTTCAGAAGATTTTCTCGAGGCCGCGAAAGCCTACATCGCAAACATCGATCGCGACCGCGAATTTTTGAGCGACGAAAGCCTTGGACTTGTAAAAAAAGCACCTTCGGCCGAGTTTGCCGAGGGCGACCGCGTAATGCATAAAATCTTTGGCGTAGGAACCGTGAAGACGGTAGACGAAAAGAATTTCTGCTACGAAATCGCCTTCGAAAAGTTCGCAACTCCGCGTTCTATCCAATTTGATTTTCCCTTGACGCGAGCTTAGAAAGAGCTATCCTTGCGCTTGTTTTCCCGTTTTTCGGGCGGGAACGGTATATCTCAAAATACGACAGTATTTGTCGCAGTAATTACCTATTTTTAGACAATAACGGATATTGCAAAAAAATCCAAACGGGGGACCAATATGGCAAGGGATCTTTCAGGTACACCGAAGTGGGACATCCTTCGGAATTTCTACCGCGACTTCGATAACGGCCGCAAGCACGGATGTGTCGAGAAATGGAAAAAGGAAATGCCCAAAGGCGGACTCGAACGGGATCACTTTGAAATCAGAATCCATACCGAATTCCTAGAGGACCGCCACGAAAAACTGAACAAGGAATTCCGCTGGACCTACGCGAACAAGAAAAAGCTCATCGTACTCGACCAGCGTTTCAGGGAACTTCACCGGAACATCGCCCGCACCTTCGAGGCGACCAAGAAGGACATCGCTGCTCTCTCCGCGCAAAATCACAAGTGGTACAGGGAATACGAACTCGAATCGGAAATCTGCCCTGCGAACGACTGGGACATTCCCGGTGAACACGAATACATCAGCGATTTGCTTTTCTGGTACGCAAATTGGGGCTCCATCAACATCTGCTCAAGCACGAACGAACACTACCCCGACCGTCACAAGGTCTACCTCGTTCCCCCTTGGAAACAGATGCTGCTCGTCGACAAGTTCGTCAAGGACGATGTCACTTGGGAACTCGACTCGCTCCTCTACGACAGCGAATCAAGCCTGTACACCTTCCACGACATGGTCCACATGAGACCAGAACAATTCGAAGTGCGATACACATTGAGTTTTTAAACAAAAGCGAGGATCTATGAGAGGACGATACATTTATCAGCTGGCGGCAACGATACTGCCGAATGGACGGGGCTATGATACCGTTGACCATGACCTGGGAATTTTCACGTCGCTACGCACCGCCAAAAAAGTTCTGCGGGATTACGTCAAGGGCGGAGATTTCTATTGCCCGACCTATAGTTTTTCCATCATGTACCTGCCCGTCAACAACGATCTGGATTATGAATCCGATAGGCAAATCAACGTCTATTCGCCCGATGGCAAATTGCAACTTTCGGAATTCAACATGATGTCATGCAACGGGGCGTGGAGCAAGAGCCTGAATATAGACCTTCGCGCCGTCATCGACATCGGCCCCGGCAAAAAGCCTTATTTCACGCTGTACAACCATTGGAAACGAGGACTCGCGACCAAATGCGCACGCATCTCCTTTCTGGAACCCAAATACGAACTGGGCTCCTCGTACAACAAATCCGTTTGGTTTCTGGACGATAACGAGAAAAAGATGCTCATGAAGTTCCTGAGAACAAAATGCAGGAGCATATTTAGCGACAAGTGCACGAACAACTGGATGAGCATCATCGGGGCGTTCAACAACGAAGTCCAAGGCGATGACGACAGCCGCATTTTACCCTACGATTTACCCATTCCGAATTACAACAAATTGGAACCGTAGTGAGATAATCCCTTTGGGCGTTCCCCGGCCAAATCGATGTGTCATCCTGAGCGGAGTGCAACGGAGTCGAAGGATCTAGCCGGGTCGGGCCATACTCGCACGCCGCTAACGGCGCGCTCACCGAGCCTTGCTTACGCAAGTCTCGTCCCTTCGGGTGACTGTCCCTAACGCGATTTCAGCAAATGTTGCTCCTTATCCCAATTATCAAACCGAAGAAACTTTGGTTCATAAGGTAAGTCACAAAATACATCATTCTGCATTGGGCCGTACACAACAACAATCACAGGATGAAGAACCTTGAGCATTTCAATAACGCCCAAATGCATCAGCCGTTTTTCATCTTGTGTTTGACAACATCCATATGTTCCGATAGCAACAATGGAATTATGCGGAATTCCGGCAAAA
>Ga0256406_1007754_pt1 | contig 10016 bp, 8 predicted proteins | sample RumenRJG_03DNA_FD_185986 | JGI IMG/M metagenome (GOLD analysis project Ga0256406, IMG submission 185986) | Bovine rumen microbial communities from Lethbridge, Alberta, Canada - RJG_03 | ecosystem: Host-associated > Mammals > Digestive system > Stomach > Rumen | place: Canada: Alberta | collected...
GCACCACCATTTCCAACCTGGCCCTTACGGTGGCCCAGGACGGCAAGAAGGTGCTGCTGGTGGACTGCGACCTGCGGAAACCCGTGCAGCACAAGATTTTCGGCGTCATCAACCAGGGAATCACCAATTGCCTGGCCCAGGGCGTTCCCCTGGCCCAGGTGCTGCACCCCAATGTGTTCCCCAACCTGGATCTTCTGACCAGTGGCCCCGTGCCGCCCAACCCGGCGGAACTCATCGGCAGTGAAAAACTCAGCAACCTGCTGGATAAGGCCGCCGAGAACTACGACTACGTATTCATCGACCTGCCGCCGGTGCTGGCCGTGACGGATGCCGCCCTGATGGGCAACCTGTCCGACGGCGTGGTGCTGGTGGTCCGCTCCGGCCTGGTCAGTCCCGAAGAAGTGCAGGAAGCCAAGAAACGCCTGCAGGCCGGCCACGCCAACATCCTGGGCGTAGTCCTGAACGGCGTCCCCCAGCAGCACAAAGGCTACGGCTACGGGTACTATTATTACGACTACTACGACGAAAATCACGAGAAGCATCATAAGAAGAGAGCGAAGAGTTCCTCTCACTCCTGATCCGTAGGGGCTTACCAAGACCGGCCGACGGCCGTGTCGCCCGGTAAGCCCGCCCAGAACACCTATTTTGTATCGTGAGATAAAGCAATTTGTTATTGTCCTTCCCTGAAAGGGAAGGGGGACCAGCCGAATGGCTGGTGGATGGGTCTTACACCCGATGTGAGACCCCCTACCCGCAAGCGGGTCCTTTCCCCCTTTCAGGGGGACACAAAACCTTTAAAGGAGGCCAAACCCCATGAACACATCCCTGACGAAAAAAATCCAGCAGGAGTTGCTGAATGGCATCAACATCCTGCTGGTCACCGGGGCCTATTGGCTCTGCTGGGAATATTTCTACGAAACCCAGTTGCGGGCTCCGTTCTACCATTGGGGCAACCTGATCATGGTGTTCCTGTTTGGCCTGTTCTACTACTTCACATCCCACCTGTACAACGGTTTCACCCTGCACATCAGCCGCATCTACGAACTGGTCTACAGCCAGGCCCTGGCTGCCTTTATCAGCGACGTCCTCATGTACCTGATCACCCTGCTGGTGAACCGGGTGTACATCAGCCCGTTCCCCTTTGTGCCCACGTTCCTGCTGCAGTTTATGCTCATCGTGTTCTGGTCCGTGGCTGCCCACCAGTGGTATTTCCGGGTGTTTCCGCCCAAAAAAACCGTGGTGATCCTGGGCCAGGGCCAGAACGTGGACAAACTGGTGAAGCAGTACGGCATGGATCTCCATTTCGACGTCCAGTCCGTGGTCACCGTGGACGAATGCATGGAACACCTTCCCGGGACCATCGGACAGGCCGAAGTGGTGTTCTGCTGCGGCCTTCACAGCCATGACCGGAATCGGATCACCAAATACTGTGTGGCCCATAAGATCGGGACCTATGTAATCCCCAGGATCGGGGATGTGATCATGGACAGCGCCAAAAAAGTCCACCTGTTCCACCTGCCCATGATGGCCGTCCAGCGGTACAACCCCAGTCCCGAATTCCTGTTCTTCAAACGCCTTTACGACATCGTCCTGTCCCTGGTGGCACTGGTGATATTCTCTCCGGTGATGCTCTGCGTGGCCGTGGCCATCAAAATCACCGACGGGGGAGACATCTTCTACCGCCAGAAACGACTGACCAAAGACGGCAAAATCTTCTCCGTCCTGAAATTCCGCAGCATGCGCATGGATGCCGAAAAGGACGGTGTGGCCCGGCTCAGCACCGGCGAAAACGATCCCCGGGTCACCCGGGTGGGCCGGTTCATCCGGGCCGTCCGCTTCGACGAACTGCCCCAGCTGCTGAACATCCTGAAAGGGGATATGGCCATCGTAGGGCCCAGACCCGAACGCCCCGAGATCTCCGCTCAGTACGCCCAGGAAATGCCCGAATGGAACCTGCGGCTCCAGGCCAAATGCGGCCTCACCGGCTACGCCCAGGTCTATGGCCAGTACAACACCACTCCCTACGATAAACTGCTGCTGGATCTGATGTACATCGCCCGGCCCAGCCTGTTCGAGGATTTTAAGATCATCTTCGCCACGGTGAAGATTTTGTTCATGAAAGAGAGTACAGAAGGGGTGGCTGAGGGGCAGGTGACAGCGGAGGTGGAGCCGGTGCATGGAGGAGAGAAAGAGTGCTAGTCAGTGTAGTTATGCCCACCTATAATTGTGGAAAGTACATATTGGAGTCCATCGATTCAGTCCTGGCTCAGACAATAACCGATTGGGAACTGCAGATTGTTGATGATTGTAGCACAGATGATACACAAGAAATTTTGAAACCCTATCTGGAAAAATATCCACAAATCCACTACTATAGACTTTCCCAAAATGGAGGTCCTGCTGTTGCAAGGACAGTGGCAATCGAACGGGCTGAGGGAAAGTATGTTGCTTTTCTGGACAGTGATGATTTGTGGCTGCCCGAAAAGCTGGAAAAGCAGATTTCTTTCATGAAAAATACGAAATCTGCTTTTTCTTGCAGTGCATATGCCTGCATGGATGATGAAGGGAACAGCTTGCATTATGCGTTGTTTCCTCCAGAAAAAACGGATTACGCAAAATGCATCCGACTTTCCAATCCCATTGGAAACTTAACGGCTATGTACGATCAGGAAATCCTGGGCAAGTTCCAGGTCCCTCCTATAAAAAAACGAAACGATTTTGCTCTTTGGTTACAGATTCTAAAGAAAACCACCTATTGTGCAGGCCTTCAGGAAGTGCTGGGGATATACCGGACAGGCAGAAAAGGATCCGTCAGCAGCAACAAGCTAAAACAGGCAAAGTACCATTGGCAACTCTATCATGATATTGAACACCATGGGATTTTGCGCAGTTTTTTTGAATTGGGATGCTGGGCTTTTGTTAAGGGAACCCATATTGGCTTAAATAAAAAAGAATTGAAATAATTGACACAGGAGGATACAAAGTGAGTACGATGAATATAGCGGTTGCCGGAACTGGATATGTAGGACTTTCTTTGGCAACACTCTTGTCTCAACATCATCATGTAGTTGCTGTTGATATTGTTCCCGAAAAAGTGGAATTGATTAACAATAGAAAATCACCAATTCAGGATGAGTACATTGAAAAATATTTAGCAGAAAAAAATTTGGATTTAACTGCCACATTAGATGCGGAGAAAGCTTATAAAAGGGCAGATTTCGTTATTATTGCTACACCCACTAACTATGATCCCCAGAAGAATTTTTTTGATACTTCTTCCGTGGAAGCCGTTATCAGATTGGTTATGGAGTACAATCCCAATGCCATTATGGTAATCAAATCCACAGTTCCAGTGGGGTATACAAAGCAGATCCGGGAGAAGATGGGGACGAAAAATATACTTTTCAGTCCTGAATTCCTGCGGGAAAGCAAGGCACTTTATGACAATCTCTATCCCAGCCGTATTATCGTAGGGACTGATCCCGATGATGCACATCTGGTAGAGTCCGCTCATACCTTTGCCGGCCTGCTCCAGGAAGGGGCTATCAAAAAAGACATTCCCACCCGCTTCATGGGATTTACAGAAGCTGAGGCTGTGAAGCTTTTTGCCAATACCTATCTGGCTATGAGGGTATCTTATTTCAATGAACTGGATACCTATGCGGAAGTAAAAGGCCTGCGTACCCAGGAAATCATCGATGGGGTCTGCCTGGATCCTAGAATTGGCGAATTTTACAACAATCCCTCTTTTGGTTATGGTGGATACTGCCTGCCTAAAGACACCAAGCAGCTTCTGGCCAATTATGAAAATGTGCCAGAAACCCTTATTAAGGCTATTGTAGATTCCAACCGGACCCGTAAAGATTTCATCGCTGACAGAGTCCTGGAAATGGCAGGCTATTATCATGATAACAGCAAATATGAACCGTCTAAAGAAAAAAACATGACTATTGGTGTTTATCGTCTGACTATGAAATCCAATTCCGATAATTTCCGTCAAAGTTCCATCCAGGGGGTCATGAAACGGATCAAATCAAGAGGTACAGAAGTAATTGTTTATGAACCGACACTGGAAGATGGAAGTACGTTCTTTGGCAGTAAAGTGGTTAATGATTTGGCAAAGTTTAAAAACGAGAGCCACTGTATTCTTGCCAACAGATTTGATCATTGTCTTGATGATGTTAAGAGGAAAGTATATACAAGAGATTTGTTCGAAAGGGATTAACTGGTAATTGAAAGGAGTAAACTTGAATCAATAAAAATGATTGCGAAAGAAGACCAGGCACTTTTTGGCTATATAAAGAAATTAAGAAGATTGGGATTATTCATGCATATGAATGGACGTTGAAAAAGAAATTTAAAGATGCATGTGGATATGAGTTAAATTTGCAAAATCCTAGGGGATTTAACGAAAAAATCCAATGGATTAAAGTGCATCAGCATGATCTTTTGATGACCAAGTGCGCTGATAAGTATGAAGTTAGAAATTATATAAAGCAAAAAGTTGATGTTCATTGTCCTTGCAAATTAACTACAATATTTGGAGTTTGGGAGAAACCAGAAAATGTTCCATTTGATACATTACCTTCTCAGTTTGTTTTGAAATCAAACCATGCAAGTGGACAAGGCATTATTGTAAAAGATAAAAAAATTTTTAATAATGATATTGGTTGTTTGACGGTGATGATTGATCGGACTCAAATTCCTGATATCCATATGCCCAGCGAAAGACATGAAGACTTTATCACCTGGTTGAACATACTGAAACAGGGGTGGAAAGCATTCTCTCTTCCTGTTGTCCTGGCTGAGTACCGCAAAGGTAATGGTTCATTGACCAGCAACAAATGGAAAAGTCTTCTGTGGACTTGGAGGGTATACAGGGACAGTCAGCATTTATCCTTGATTCAATCAGGATTCTGCATGGCTTTTTATATTTGCAACGGATTGCTGAAACATTATATGGACAAGGGAATACGTATATGAAAATTTCTTTTATACCCCCTTTTTTAAAGCTGAAAGAAATTATATTTGTTTATGTATTATTGCTTCTATAGAATGATTGAGCATAACTATTTCAGGAAAATATTACTATTTTTGATTTTATGGATTAAATGAGATAAGATTTATTCTGATATAAGTTACTAATTTCTTAAAAATTTATAACGATAAGGTCTTTTATACTTTATTTTTATATTTTATATAGAAACGAAATTATTATAATTTGAAGGAGATAATGAAGAAGGTGATTAACTTGAAAACAGTTATATTTATTCGTGTGACTTCAGTTTATAACGATTCTCGAGCTATGAAAGAAATTCTATCATTATCCAAACATGGCTATCATGTGATTGTTTTAGGTTGGGATAGAGATGGCCAAGCACTTTTAAAATGTCAACAGATATTTGATAAAAATGTTGGATTTTATTTTTATCCAGTGAAATTAAAGAACATAGGCTTTAAGCATATAGATAAATTATTGAAATGGTTCATGTGGGTTAATCAGTGCTTGGAAAAACTTATCTGTTATTCAGGGGAATATATAATTCACGCTTGTAATTTGGATGCTGGTATTCCTGCTTATTGGTTTTTAAAGCATCATAGACGAGATTCTATAAAGATGGTCTATGATATTTTTGATTACTATGTTGATTCTCATCATATTCCTTCCCTGTTTAAAAATTACATCGAGAGATTGGAAATCTCCGTTATCAACCGTGCGGATATCACAATCATTTGCAATGAAGCTCGAAGAAAACAAATTAGGAAATCCCAGCCTCGACACCTTCTTGTTATCCATAATGCACCTGATTTAAGAAATATTGAGTTACCTGCTGTCAAAAATCAGTATGATTATGCTTACTGTGGGAGTTTAGCTCCTGTTCGTTTGTTAAGGGAAATATTTGATATTTATGCTGAAAATCAAGATATCAGCATGGTGATTGCTGGCTATGGTATGTACGAGACTATTGCCAAGAAAGTAAATAAGAAATTTTCTAATTTTTATTACAAAGGAACACTTAGCTATCCTGAAGTGTTAAAAACAGAAGCTTCATCTAAAGTTTTATCTGCAATTTATGATCCGTCAGTGGCTAATCATAAATTTGCGGCACCAAATAAATTTTATGAGGCTATGGCGCTTGGAAAACCTATTATTGTTTGCAAGGGTACAGGAATTGATGTAATTGTAGAAAAATACAAACTTGGTATTGTAATTCCTTATGATGCTAGAGCTTTTTATGATGCAATCCGCAAATTACTGAAGAACCCTGCATTGTGTACTCAAATGGGAAATAAGGCTAGGAATCTGTTTTTAAATCAGTATAACTGGGAGAAAATGGAGAAACTTTTGCTAAAAACTTATGATTCATTATAAAATCTGTCAAAAGGATTAAGCGGTATATAAATAAGGAAGGCAGATAACTTTATGGAAAATAGTGCTGGATGTAGGGTTAGTTTATGGCAGAAAATCGTTTCTTTTTTGCTAGTTATTTTTCCAATTCTTGATATATATTCAGTAGGTATAAAAGGGATTGGCATAGGCAGTATTATTTTATGTTTTATTCTTATTGGAATGGGTATCCGATTTTTGACTCTAAACCGTAGTATAAAATTAAATCCCTATTATGGATTTTTTCTTTATGGACTATGTATTTCCTTATTGACTGTTCTGATACATAATGATTTTTCAATAACAGCCGTAGCAATTCGTATGACTTATTTTCTTTTTTATACTTTATTGATTTTTTTGCCATCGAGTTATGATTTTGATATTCATTTTGCTGAACAAATATATTTAAAAATTGGAATGGCTGCAGGTGCTTTTCTTATCTTACAATATTTTTCATTTTGGGGGTTGGGGTACAATTTAATTGGTCTAATTCCTGGATTACCTTTAAATTATGCAATCGAGGATTCTGCAGAATGGATGGATGCATATAATAATATGTATACAATTATGTTCCGGCCCACATCTTTTTTTCCGGAGCCTGCTGCTTTTGCTCAATATATGGCACCATTATTAATTTTAGTATTATTTACTAATGTAGGGGAGAAAAAAAAGTTACTAAAAGCTGCTTTCATTTCAATAGTTATGATACTATCTACATCTACCAACGGTATTGTATTTTCTTTATTTATTTGGATACTTTACTTTGTGTATGTAAATCATGATAGCCTGAAGAATAGAAGATTCCCTATTTTTTTAGTCCCGCTTTTTTTATTTGCTATAGTTTTTGCTATATTGATCTTGTTTACTGATAACACAATTAGTGATCATGCAGTACAACAATTTGAAGGCTTGTTTAGTAAGAATCAATCTTCTTCTGCATACCTTCGTATTATGAGAGGATTTGATATATATAGCCAGCTTAATTTTTTTGAAAATATTCTTGGGATAGGATTAGGAACCTACAAATCTTATTATGCCACTGGACTACTTACTGTTTATGATGGTGAAACGGAGTATATGAGTTCTCTCTCTTACTTATTTGTATCAACAGGTGTTATCGGTGTTTTACTTTTTATCTATTCTCTTTTTTATAATGTGCCTAGAAGAAGTATGGCTTCTCACGCACTTGCGTTTTTAATTTTACTTTCTTTCTTTTCATCAAGCTTATTTAATTCGCCAACCTATGCGCTTAGCTATCTGTTTTTATTACATTTAGATTCAATAAAGAATACTGGGGATTGAAAGTAGGATTCTAGGAGGGTTTATGGTTGATGTTTTAACATTAAATTACAATGATTCAGAAACAGTTATTTCTTTTTTAAAAAGTATAAAAGATTTTCAGATAGTCCATCATATACTGGTCGTTGATAACTGTTCTACAGACGATTCATTTTTAAAATTAAAAAAATTTGAAAATGATAAGATAACAGTGATACAGACAGATCATAATGGTGGTTATGGAGCAGGTAATAATTTTGGGATAAGGTATTTGGCAAACCATAGTAGAGCAGAGTATGTACTGCAATGCAATCCGGATGTTATTATTACTGAAAAGGCTATTTACAATTTGGCCAGATTTTTACATAGTCACCCTGACTATGCCATAGCTGCACCTTTTATGTTAAATAAATTTGGAAAGAAGGAAATGGAATCAGCATTTCCTATTCCCACTAAGTGGCAATATATCTTATCTTTAGATATTATTTATAATAAAATTTTTCATCCAGGGATTTACGAAGAACTAAATTTATGCTTGCATGATTTTATACCTGTCGGAGCTGTGGCAGGCTCATTATTGATGTTGAATCTTTCAAATATGATTCGTGGGGGTATGTATGATGAGCATATTTTCTTATATTGCGAAGAAATATCTTTGGCAATAAAGCTTAAGAAATCGGGACTGAAATCAGCTATTTTGCCGAAAGAAACTTTTATACATAATCACTCTGTATCTATAACTAAAACTTATGAATCTGCTTTAGCGAGAAGAAGACTTTTAAATAAAAGTAAATTATATGTTATAAAGCATTATTACCGTAGTGGACCGTTATCTAATTTGATTGCTTGGCTTTTGGCTCATTTGAGTTTGCTGGAAATTAGCATTATATCTTTTATGGGAAATTAAAAGTAAATACCTATTTTGTGCAGGAGCAATTTCTATCATGAAAAATAATTTGAAAATGGAAAAACCAAATGTTAAGGAAATGCAATTTTTATGTAATGATATTTTGTCTTATTTTCAAGATTTTTGCAAAAAAAATGATATAGAGTTCTTTTTGGCTTATGGCACTCTTCTTGGGGCTGTAAGACATAAAGGCTTTATACCATGGGATGATGATATAGATGTTATTATGACAAGAAAAAACTTTGATAAGCTTTGCTCTGCATTTCAGAAACGGAAAGGCAGTAGAAGATATGAGCTTTTAAGTTTAAAAACAAGCAAATTATATGATTTGCCTCTGCCTAAAGTTATTGATACAACTACCGTTCTAGATCAGTATCTTTATGAAAAAAAAACATATGATTTGGGTGCATATATAGATGTCTTTATTTTTGATGGGGTCAGCGATAATAAACTATTTAGATTTATTCAATTTAAATTGATTCGGATACTATTAATGTGCTGGTATTTATTAAACCTCAAGCTTAATGTAAGAAAGAAAAGGAGCTTTATAAAATATATTATGGCTATTGCAATTAGACCAGCTCTTAAATTAATAGGTTCAAGGAATCTTTGCAAGGCTATTGATTTTGTGGCTCGATTCTTTAATAATGGGAAGAATATTCTTGGGGACCAGCTTACTTTTTGTGAGAGAGAACCAGAACGAGAGTTGATGCCATTATTATGGTTTGAAAATGGAAAGAAAGTTGTTTTTGAAGGACGCGTATATGATGGACCAAGCCATATACATGAATACTTGTCAAAAAATTATGGTAATTATATGGAATTACCACCTGAAAATCAGAGAGTATCTAACCATACATATCTAATTGGCAGAAGATCAAAAACTTGAATGTTTTATTTTCTTATTTGCTGGAATGTTGCGGTGCTTAAAGATTTTTATCCAATTCGCTTTTCTCTCACGGGACTTCAGGATCAGATACTATATAATTAAGGTCACTAGATCTAAAAGGAGCATAATTGGCGGTATTTCTGGATTTTTGCTGGCTTTTATCTATATGATTATCAGATATTCAAAGAGGCGATATTAATTTTTTATTAATTTATCGATAATGGGAGTTGTTAGTATAAAATCCCAGTAGATATGGTTCATATTTACTGGGATTTTAATATACATTGATGATTGACCTTTCTGAAGGATTCTGAGTCACTGAGAGAATCATTCAGATTTTTTTTATTGGATTCCTAAATCAGATTTATCCTGTAACAGATACTTTCTGCAGGAAGGTACCAGGCTCGCCAAAAAATACAGGAGTCCTCTGTCAAGGCCGGGTTCAATTTGACCCATTTGGCCGGTTAAAAGTGACCCAATAAAACGGTAAATTCACTGCTTCTGCAGTTTTAGGGCCGGAAGTCCTTAAGGCCGGGTTTCCCCAGGCCGGGCTG
>Ga0256406_1007755_pt1 | contig 10016 bp, 8 predicted proteins | sample RumenRJG_03DNA_FD_185986 | JGI IMG/M metagenome (GOLD analysis project Ga0256406, IMG submission 185986) | Bovine rumen microbial communities from Lethbridge, Alberta, Canada - RJG_03 | ecosystem: Host-associated > Mammals > Digestive system > Stomach > Rumen | place: Canada: Alberta | collected...
TAAGAATGTCTGTCATTGTTTGTCCTCCCATACATAATTCTTTCAGCTCTTTTTAATATAACATATAATGTGTCGGCTCAGAACCCTGTTTATTATTAACAAACTTATATAATCAGGAAAATGGGAAAGTGTTTCATATATATGACCTTCAGGCTGCCCATCAAAAATGCCCCTGCTTAATTGTCTAGGTGGGACACATTTTCTAGCCAGACAAATCATCATGTGATACATATGCGTTCTTTTTTATACAAAACCAATGAAAAAAAGTTCTTATTATTTGTGCTTTCGGCACATCCGCCTGCATGTTTTAGAACGATAAAATCAGTATATAGGTAGCAGGCTGGCGGATAACCGGAGAAACCGGAACGATTTTTCGGAGGTGAGATTAATGAGCGAGTATGAGAAACTTTATCGGGAAAGAAAACTGCGTGTAGAGACTGCCGTAAGCGGAGGAACTCCGGACAGGGTGCCCAACTGCCTTCTTGTAGGGACTTATCCACTCTGGAAGGCGGGAATGACTATGGCGGAGAGCATGGTAAACCACGAAAAACAATGTCAGATTATGCTGGAGTTTTACCGGACGCATCCGCAGCTGGACACTGGAATGGTCAGCAATTTTATGCCCGCGGCAAAGGTTTTGGAGACGCTTCAGGTTAAAAATATGCGTTGGCCGGGAGATCCCAAAGGGCTGGGAGTAAACAATACATACCAGTTCATTGAATATCCTACACTGGAAGATGGAGAATATGAGGAATTTTTTGATCATCCGGCAGAATTCTGGCTTACCAGGCATTTGCCTAGAACGGTTGGCTTGTTGGAGTTTACGAAAAATCTGGATTACTACAGTCTGATAGCAGGGGGGACACAGGAACTTGCCATCATAAGTCCGCAGATGATTCCTGTATATGAAAAACTTCTGGAAGCGGCTAAGGAAAAACAGAGAATGTATTCCATTATCGCTGCCTATGAGGAAAAACTGCGGGCACTCGGAGTGTACAGCGTTGCGGGTGGCGGCTCTGCTACGGCATTTGATATGCTGGGCGACACACTTCGTGGCACGTTTGGGATGATGCCGGATCTGATTGAAGAGCGCGATAATGTGAAGCGGGCACTTGAAATATTTGTGAAAATTCATATCCGGAACAGTTTGGAATTTTGTCAGGCAACCGGATCAAAATATGCATGGGTGATGCTGCATAAAGGGTTTGATAACTTTATCAGCGATAAAGATTATGCAGAGCTTTACTGGCCGTATTTAAGACAGTGGATGATGGCTCTGATTGAACATGATATTGTTCCGGTCGTCTACACGGAGGGGAGTTATAATACCCGTCTGGAGTATCTGAAAGATATTCCAAAACATAAGGCGGTTTATCATTTTGAAAAGGTAGATCTGAAACTGGCCAAGAAAGAATTGGGGGATATCGCCTGCCTGATGGGAGGGTTCCCCGTTTATACGGTTCGGTACGGAACCCCGGCGGACGTGGATGAACAGGTCAAAAGAACACTGGACATTATGGCTCCTGGCGGCGGGTATCTTTTTTCTACGGGATATTCGCTTGAAGATGCCCCGGAAGAAAATATGGATGCACTGTTAAATAGTACTTTCCCAACCAGTTAGACTATACCGGTTTTCAGTATAGCCTACGGTTGAAATATCTGCCTCGATTCCAGTGAGAGTTAATTACCGCCTCCAGAATCCGAGGGTGTAACTTTTGGCTTGTTCTTGCTTCCAACCGGGCGTCCTCGTTTACGCTTTACGGGTTCCGTCGTGCCGGAAGGTTGGGACTGCTTTGCTTTTGCTTCCCTTTGGACGGCCGCGTTTTTTCTTAGGCGGTTCTTCAGGTTTCGGAATCAGTCCGAGATTCTGAAGGATCTCCATATGGGACGGGTTCATTTTTACAAGCTGCCAGTCCTCATCCTCCACGCGAACCTTCTTGGCACGGAACAGGATCGACATAAGACGCTTGTACGTGTAATCATCCAGCAGTTTGGCCTTGTCAAATGCTTTGATTAACTTGAAAGTAAGTACTGTTGACAGGAAGTCACAGAATTCACTTCCTATAACAGAATAATCGTCTTGCACGCGGGTTTCATCGAAATCGCATGCGGATTTGTAGTACCGCATGACCAGTTCGATTTCCCACCGTTTGTCATATGCCTTATAGGCGATTTCCGGCGGAAGGTCGAGATCACATTCGAGCACGATTGTCCCAAATGACTTCTGCTTCTCACGGAGAACTTCCAGGTTATAGGTTTTGTTCTTCTTCGCCCGGCGGAGCCAGTCACTTTCTTCTTTGGCAGCTTTATAGCTGTCGCGGTAAGAATACAGCCACTTATTGGTCCCGACACACTTTTCTTTCCTGTAAGTGATCCCTTCGTATCCGGGAAGAATAGCTGTGAAGTCCAGCATGTTGTGCCGGCCGATCAGCTTGGAGTTACGTTTGACCGGGTTAAGATAATGCAGATCCGGATTCTGCTCAAAGTGCTCATGCGCTGCGGATTCCGGAAAGCCTTTATCTCCGACAATGATTCCTTTGGTGATCCGGTTCTCTGCAATAAACTGCTTGTAAGATGTTGCATCCAGCATGTTTCCTGGAAATACTTTGGAACATACCGGTTCCATTTCTTCGAGGTCAAAGGCAAAGAGGACAGATATATCGCGTGCCCCTTTCGTCCTTGCCTTCCGGGAGAAATCTGATAGGGAGTTCACCCTGGATTCATCAGACTTCAGCGTCCCGTCTACCAGGAGATGGTGATCCATGGATACAGCCGCTGTGCGGTTCCGCATGAACTGGATGATACGGGATACCGTCTTTCCGAGATCATTAAGGAACGTCGAGACGCTATTCCTGGACAAAGGGACATTGGGATAGAGCTCCGAAAGGAAACTTGTTTCATAAGCCTCCTTAAGCTCATAATCCTTTATACCTTTGTTACAGACCCTCAAGACAGCGATGCAGTAGATCTTCATCGTGTCCGACTGGCTGTATACCGCCAACAGCTCTGTCTGGATGCTTTTGAAAAGATTGTCACAGAGAACTACGTTGCCCCAATCTTTGAGGTCAATCCGGGACAGAGATATATCTGCCGGTTCCGAAGTGACAATCGGAACGTATTTGCCATCAACGATATGGCCGATCGTCGGACCATTGATTGGAAGGTGGCGGCCCCCGACATTCTTGCATCCGATGCGCTGACGTACGGCGAAGAGATCCTTGTTCTTTCCGTACCGGATGACGACGGTGTTAACAGGGCGTTCAACATCGAGAATCTCGCGTGGTATTGGCATAACAGGCCTCCTTTTATATAGTCTTATAATAACATATATTAGACTATATTTCCAGAAAAAGATGCCTGAAATGTCGACAAAATTTCAAGGTTCACACGGGCCGGAACCATGGATTTCGGCTCAATATTCGGTGGAATCTAGACATCCACCATCCAAAATGTAGTAATCAGCCGGATAGAGGCCATCGATATAGACTTTTATATAGTCTCATCGGTTGGGAAAGTTGTAATCAATACAAGCAGGATCTTGCTGAAATCCTTCATCAGCTATGTGCATATAAAGGTGTCACAATCATCGAAGGACATCTGATGCCGGATCATGTACATATACTGGTCAGTATACCACCGAAGATCAGTGTGGCATCATTTATGGGATATTTGAAGGGAAAAAGTGCCCTTATGATGTTTGACAGGCACGCAAATTTGAAATATAAGTTCGGAAACCGGCATTTCTGGTCAGAAGGATATTATGTCAGTACAGTAGGGTTAAATGAAACTACCATTAAAAAATATATCCAAGACCAAGAGCGTGCGGATATCATACAGGACAAGCTCAGTGTAAAGGAATACGAAGACCCTTTTAAGGGTCAGGGTAAGTAATACGAATGCCCCTTCAGGGGCAGCGACGAGTCAAAAGCAAAGTGGCTTGAACGGAGCTGCGGGAAGTGATTAAAAACTTCCCGTAGCCATAAAGTGAAAGCCAGCGCCTTGAGACGCTGGCCTAGCAACACGGGCTTATAGCCCGGACCGAACCACCCGTTTTACGGGTGGCGGCGATTGAGAATGGCAGGATTTGTATGACCAACTCGGACAAAAACATCTTATTCCAAGCTGCTGAAGCATGGATGGAACTGACAAATTATCGTTATATCTTCACATACGGTTACAAAAATAAACTCTATACAATAACGCTAGGCTTCGCCCCTTCCGATTTTCCTCATTTGGCTGGATTTCAATATATGAAAGATATAGCAGCAATGCCACGCGTTTCTCCCAATAAGCTGCTTCAGAAAATACTTGATGGTGCTGTTGATACTGAACCATTTCTCCGTGCAACAAAATTTGATGGTTATGTAGCTCCAAGACTGCGTGCCATTATGAGACTGAAGGAGTCACTGGATACTGAATTTAGCTTATACAAGTACATGCCACGGTTCTATTCCTTTTACACAAATATAAAGGCGGATTACCTGATTTCAAGCCATATTGATAATACAGATTTTATTTTCATTATCAATTCAAATAATGGATTTTCTTCCGTAGAGTATACGTGTTGCTCGATCTTCGAGCAGAATGAGCGAAACTATGTAGAAGGGCAACGCGAACGCATCTTACTCAAAAAAGAACGCATCTTTTTTCCCTTAAATAAAACAGATATTCTATATGATCGGCTGACTTGCACATCTGAAGAATAATCATCTTCAACGCACACGCTTTTCCGATGATTGTTATTCGATTAACAGTTTGCTGTGTATTTGCAGCGTGCTGCAGGTGCTTTTGACACCTGTGTCATATTATAGTATACAATATAGGGACAGAAGCCAGCGCAGAAACAAACTGAAAAAAGTATTCAATTTGATATAAAAATACTGCATATGGATACGGATGGAAGGATACAGAAACAGAGCGGGAGAGGGATATGAGTTTTCAGATAGCGATAGACGGACCGGCAGGAGCCGGAAAAAGTACAGTGGCGAGGGCGGTGGCACATAAGCTGGGGTATCTCTATGTGGATACCGGGGCTATGTACCGTGCCATGGGGCTTTATTTTCTGGATAACGGTGTGGACACAGAAAACGAAGAAGCTGTCAGCAGAGGGACGGAGGGGGCGGATGTGGCGCTGCAGATCATTGACGGTTCTCAGCATGTTTTCCTGAATGGGGAAGATGTAACAGAACGTGTCCGTACGGAAAAAGCCGGCATGATGGCCTCCCGCATCAGCGCTCTTGCCCCGGTAAGGAAAAAGCTGGTGCATATGCAGCAGGAGATAGCCGGGAAAAATGATGTGGTGATGGACGGGAGAGACATCGGAACGGTTGTTCTTCCCAAAGCCCCCCTGAAGGTGTATCTGACGGCCAGCGTAAAGGCGCGTGCCGAGAGGCGCTGTCTGGAGCTGAAGTCCAAGGGACAGGAGGCGGATCTCCGGGAGATTGAGGAGGATATCCGAAAGAGAGACAGCCAGGATATGACCAGAAAAATTTCTCCCCTCAGACAGGCGGAAGATGCCGTGCTTCTGGATTCTTCCTGCATGGATGCCGCCCAGGTAACGGATCGCATTGTCAGTCTTGCGAAAGAACGGAGAATCAGGGTATGAGAATTACAGTGGCGGAATCCGCGGGTTTTTGCTTTGGCGTGAAGCGGGCAGTGGAGGAGTGCTTTCATCAGATAGAAAACGCAGCTGGACCGGTTTACACATTCGGACCGATCATCCACAACGACCAGGTCGTAGATGAGCTGAACAGAAAAGGCGTGCAGGTCATCCGTTCGGAGGAGGAACTGGAAGAGGTTCACCGGGGTGTTATTATTATCCGCTCTCACGGCGTGCCGGAGAGAATACAGAAAAAGATGGAGGGCCTTGGCGTAAAGGTGGTGGATGCCACCTGTCCGTTTGTGAAAAAAATACATACCATCGTGCGGAAGGCCGGGGAAGAGGGCAAAACTGTTATTATCGCGGGAAGTCCGGATCATCCGGAGGTGCAGGGGATCATGGGCTGGGCCTCAGGCCCTGTTTTTGCGGTGCAGTCCGCGGAAGAAATGGAAAAACTGGAGCTTCCGGCGGGAACAGAGGCGGTGCTTGTTGCGCAGACGACATTTCATGCAGGTAAATTTGAAGATATTGTTGATATTTTCAGGAAAAAGGAATATTATAACTCTGTGAATAACACTGTCTGCAGTGCAACTGACAAACGGCAGACGGAAGCGCGGGAGATCGCGCAGCAGGTAGATGCTATGGTTGTTATTGGCGGCAGGCATAGTTCGAATACCCGCAAGCTGTACGAAATTTGCATGGAAGAATGCAAAAATACTTACTTTATCGAGACACTCGTTGATTTGGACACGAAGCCTTTTCAATCATTTTCTCACGTAGGTATTACGGCAGGGGCATCTACCCCAAAAAGTATAATTGAGGAGGTTCACAGGAAAATGTCAGAAGAACAAACTTTTCAGGAGATGCTGGACAGCTCATTCAAAACGGTAAGAAACGGTGAGGTGGTAGAGGGAACCGTTATCGATGTAAAGCCGGATCAGATTATTTTGAACATCGGCTACAAGGCGGACGGAATCCTTACCAGGAACGAGTACTCCAATGATTCGTCCGTAGATCTTACCACAGTTGCCAAAGAAGGCGACACCATGGAGGTAAAGGTCCTCAAGGTGAACGACGGAGACGGTCAGGTTATTCTTACCTATAAGAGACTGGCTGCAGAAAAGGGCAACAAGAAGCTGGAGGAGGCTTTCAATAACCATGAGGTTCTGAAGGCAAAGGTTGTACGGGTCCTGAACGGCGGACTGAGCGTCCTGGTAGACGGCGCGAGAGTGTTCATTCCGGCTAGCCTTGTATCTGATACCTACGAGAAAGACCTTGGCAAATATCTGGATCAGGAAATTGAATTTGTAATCATCGAGTTTGATCCGAGACGCCGCCGCATCATCGGCGACCGCAAGCAGCTGATTGTCGAGAAGAAGAAAGCAATGCAGGAAGAGCTTCTTGAGAGAATTCAGCCTGGTGATGTTGTAGAGGGAACCGTTAAAAACATTACGGACTTTGGCGCGTTTATTGATCTGGGCGGAGCAGATGGACTGCTTCATATCTCAGAGATGTCCTGGGGACGTGTGGACAATCCTCGCTCCATTCTGAAAGTCGGCCAGAAGCTGAAGGTTCTGATTAAGGACATCAAGGGCGACAGAATTGCCCTCAGCCTGAAGTTCCCGGATGAGAATCCGTGGCTGACTGCAGGAGAGAAGTATTCGGTTGGCACGATTGTTACCGGCAAGATTGCCCGTATGACGGATTTCGGCGCATTTGTTGAGTTGGAGCCCGGTGTGGATGCCCTGCTTCATGTTTCGCAGATTGCCAAAGAGCATATTGACAAACCGAGCGATGTGCTCAGTGTGGGACAGGAAGTTACCGCGAAAGTCACAGACTTTAACGGAGACGACAGAAAGATTTCTCTCAGCATCAAGCAGCTGGAGAGAGATGAGGAAGACGGAGAATCCGCAGAGTACGAGACAGAGGAATAATCAGGTTCTGTCAGAACACGTACTGACAGGTATCGTTGTTCGGACAGCTGGTTTATCATAACGTCAAAAAAGAAAAAAGACGGCAATGCCGTCTTTTTTCTTTTTTTCACAGTATAGATCTCGTGCCTTTTTCTGTGCAGCCGACAGGCTTTATGTTCCGAATGTGCCGCCGGCGGCAAGACAGCGGGCAGTCAGAGCGGACGCATATTCCGACAGTTTTTCGGAGTTTTTGCCAAACTCCCCGTCCGGGCGGAACCAGAGCGTATGTTCATGGAATCCGCTGCGGAAGGCAGGGGAAAACAGTTCCTCCGGCTGCGGAAGAAAAAGTCCGGACACCCGCTGATAGCAGTTGGACGCTTTGGCTTTTTCCCTGTGTCCGGGGTCTACATAGACGGCGACGCTTTTATGGATCGCCTGATCCTCCACAGGGAGGTAGTAATAATTTTTATAATCCGAAAAGAAAAGCTTTAATTCTCCCCGGTATGTCGGGATTTTCAGCGAAAACGATGAGCCTTCCGCAGAAAACACGGCGAGATCGGATTCTGCCTGAAAACCGGCCGGGACAGGAAGCGCCAGTTTGCCGTTCAGAAACACCGCATCCGGGCTTTCCCCGTTGTTTTCGCTTCCTGAACCGCAGAGCGAAGGCACCCGGAAATACACCGGGTTCTGACGGAGCAGGACGTCATAGGCCAGTATCGGAAGAATCTGGAGCAGCCCTGTCACATCATCGTGATTATGCAGGAGAAGGGTTCTCTCGGTGCTGCTGTCGCCGGTGCGGAGATACTTCTGATAGACGGGGATCAGTTCGCCCCCGTCACAGACATCCTCTCTTTCTGCACCGAGAAACGATTCCACAGCCTTCTGGCGCAGAGAATCCAGAAAGAAAATCCGTTTCAGTGGTCTTACGCAGCGGTACAAGTCCAGACTGGAAAACGAGGGCGAGCCGTCCGATCCGGGCTGCGGGCCGATGCGGTAAAACTGAAGCTTGTTACGCAGATAGGGGATGTCAAAGGTATCTCCGTTAAAATGAACCAGAAACAGAGACTTCCCGTTTTCACCTGCCTGTCTGGCCAGATTTCCAAGGAACTGATAAAAATCCCGAAGGCAGACATCCTCTTCGACCGGGGAGTTCAGAAACCACTGCCGGAATGTCCAGATACCGTTTTTCCGGAAGATCACACCAATCAGATAAACATGGGAATTCCGCCAGGACAGTCCGGTTGTCTCAATATCAAAAAAGACGGGCTCCCCTTTTATAAGGAGATGCTGCAAAAATAATTCTTTCTGTTCTGTCAGTGCTCTGCTGACCGGTTCTTCCAGTATTTTCATTTGGTTTCTCCCGACGGATCCGCCGCGTCTGCTGTGTCTGTTACGAATTGTACCACAATCGCAAAGTATGTTATACTGTTCAGGTGTGTGAAAGTTTGGCAGACAGGTTATAAAAAGGAATTTTGCGGCGGTTCAGGCTCGTTTTGGCGGAGCTTCGGACGGCATAGTGCTGCAGCCCTGGAGATGATAGTACATGATCGGATATATTAAAGGAACAGTTTCCTATATGGGAGAGAACTACGTTCTTCTGGATAATCACGGAATCGGGTACCGTATTTTTATTTCAGCCGGTTATACGGATAGCGGACTGAGGGTTGGAGACGAAGTGCGGCTCTATACCTACCTGAGTGTGCGGGAGGATGCTCTCACACTTTTCGGTTTTCTGTCACAGGATGATCTGGAAATGTTTCGGATGATGCTGAATGTCAGCGGACTGGGACCCAAGGGCGCGCTTGGAATTCTTTCCGTGCTCTCCGCGGACGACCTTCGGTTTGCCGTTCTCTCCGATGATGCGAAGGCGATTGCGAAGGCTCCCGGCGTCGGCCAGAAAACAGCGCAGAAGCTGATTTTGGAGCTGAAGGACAAGCTAAGGCTGGAGGACGCCTTTGAGAAAAAGCTGGAGCATCAGACGGAGTCGGCAGAAAAGAAAGGCAACGCCGCACCCGGAGGAGGAGCGGAGGCAGACGCCATTCAGGCGCTGGCTGCCCTGGGGTATTCCAATACAGAGGCCTTCCGGGCTGTTCACAAGGTGGAGATTTCCGCCGATATGGATTCGGAAGCTGTGCTGAAGGCGGCACTGAAATATCTTATTTAAATACAATATCAAGGTTCGACGGCACGCATGTCTGCATGCGGATGGCTGCGGGCGCTGTGACAGGCACTAGTCCGGAGAAAGACAGATGGAGAAACGGATTATTCAGACAGAGGTTCAGAATGAGGATGTACGGGTGGAAAAAAGCCTGCGTCCCCAGACACTGGACGAATATATCGGCCAGGAAAAGGCCAAGCAGAATCTTAAAATATATATTGAGGCGGCAAAACAGAGGGGAGATGTCCTGGATCATGTGCTGTTTTACGGTCCCCCCGGACTGGGAAAAACAACGCTGGCAGGAATTATCGCCAATGAGATGGGAACACACCTGAAGGTAACTTCC
>Ga0256406_1007756_pt1 | contig 10016 bp, 8 predicted proteins | sample RumenRJG_03DNA_FD_185986 | JGI IMG/M metagenome (GOLD analysis project Ga0256406, IMG submission 185986) | Bovine rumen microbial communities from Lethbridge, Alberta, Canada - RJG_03 | ecosystem: Host-associated > Mammals > Digestive system > Stomach > Rumen | place: Canada: Alberta | collected...
AAGTTAAGAATATTCTCCTCGTCGGTGTCGGCGGACAGGGTACCATCCTTGCGAGTAAAGTACTGACGAGCGGCCTGATGGAAGCCGGTTATGATGTAAAAATGAGTGAGATTCACGGAATGTCCCAGCGTGGCGGAAGCGTAAGCACGCAGGTCCGCTTCGGCGACAAGGTGTATTCTCCGATAGTCGGCAAAGGTTCGGCGGACGTAATCGTTGCTTTTGAGAAGATGGAAGCGCTGAGATGGCTGCCATACCTGAAGAAGGGCGGCAAGATGGTCATCAACGATTATGAGATCAATCCGGCACCGGTTAACCTCGGAAAGGCAGAGTATCCGGACAACATCATCGAGGATCTGAATCAGAAGGCACCGGTTCTGTCTCTGAAGGCAGCGGATATCGCAACGAAGCTGGGCAACCCGAAGGCGATGAACATCGTCCTGCTGGGTGCGCTGGTCAAGGCGATGGGCGGACTGGATAACGTCGACTGGATGGCGCAGATCGAGAAGAATGTAAAGCCGAAGTTCGTTGAACTCAACAAGAAGGCGTTCCAGGCGGGTTACGATCTGTAGCGATACAGGCACCCCGCAAGATGCAATAGATAGCAGTATTCGGTGTATACCGATTTACCTCTAATGCGCAGAGAAGCGGAAGTCGAGAGATTTCCGCTCCTTTGTTTTTTTTGCAAAAAACAGATTCCTCGGCTCATGGGGCGTCCGAAGGAATCCGGAGATGACGGGATGATTTATAAATAATAAATTGTTTTAATAAATATTCAAAATATAAAGTGAATAATTATTGACAAATATGCATAAAAATGTATAATAAGCACATGAGCATTTGAAAAGGAGTAGTTACAATGAAAAAGGAAGATATCAAGAAAGTAGTACTGGCGTATTCCGGCGGACTGGACACCTCCGTCATTATTCCGTGGCTGAAGGAGAATTACAACAACTGCGAAGTCATCGCTGTCTCCGGTAATGTCGGACAGGCGGATGAGCTGGAAGGCCTCGAAGAGAAAGCAATCAAGACCGGTGCATCCAAGCTGTATGTTCTGGATCTGACAGATGAATATGTCGATGATTTCATCATCCCGACGATGAAGGCCGGCGCAATGTATGAAGAATACCTGCTCGGAACAAGCACCGCTCGTCCGTGCATCGCGAAGGGTCTGGTAGATATCGCGAAGAAGGAAGGCGCAGATGCGATCTGCCATGGCTGCACCGGAAAGGGCAACGATCAGGTTCGTTTCGAACTGACCATCAAGCATTTCGCACCGAACATGCCGATCATCGCTCCGTGGCGTGAGTGGGATCTGAAGTCCCGTGAAGAAGAGATCGAATATGCGGAAGCGCACAATGTTCCGCTGAAGATCAACCGCGAGACGAACTATTCGAAAGACAAGAACCTCTGGCATCTGAGCCATGAAGGAATGGATCTTGAGATCATTTCGAATGAGCCGCAGTACGAGAAGAATGGCTTCCTCGAAATGAGCGTGTCTCCGCTGGATGCGCCGGATGAACCGACCTATATCGAACTCGAGTTTGACAAGGGTGTACCGGTTGCGCTGGACGGAGAGAAGATGTCGGCGAAGAACATCATCCTGAAGCTGAATGAGCTCGGCGGCAAGAACGGCATCGGCCTTCTCGACATCATCGAGAACCGTCTGGTTGGCATGAAATCCCGTGGCGTCTACGAGACACCGGGAGGAACGATCCTCTACAAGGCGCATGAGTATCTTGAGACGGCAACGCTGGACAAGATCACAATGCACGAGAAGCAGAAGCTGGCGATCACTTTTGCGGAAGTCGTATATAACGGCCAGTGGTACACACCGCTTCGCGAAGCGCTGTCTGCGTTCGTGGATAAGACGCAGGAGACCGTCACCGGCAAAGTAAGACTCAAACTGTACAAGGGCAACATCATCAAGGCCGGTGTCTGGAGTGATTATTCGCTGTACTCGGAGGAGATTGCGACATTCGGAGAGTCCGATTACGATCAGACGGATGCGAAGGGCTTCATCAATCTGTTCGGTCTTCCGATCAAGGTTCAGGCGATGGTTGACGAGAAGAACGCGAACAAATAAAAGTTTGCAGAATGGTAAAGAATCACAGCAGTTAAATACAGCACATACAGGAGCAGAATTATTATGAAGAAAATGTGGGCCGGACGCACGGCCGGAGAACTGAATCAAATCGCAGACAAATTCAACGCATCCATCCCGTTCGATCAGCGGCTGTACAGAGAAGACATCACCGGATCCATGATGCATGCGGAGATGCTGGCGGCGCAGGGAATCATACCGGTCGAGGCGAAGGAACACATCAATCAGGGACTGGAAGAGATCCTGAACGATCTGGACAGCGGCAAAATGAAAGTCGACCCGACCGCAGAGGACATTCATATGTTCATCGAAGAGGCGTTGACGGAGAAAATCGGCGAGGAAGGGAAGATGCTGCATACCGCGAGAAGCCGCAACGACCAGGTTGCGCTGGATCTCCGGATGTATGTCAAAAAAGAAATTACCGAACTGCGGGAACTTCTGGCTGACCTGATTGATTCGCTGACAGACAAGGCGGAAGAATACAAGAACACGGTCATGCCGGGATATACTCACCTTCAGCGGGCGCAGCCGATCACCTTCGGTCACCATCTGATGGCGTATTCGATGATGTTCCTCAGAGACATCGACCGGCTCGGCGACGTGTATAAGCGTACCAACGTTTCGCCGATCGGCTGCTGCGCGCTGGCCGGAACGACTTATCCGACGGATCGCCGGATGGAAGCGGCCGGACTGGGTTTTCCGGAAATTTCAAGGAACAGTCTGGATGGCGTATCCGACCGGGATTACAGCGTCGAGCTTCTCAGCGCGCTGTCAATTCTGATGATGCATGTTTCCAGGCTTTCCGAGGAAATCGTTCTCTGGTCCAGCTGGGAGTTTAAATTCATCGAGCTGAGCGACGATTTCACGACTGGCTCATCGATCATGCCGCAGAAGAAGAATCCGGATATGGCGGAGCTCGCGCGCGGCAAGACCGGAAGGGTATACGGCGACCTGATGACGCTTCTGACGGTGCTGAAAGGTCTGCCGCTGGCGTACAACAAGGACATGCAGGAGGATAAGGAACCGGTATTTGATGCGGTCGATACGGCTAAGATCACGCTGCAGGTACTCGCGCCGATGATTCATTCGATGCGCGCTCTCGAAGGCAACATGATGAAAGCCGCAAGAAAGGGCTTCATCAATGCGACGGATCTGGCGGATTACCTGACGAAGAAGGGAATGCCTTTCCGGGAAGCATATAAGATCACCGGCTCGATCGTAGCGGAATGCGTGAAGAGCGGAACGGTTCTTGAAGAGCTTCCGCTGGAGACTTACAAGACCTATTCGGATATGTTTGACGAAGGCCTGTATGACAGCATCGATCTGATGCACTGCGTTGAGAGAAGAAACTCGGAAGGCGGCACGTCCGTCACGTCAGTGGAGGCGCAGATCGAATACGCGAGAGAGAAACTGCAGGCAGATATGGGAGAGAAATAGAATGGAAATTAATCTGAAGGGAAGAGACTTTTTAAAGCTGCTGGACTACAGCCCGGAAGAAATTCAGTATCTTCTGGATCTGGCCGCGCAGCTCAAGGCAGAGAAGAAGGCCGGCGTCCTGCACAAGACGCTGGAAGGAAAGAATATAGCGCTGATCTTTGAAAAGACCAGCACGCGTACGCGGTGCTCCTTTGAGGTCGCTGCCAGTGATCTGGGTATGGGAAGCACCTACCTCGGATCCGGCACGCAGATCAATACGAAGGAAACGATTGCAGATACAGCGCGGGTTCTTGCGGGAATGTATGACGCGATCGAATACCGCGGCTTCGAGCAGAAGAAAGTCGAAGAACTGGCTCGTTATTCAAAGGTTCCGGTCATTAACGGACTGACGAACGAATTCCATCCGACACAGATCCTGGCGGATTTCCTGACGATTCAGGAGCATTTCGGGCACTTGAAAGGCATCAAGCTCGTGTACATGGGCGATGCCGGATATAATATGGGTGATTCGCTGATGATCGGCGCGGCAAAAATGGGACTTCACTTTGTAGCATGCGCTCCGGACGAATATTATCCGCCGGATGATATCATCGCCGAGAGCCAGAAGATCGCAAAGGAAACCGGTGCGATCATCGAGCTCTCCAAGGAGCCGATGGAAGCGGTCAAAGATGCCGACGTGATCTACACGGATGTGTGGGTCTCGATGGGTGAACCGGAAGAGAAGTGGAATTATCGTCTGAACGATCTGTATAAGTACCGCGTGACACAGGAACTGATGGACGCAGCCGGACCGGACTGCATCTTTATGCACTGTCTCCCGGCATACCATAACAACCAGACGGTCGTCGGCCGTGCAATCTGCGAAAAATACAATGTCGACTCGCTGGAGGTCACCGACGAGGTCTTCGAAGGCCCGAAATCCGTGGTGTTCCAGCAGGCGGAGAACAGAATGCATACGATTAAGGCGATTTTGAAAGCAATTATCTAAACTTTTCAAATGCGGCGCCTCCAGGCCATTTCGAGTGGCTTCCGGGGCGCCATCGGACAGAACGAACACAATGCGGATTCTTATAAAATTTGAATCCGCATTACGTTCGTTTATATTGCGTTCGTTTATATGGAACGACATGGTGCGATGCAAGTATTAAATAATCGGACAAATAAAATTAAAAATAATTATGAAGTCTTTACAATAAAAGGTTGTAATTTTACAGGGAATTGAGTATTATATACGTGTGACGTATGTCAGACAAACAACAAAGACATAGAACATGAAAAATAATGGTTGATGTCAATACTGTGACAGAAGGAGATCAAAATTATGAGAATTGGATTTGTAGGCTGCGGTGCGATCGGCAGCTGCTACGCCAGCTACCTTGTCAGTAAACATGAGGTATGTGTGCTGGACACGTATCCGCCAGTGATCGAAGCGATTAAGAAGAATGGAATTCTGGTCGACAAGTGTGCACCGGGACATGGTGACGGGCAGACGATTTCGGTCCATCCGGCGATCGCGACGACGGATCCGAAGGAAATCGGTGTCGTTGACCTGCTGATCGTGTTTGTTCATTATCAGTTCCTCGAGGATGCGGTTCGGAATGCCCTCCCGATGATTGATAAGCACACAATGATAATGTGCCTGCAGAATGGTTACGGCAACTACGATGAGATCGCGAAGGTCGTTCCGGAAGAACAGATCATCATCGGAAATACGGCATTCGGCGCGACGCCAATTGCCCCGGGTCATGTGAAGCATTCGGGCTATGGCCGCACGAACATGGGAACAGTAAAAGCTCCGATGGAGAAGGTCGAAGAGGCAGCGGATGCATTCCGCGAATGCGGCCTTGAGACGGATGTTCATGAGAATGTTTTCAATGCGATCTGGCACAAGCTGCTGGCAAATGTAGCGATCAACGGTGTCAGCGCGCTTCTTGAGACACCGAATGGCTTCATCAAGAAGAACCAGTATGCGAATCGCACGACGGAGATGCTTATCAGAGAAGCTATCGAAGTAGCTAATGCGAGCGGCTGTACACTGGACTACGAGACGGAACTGGAGCACGCATATGATGTTTCGATCAAGACCGACGAGACGATCAGCTCGATGGTTCAGGATGTGACGCATCACCGCGAGACTGAGATCCGGATCATCAATGGTGCGGTGTCCGAACTCGGCAAGAAGTATGGCATTCCGACGCCTTGCAACGACATGATTCTCAATCTTGTTCTCGCAAAGCAGTCCCTCTACCTCGGAAGATAATATTATATATCTTGTAATAAATAGCGGAGGAAAAACTATGAAAGACATTTCAGTTAAAGACCTGAAGAACAAAGCAACAGAAATGCGCATGAAGGTCATCGACATGATCTACAAGGCGCAGTCCGGTCATCCGGGCGGCTCGCTTTCAGCAGCAGAGTTCGTAACCGCATGCTACTTCAAGTACATGAACGTGGATCCGAAGAATCCGAGATGGGAAGACCGTGATCGTTTGATTCTTTCGAAAGGCCACGTCTGCCCGATTCAGTATGCATGCCTTGCCACGCTGGGATTTTTCCCGGAAGAAGAGCTGAACACACTGCGTAAAGAAGGCTCGAAACTGCAGGGACATCCGTCCATGATCAAGTGCCCGGGAATCGATATTTCCACCGGTTCTCTGGGTCAGGGTCTTGCATGCGGAGTCGGCATGGCACTCGCCGGAAAGATGGACAAGAAGGATTATAAAGTCTTCGTTGTCGTCGGCGACGGAGAAGCTCAGGAAGGCGAGATCTGGGAAGCTGCGAATACCGCGCACAAGTACAAGCTGGACAATATGATCGTATTTGTCGATGTGAACCATCTCCAGCTGGACGGCACGACTGAAGAAGTAATGCCGAACGGAGATCTCGGCAAGAAGTTCGAGGCGTTCGGATGGGAAGTATTCAATTACGACGGCAACGATATGGAGCAGACCTGTGAAGTGATCGACAAGTGCTATGCATCCATGAACGGCAAGCCGAAGGCATTGATCGGAGAGACGGTCAAAGGAAAGGGCGTAAGCTTCATGGAGAACGTCTGCGGATGGCACGGCAAGGCGCCGAACGACGAGGAATACGCGCAGGCAATGGCAGAACTTAAGGCACAGCTGATTGACTAATAGGAGGACGAAAATGAGCGAATTGAAGAAAATCGCTACTCGTAATGGTTTTGGCGATGAGATAGTAGAAGTAGGAAAAGACCATCCGGAAGTCGTTGTTCTTGATATCGATATCGGCAAGAGCTGCAAGACCACGGAGTTCAGAAAACAGCTGCCGGATCAGTATGTCAATGTTGGCATTGCAGAGCAGAACGGCGCAGGCGTTGCAGCCGGACTGGCCACCTGCGGAAAGGTTCCTTTTGTAGTAACCTATGCGGCATTCGGATCGATGCGTATCTGCGAAATGATTCGTCAGGAGATTTGCTATACGAATCTGAACGTGAAGATTGCCTGCTCTCACGGCGGTGTTACACCGGCTAACGATGGCGCTTCGCATCAGGCAATCGAGGATATGGGTATCCTGAGAACGATTCCGAATATCACGATTATGATGCCGGCGGATTACAACCAGGCACGCAAGCTGGTACGCGCGGCAGCGGAGACCTACGGACCGATGTATCTGAGATTTACCCGTGACGAGATGGAGCAGATCTACGGACCGGATGAGGAGTTCGAAATCGGCAAGGCGCATCAGATTCAGGATGGCAAAGACGTCGCAATTATCGCAAATGGAGACACCGTTTCCATCGCGATCAAGGCAGCAAAGGTTCTGGAAGACAAGGGCATTTCCTGCAGACTGCTCGACATGCATACCATCAAGCCGCTCGATGTGAAGGCTGTCAGAGACTGTGTCAATGACATCGGCAAGATTATCACGGTTGAAGACCACAACATCATCAACGGACTCGGCAGCGCAGTCTGCGAAGTGGCTGCTGAGATGGGCAAGGGCAAGGTAAAGAGAGTCGGCATTCAGGATCAGTTCGGCGAATCGGCTCCGTACGAGAGACTTCTCGCAAAGAACGGAATCACCGTCGAGCACATCGTGGACATTGCGCAGACAATGTAATTGAGTTACTGGGGGAAATATCAATATTGTTGGTCACTGTTGAAATTTCTGTATGCAATCAAATAATGGAGAGATAAAATGGACGTATTTCAACAAATCCTGCTGGATTTTTCATGGGCGAGTTTGTTACTGCTGATCGGCATGCTCTTCAGAGCAAAGTTCAAGGTACTGCAGCGTCTTTTTATACCGGTTTCGGTTATCGCCGGATTGTTCGGCGTGCTGGTGGGTCCGGAAGTGCTGGGAAAGTTCTGCCCGATCTATATTCACTGGTCGGATAATGTCAGCAGTTTCGCGAATCCCTTACTCGCGATTCTGTTTGTCACACAGTTCATTGGACTGAAGTTTAACAAGAACATGATCAAGAAGTGCTTTCTGTTCTTCCTGATCTCGGCGACGGTAATTTCGGCTCAGGTGCTTTCCGCAATGGGGCTCGGAAGACTGTTCGGCCTTCCGGATGGCGCCGCGCTGCTTCCGTTCTCCGGCTTTTATGGGGCGCATGGTATTCCTCAGACGGTTGCGGGCATTTACAAGACTCTGGGATACTGGAGTTATGACGCCGCGTCATCGTTCGGAACAACTTATGCGACGCTCGGCATGCTTTACGGTGTCATTGTAGGTATTGCGATTCTGAATCTCGGAATCCGCAAAGGCTGGGTTGTAGCTGAGAACACCGGAAATCTGACGGATGAGGAATTTAAAGGTATCCTCAAGAAGGAACATCAGTTTAAGTTCATGCATGCGTACACTTCGGATATGTCTTTTGATCCGCTGGCGTTCCACTTTGCAATTGTTCTGGCAATCATGCTGGTATCCTACGGACTGTTGAATATTCTGCACCGGGTGCCGCTGTTCTCCGGATTTGCAATTTATGTACCGGCTATTCTGGTTTCGCTGGCATTCGGTGTGGTCGTCAAGAAGACACCGATGGCAGATCTGATCGACAGCGAGTCGCTTGGACATGTCGGTTCGCTCGCGCTGGAATATCTGATCGCTTCGGCGATTGCAACGATGAAGCTGGACGTGATCCTGAACAATGCGGGCGCGATCCTTACGATTGCTGCAGTCGGACTGATTCTGACAACAGCGATTCTGATGATCCTGCCGAAGCTCTGGCTGAAGCAGAACTGGCTCGAGAACGCGATCGTCATGTTCGGCGCGTGGGCCGGCTCTACTGCAACCGGAATGATGCTCCTTCGGATCGCAGATCCGGAGATGGAGACAGATGCCGGCCCGAATCTGGTTGCGGCAACTCCGCTCTGGCAGATCAGCACGCAGAACTTCTATCTGACCATCGCGCCGATGATTATCGTGACCGCTGCCGGATTCCGGACACTGGCGCTCGGCACATTCGGACTGCTGGCTGCAGCTTTAGTTCTCGGATTTATAATCGGTCGGAAATAACGGCCATCATATGCTGTAGATAAACATTTGTTATATGCAGAAGCTCCACAGTCCGGCGGAAACCAGATTGAGGGGCTTCTGTGCTGTTGTAAAGGTTGCGGCCGAATCATATTACAATGATCCGCTGCAGCATGAACCGGTAAATAAGAATGATAATGCGCTAATTAATATTGTTGGAGGCTGAGAACAATGGGCGGCACACCCTCTTATTTGAAAAGTTTAAAAAAAGAGTCCGTTGTACAAAGCGTGATTAATTGTCTGACCGATGCAATGCGTGCAGGTGAACTGAAGCCCGGAGATAAAACACCGACAGAGCCGGAGCTGGCGGAATCGCTCGGCGTTGCAAGAAGCAGCGTCCGTGAGGCGATCAAGATCCTGACGTACATGGGCGTTCTCGAGAGCAAGAGATCCGAAGGAACATTTGTATGCAGCGGATACAATGAGAGCATGATCGATCCGATGGTCTACGGCATCATACTTAACCAGGATTCGTTTGAAAATCTGATGGAGCTCCGGGAAATGACAGAGGTCGGGATGATTCGTCTCGCGATCATTCATCATAATGCAGCTGATATCGATGAGCTTGAAAAGCTGCTGGGTGAAATGAAAGAAGCAATGGAGCACAAGGAGGTAGAGAAGATTTTCGAGGCGGATAACCGGTTTCATGATAAAATCGCCGATATGGGGAAAAACCCGATGGCAGACAAAATCAACCGGGTTGTCCGTTCACTGACTTATGCCCTTCGCTTAGAGACTGTATCCACCATGGTCACCAGCGGCAGAACCGACGAATTGTTCGATGCGCACCAGAAACTGTTTGATACAATTCGCGACTGCAACACGGACCATCTGTTCGAAAAAGTGCGGGGCACGTATTTTGAAGAGAAACTGGCGGAAAAATAAACAACAGGATGGGCCCTCTTTATCGTACATAACAGTTAAGAGGGCCCTTTTAATTTGTTTTTTTAATGAATCCATAAGATAATGCGTAAATTTT
>Ga0256406_1007759_pt1 | contig 10012 bp, 8 predicted proteins | sample RumenRJG_03DNA_FD_185986 | JGI IMG/M metagenome (GOLD analysis project Ga0256406, IMG submission 185986) | Bovine rumen microbial communities from Lethbridge, Alberta, Canada - RJG_03 | ecosystem: Host-associated > Mammals > Digestive system > Stomach > Rumen | place: Canada: Alberta | collected...
TGGAAGATTTACCAAAAAACATAAAAGTTATTACGTATGAGCCATCGACAAATAAAATTACTTTTATACGCAAATTGTTAAATTTTATAAAGCAAACAATTTTTAAAATACAGTATAAAAATAAATTCGATTTTTCTGCTAGTTTTGCAACTTATAGTTTTCCGTGTTCTTTTGTAGCAAGAACAGCTTCAAAGAACTCTTGCATCTGGATACATAATGATTATTTAAATTTTTATGATAATAATGTTATAAGATACAAAAAGTTTTTTAATGATTTGAAGATTGATAAATTTAAAAAAATTATATTTGTTTCAAATTTGGACAGAAAAATATTTAATGTTGAGTTTCCATATTTAAGAGGCAAAACATATACGTGTAATAATTTGATTGATTACGAGAAAATATTAAAAAAATCAAATGAAAAAGTTGATGATTTTAGAAAAAAGGATATAACAACATTTATAAATATTGGAAGACATGATGAACAGCAAAAGAAACTTTCAAGAATAATTAATGCAACAAGAAGGCTAAATAAAGAGGGATATAAGTTTAGAGTTATATTTGTTGGAAAGGGAAGTAGCAGTAAAAAATATATTAATGATGCTAAAAATATAAAGAATATTGAATTTTTAGGTGCAAAGAAAAATCCATATCCATATTTAAAAAACAGTGATTGTTTTTTAATGTCCTCACAGTTTGAGGGATATCCAGTGGTGCTAGTTGAGGCTATGATTTTAAATAAGCCAATAGTTACAACTAATGTGTCAGATACCAAGGATGATATTGAAAATAAATATGGAATTGTAGTTGAAAATTCTGAAAAAGGTGTTTATGAAGGAATGAAAGAATTTTTAGATAAAGGATTCAAGCCTGAGAGATTTTCACCAGAAGATTATAATAAAAAGATTATTGAAAAACTCAATAAAATTATAGAAAAATGCTAATTGAAAAAGTGCAATCAAAGGTTAAGCTAATGGATAAAAAGTACAACCAAAGGATAAGCTAATTGAAAAATATACCACAAGAAAATCTAAAAGAGAAAAAGTGCAATCAATGGATATAACAATTGAGACTTGAATGATAAACAGCATTATGCAAAATGATAGAAAAAAGATTTGAAAAATAAATTCCAACAAATTAAATTTAATAAAAAGCTTAATATAAAGAATTGAATTTAAAATAAATTAGACAATGGAGAATGATATGGTAAGTTTTATTATACCGGCATATAATGCTTCAAAAACAATAAAAAAGACAATTGATTCAATACTAAATCAAGTTCATAGTGATTTAAAGTATGAAATAATTGTTGTAGATGATGGTTCTACTGATAATTTAAGGGATGTAATAAAAGAATATTCACCAAGTGAATTACAGTATATAAATTATTATCACAAGGAAAATGGAGGACTTTCATCAGCTAGAAATTATGGATTTAAAAAATCAAAAGGTGATTATATAATTTTTGTTGATAGTGATGACTATGTGTCAAAAAAATTATTGAAGGATATACAAATTTACATTAATAAGGGATATGATCTTATTAAATGGAATCCTGCTATTGTAAATTTAGCAGAAGAAAAAATAGAAGAATCAGACATTAATGAGTTGCAAGAAGGAACTGGGGAGGACTGTTTTAATAAATTATATGGCACAGATAAATTAATGGTATGCGTATGGAATTATGCAATTAAAAGAAACCTTGTACCAGAATTTCCTGAGGGAATGTATCATGAAGATTATGCTACCACGCCTTTTGTAATTTTAAATTCTAAAAAAATGGTAGTTACAAATAAAGTTGAATATTACTATGTTCAAAGTAGTTCAAGTATAACCAGAGGAAATAGTAAAGCAAAGCAAAGAATGAGGTTAAAAGATCTTCTACAAAACTTTGATAATATAATCAAAAATGCTGATGATTTAAACGTATCAAATTATACAAAAGAAAACTTAAAAATATTTGCAGTAAATGCATTACTTGTTAATGTAAATGACTTGAAAGGCGATACTAAAAAATATTTTATTAAGGAACTAAGGAAAAGAAATATTTCACAATATTTAAAACCACGAACTTTTAAGCAATTTGTAAAAAAGATAATTGTAGCAATTGTTTATTAGCATCAAAAAGAAAGGAGCGACATGTTTATAAATTGTGGATAAACATGGAGTGAAAATATGACTAGATCCAAAATTAAAATAAGTATAATAGTTCCAATGTATAATGTGGAAAATGAAATTGCAAGATGTTTAGAAACATTAGCCAATCAAACTCAAAAGGACATCGAAATAATTGTTGTAAATGACGGTTCAACTGATAATTCAAAAGCAATAGTTTTTGATTACATGAAAAAATATTCTAATATTGTTTACTTGGAAAAGAAAAATGGTGGACTTTCAGATGCAAGAAATTATGGCATGAAATTTGCAAAAGGAGAGTATATAGCATTTGTTGATTCTGATGATTTCGTTGATTACACAATGTATGAAAAGATGTACAACAAGGCAATAGAAACTAAAGCTGATTATGTAGAATGTGATTTTTATTGGTCATATCATTTAGGTAAGAATAAATGGAAAAACAAAAAAGACGTTGGCATAAGATTTACAAACAAAAAAGAAATGATGGTTTATGGGAGAGTTGTTGCTTGGAATAAACTAATAAAAAGAAAAATTATTAAAGAAAACTTTCCTGTTGGGTTACTATATGAAGATATTGAATTCTTTTATAAATTAATACCTGAAATAAAAACATTTGCATTTGTTGAAGAACCACTTTACTTTTATGTTCAAAGAGAGGAATCTTTGGTAAACAAGCAAACGTTTAAAACAGGACAAATATTTAACATTTTTAATGATGTGTTTGACTACTATAAAAGTAATAACTTATATGATGAATATAAAGAAGAACTAGAATATACATATACTAGAATTTTACTTTGTAGCTCATTAAAGAGAATTTCAAAAATAAATGATAATGTAGCAAAAGAAAAATTGTTTTATGAAACATGGCAAAATTTAAATACGAAATTTCCAAAATGGAAGAAAAATAAATATTTAAAAAGCAGATCTCTAAAAAATTTATATATAAGAACTGTTAATAGTAAAACATATAAATTTTATTGTAAGTTAATATAAATTAAAATAAAGAACAAAATGATATTTTTAAATATTTGAATTTTAAGAATCGATACTGATGGTAAAAAGAGGAAATAATGAGAAAAATAGTTTTTGGAATTACTAGTTTACAAATAGGTGGCGCTGAGAGAGTTTTAGTAGATTTAGCAAATAGGCTATGTGATAAATTTGATATAACGATTTTTACCATTTATGATAATGGAAAATTAAAAAGTCAGATTAGTAGTAAAATTAAAATAATTAGCTTATATGATAAAAGCTATGAAGAATTTTCTAAATTACAAAAAATAAAAATTTCTTTAAAATTAGCTTTGTTTGATAAAGTACCTGTAGGATATGATACTTATGTAGCTTTTTTAGAGGGACCTATTACAAGATTATTTGCAAAGAGTATAAAACAAAATAATACCAAGAAAATTGCTTGGGTACATAATGATATTTCAAAGGTTTTTGGAAAAGGATTAAAGTCTAAAATAAAAAGAGCATTAGATAAAAAAATATACGAAAAATACGACAAAATTATTTTTGTAAGTAAGGAAAATCAGGAAGACTTTAATAAAACGTATGGTAATAATTTTAATGAAGAGATAATTAAAAATTACATTGATTATAATAGAGTTATAAAAAAGTCAAATGAAAAATTTGATAATCCATTTGATTACAATTCAATTAATTTTGTTACATCTTGTAGACTTGTTGAACAAAAAGCGCTAAACAGGTTTATCAAAGTACACAGGAAATTAGAAGATAATGGTTTTCATAGTATGGTTTATGTTTTAGGGGAAGGGCCTCTTGAAGAAGAACTAAAAAATCAAGTAAAAATGTATAATGTGAATGATAGTTTTATATTTCTTGGAGCAAAAACAAACCCATACCCATACATAAAAAATGCTGATTACTTTTGCTTGTTTTCATATTATGAAGGTTATGGAATGGTATTAGAAGAGGCAAAAATTTTAAATAAAAGAATATTAATAACTGATACAGCTGCAAAAGAATGTATTGAAAATTATAAAGATTCTATGATTTTTGATAATAACGAAAATGGTATTTATAATGGATTAAAAGAAATAATAGGTGGCAACAATATAAGAAAAAATCAAGAAACTAAAACAAACAATAGTGAAACATTAATCAATCAGGATAAAATAAAAACAAACCATGGAAATAATTACGAAGAAGAAGATAGTAATATAGAAAAAACAAACGAACATAAAGCAAATGCAGAAAATGTAAATAATGTTGAAAATATAAAGGAACATTATGAAAAAATAATAGAAGGGATTATTAACATATTATAATGAAAATTTCAATACTTACACCAACTTATAATAGAGAAAATGATTTAGAGGAATTATATAATAGTTTATTAATAAATAATAATTCTGGAATTGATTTTGAATGGCTTATTATGGATGACGGTTCTACTGACAATACTAAAATTAAGGTTAAAAACTATATTGACCAGAACATCATTAGTATAAAGTATTTTTATCAACAAAATCAAGGAAAGATGAAAGCTATTAATAATCTTGTTGATAAAATAACAGGTGATGTATGTCTAACTTGTGATTCTGATGATAAACTATCAGTTGGGGCATTTGACATCATAAAAAAATATTCTGATAGATTACTTAAAGATGAAACAGTGTATGCACTTGCTTTTTTAAAGAGTGATGAAAATGGAAAAATAAGTGGTAATGAATTTTCAGAAAACTTGCATAGAACAGATGAATTTACAATGTATTTTAGAGAAAAGATGGATGGAGAAAAAATATTAGTCTTTAATTCTGAAATTAGAAAGAAATATAGGCATGAAGTTGAGGATGGAGAAAAATTTGTTACAGAAGCAAGAATGTATCACAAAATGGACGAAGATTATGACATTATTGGAATAAATGAGGTACTGGAAATAGGAGATTATAAAGATGATGGATATACTTCTAATTTTTTAAAAATATATAAAGAAAATCCAAAGGGCTTTTATAATTACTTTAAGGAAATATTACAAAGAAGCTTAACAGGAGTTACGTTTGAAAAAAGAAAATATATCTACAAACATTACATTTTATTTGCAACGTTGTCAAATCAAAAAGATGCAATATTAAATGTAAATGGCTTTATTAACAAAATTATTATATTGATTTTATGGATACCAGGAAAAATAATGACTAAAAGAAAATTTAAAAATTATACAAAATCAGAAGAGGCTGATTAAAATATTATGTAAAAGAAAAATGCGTAATACTTGACTTTTTACATAAAATCATTATATTATAAGGTTAGTGATAGGAAAGGAAACTTTATGGAAAACAAGGATTCAATTGAAAGAATAAAAGTGGAACATGTTTATAAAAGCTTTAATATTTATTATGATAAAGCAAATAGTTTAAAGGAAAAGCTTTTGTTCTGGAACAGGAATAGAAAAGAAAAAAGAGAAGTTTTGAAGGATATTAATCTAACAATTAATAATGGTGAAGCGGTTGCATTAATTGGAGTAAATGGAAGCGGAAAGTCTACTTTGTTAAAATTAATGACAAAAATTATTTACCCTAACAAAGGAAAAATAACCGTTAATGGAAAACTTACATCATTACTTGAACTTGGTGCAGGTTTTCATCCCGATTTTTCTGGAAGGGAAAACATTTATTTTAATGCATCTATTTTTGGACTTAACAAAAAGGAAATTGATGAAAAGATTGATGATATTATTGAATTTTCTGAACTTGGAGATTATATTGATAATCCAGTTAGAACTTATTCATCAGGAATGTATATGAGACTTGCCTTTGCTGTTGCAATAAATGTTGATGCTGATATTTTATTGGTTGATGAAATTTTAGCAGTAGGAGACCAGCATTTTCAAGAAAAATGTATTGAAAAAATGAAAGAATTAAAAAAAGAAGGAAAGACTATGGTGTTTGTTACTCACGCCCTTGGTTCAGCAAGGGAGCTATGTGATAGGGCAGTTTGGCTTAACAACGGAGTCATAGAAAAAGAAGGAGATACAAACGAAGTTATTGATGCTTATTTAAAAGAAACTGCTTAAAGTAAAAAAATATAAAGATAAAAAACATTTTTAATTTGATAAATATTTAATGAAAATATAACAATGTTTTTAAAAGTTATGAAAAAGTAATAACAGTTTTATAAAAAAACAATAAATTAAATACCAAGAAAAAATTTTAAAATATATATTATAAAAATAAAGAGGTAGTAAATGGGCGTTTTTAAGAATTTATATAATTATAGAGAACTTATTAAAACAAGTGTAAAAAAGGACGTTGGAGGAAAGTACAAGCATTCTTTCTTAGGAGTACTTTGGTCATTTATCAATCCATTACTTCAAATAACTGTTTATGCAATAATTTTCCCATTAATTATGAGAAATCAAATTCCGCACTATACAGTTTTTATGGTATGTGGATTAATTCCATGGACATATTTTTCAAATGTTTTGAATAGATCCTCATGGGTAATTATTGAAAATGGTAACATTCTGAAAAAAGTTTATTTTCCGAGAGAAATTTTGCCATTATCATTATCATTAAGTGAAACAGTTAATTTTCTGATTTCGAGTATTATTATTTTAGCTTTTGTACTATTTCAAGGAATGGGATTAAGCATTTATGTTCTATTTTATCCTTTGATTTTATTAGTGCAATTTGTGTTACAATTTGGAATAGGTTTAATTTTATCAAGTGTAACAGTGTATATTAGAGATTTACAACACTTTATTGGGGTATTATTACAACTATTCTTCTATGCAACTCCAATTGTATATTCATCAGAATCAATACCAGAAAATTACAAGTGGATTTTACAATTAAACCCAATGACTTATGTTATAGATGGATACAGAGATATATTTTATTATCATACAAAACCAGATATAGCCGATTTAGGAGTTGTTTTAGTAATTGGAATTGTAGTTACAATTATAGGATATATTATATTTAACAAATTACAAAAAAGATTTGCAGAAGAATTGTAAAAAACAATATTTTTAACGAATGAAACAATATGTTTTTATATTTGAATTTGAATAAAAATAACCTTTATTTTTAAATATAAAAAGTTAAAAAAGAAGAAATTAATATTTTTATAAATGAGGTCATAAATCAACTTTGAAAAGCATCTTTGAAAGGAGTTAAAAATGTGGGGAGACATTGCAATAGCATTTTTATTAGCATTCATTGCATCTTTTGTAACAGTGCCTTATACAATAAAGTTAGCATACAAAAAAGGAGCAATTGATATACCAAATAAAAGAAAAGTAAATAAAAAACCAATACCTAGAATAGGTGGAATAGCTGTAATTATTGGTTTTTTAGTTGCATCTGTTTATTTAATTATTCAAGGTGTGATTGAAAAAAATTTAGTGCTAAACGATGAATCGCAATATGGAAAGAAATTAATTGGATTTCTTATTGGAATAATCTTGATTGGAACATTTGCTTATATTGATGACATTAAAAATCTAAGACCTTGGCAAAAATTGATTGTACAAGTTGTCGCTGCTGTTATTGTATATGGATTTGGAATAAAAATTGATACTATAAATGATTCAGTAATTTCGCCAATTCTAAGTTTCATATTAACAGTTGGATGGATTGTTGGAATAACAAATGCAATTAATTTAATTGATGGACTTGATGGTTTATCATCAGGAATTACTTTAATTTCAAGTTTATCATTACTTATAATTTTTGCAACCAATAATTCTCCATTAATTTCAATAATATTTATATCAGCTTTATCAGGGTCAATTATAGGTTTTATGCCATTTAATATTTTTCCAGCAAAAACTTTCTTAGGTGATGTTGGAGCACAATTTTTAGGATTTACATTATCTATTGTTGCTATTTTAGGAGTTGCAAAAACGGTTACAATGGTTGTTTTAATTGCACCAATTCTTGTGTTAGGATTACCTATATTTGATACTTTATATGCAATATTTAGAAGGATAAAAACAGGTAAATCTATTAAAGCAATTTTTAAACCAGATAAAGGACATTTACATCATATATTAATGAGACAAGGTTTTACACAAAAACAGGCAGTTGCACTTTTATATGCTGCCAGTGCTACACTTGGGATGCTTGCAATTATTTTAATTGATGAGGGAATTGTAAAAGCAATTTCATTTTTAATTGTTTTAATTGCAATAATTGCAATTGGATTTGGTAATTTGAAAAAATACAAAAAAGATTTAATAGAAGAAAATATTAAACAGGGCTTAGTAGATAAAAATGACATAGATTTATATCAAGAAGAAAAGGAAAAAGAAAAAGAAGAACAGGAAAAAGAAGAAAAGAAAAAAGCAGAAAAGGAAAAAGAAGAACAGGAAAAAGCAGAAAAGAAAAAAGAAGCAGAGAAAAATGATGAAAAAGAAACAAAGAAGTAGAATAAAAACTGCCAATACACCTGATTTCAAAGAAAAAGTGAAGTATTAATGAAAAATGAACAACCAAGAAACAGCAATAAAAACAAGAGAATGACAAAGAATTCTAACATAAACAATAATATTATAGTAAGATGAAGGGAGGAGAAATGGTTCAAAATGATTTAGTAAATCCTTCTGCTGAAAACGAAACAGAGGAAAAACAAGAAAATATATTAAGACCACAAACATTAAAAGAATATATTGGACAGAATAAAGTTAAAGAAAATATGAAAATTTATATTGAATCTGCAAAAAAAAGAAATGAACCACTTGACCATTGTTTACTTTATGGACCTCCAGGACTTGGAAAAACTACACTTGCAAATATTATTGCAAATGAAATGAATTCAAAAATAAAAATAACGTCAGGACCTGCTATTGATAAACCAGGAGATTTAGCTTCGATATTAACAGGATTAGCTGAAAATGATGTTTTATTTATTGATGAAATACATAGATTAAGAAAAAATATAGAGGAAATTTTGTATCCAGCTCTCGAAGATTATACTCTTGATATAATGATTGGAAAAGGACCTACAGCAAAATCGATTAGGATTAATCTTCCAAAATTTACACTAATTGGAGCAACAACAAAAGCAGGAACATTATCAACGCCTTTAAGAGATAGATTTGGGATTACAGAAAGACTTGAACTATATAGTGTAGATGATCTAAAAACAATAATTAATCGTTCTGCAAGAATCTTAAATATACAAATTGATGATGATGCTTCTTTTGAAATTGCAAGAAGATCAAGAGGAACGCCAAGAATTGCGAATAGACTTTTAAAAAGAGTTAGAGATTATGCTATTGTTTTAGGAAATGGGAGCATAAGCATTGATATTACAAAAAAAGCTCTTGATAAATTAGAAATTGATGAATTAGGACTTGATGCACTTGATAAAAGACTTTTAAAAGCTTTAATTGAACAGTATAATGGTAGACCAGTTGGAGTTGAAACACTTGCAACTACATTAGGAGAGGAAGTTTCAACAATAGAAGATGTTTATGAGCCATATTTAATACAAATAGGATTTATTTCAAGGACACCCAGAGGAAGAATAGCTCTACCAAAAGCGTACAAGCATTTAGGATACGAATACCAAGAAGAGTTTTAAATGATTTTTAATGATATGTTGTGAATGGTATACAAATGTTAAAAAAGTTTAAATAGGTAGAATAATGGGAAAAAAGATAATTAATATATTGATTGAAATTTTGTTGTTTGTTTTTATATTAGCTATAATGTTGGGTTTAATTTTAAAAAACCCAATTTATAATTTAGATGAAATTTGGAATTATAATTTTGCACACGAAATTGTTAGAGGGTTAATACCATATAAGGATATTAATATGGTTATAACCCCATTATTTCCGTATTTAATAGCGGGATTATTAAAAATATTTGGAGATGAATTAATAGTTTTTAGA
>Ga0256406_1007762_pt1 | contig 10009 bp, 6 predicted proteins | sample RumenRJG_03DNA_FD_185986 | JGI IMG/M metagenome (GOLD analysis project Ga0256406, IMG submission 185986) | Bovine rumen microbial communities from Lethbridge, Alberta, Canada - RJG_03 | ecosystem: Host-associated > Mammals > Digestive system > Stomach > Rumen | place: Canada: Alberta | collected...
AGCATTTCAAAGTCATATGTTTCATCATACATTGCAAGCAGGTAATAATGCCAAACCTGTACTAACGAATCATGGAAATTCTTATTTATCCATACGCTCTTGCTTTTCACTTCATTAAGGATTACTTCTCGCATTTCATCTGATTCAGTTTGATTAATAATAGCCTCTATTATCCTGTAGCACCTTGATGCATAAGTTGGATCGACTTGTGCCAATTGAATCATAAGATCTGTAATATATTTTTCATACCTAATTGGATCAGAAGGATTAAATAATAAATCCTTTCTGTTTATTGCAGTTTTTAGCATTGTCAGAAATGCTTTTATCTCAGAACGCCTTTCTGATTCTCTTGCCCTAGAAATATACCCTTTTATATTATAGAATACGTCCTTATCCAAAGTTGAAGGGTTATTGCTTCGATTGAGATAGGAAAATTTATCTTTCAACATCTGCATATCCACATAAGCTTTATTATCAATACTCAACTTATTTTCAGTTTTATTGTTATTGATTCTTAGCCTATACTTGTTAAGAACACGTTGAATCAGTGGTAGCTTTGAACTGATTTCCTCTAGAGAATCACAAAAGAAAGTCATATCATCAACATACCTTAAATACTCAATATCATCTCCAATTACCTGATTAATCTCATGGTCAACACATAACATCAACAGTTCTGCCGACAATGTTGATGAAAAAACACCAGCTGCAATACCTTTTGTCTGATTATTATTAGTTTTCATGTTGTAGTAATCCAGGAATTCGAAATAATAGTTCACATTCGGAATTGTATTAAAAGGCTTCTTATCTTTTATTTTCCCCAAATAATGCGTATATACATTTGGGAAGAATGACTCAATATCAATTTTTACAGTGTATAGTTTTGACCCTTGCGCCTCAAGAAAACGTATATTGTTTTCATTATATGAAAGTTGTCCCTTTATTTTGTTGTTCTTAACGGCAAATATTCCACTCTCTATCTCTTCAATACCACCATCATAATCTCTATATACATGGAACAAGTCATTGAATAGCAGATATGAATTCGAGTGTCTAACATACTCTTTCATCTCTGAGCTATTATATAATACTGAAAACAGTTCATCGTATGCTGATAAAGTATTGTAGACAAAAGCAATGTAATACTTTAAATTAGGTATTTGCATTTCACGCAACGCACCATTATTTTTGAATTCAAAGAATGTAATTGGTTCAATTCCGTCATTATAAATGTAACTTGGAGGTGTTACGTTTTTAAATGATTTTATTATGTTATTATCTGAGAATTGAAAATCGTCTACGTCTTGTTCATTGAGTTGACGTATAACTTCTGTCAGCTTACTTCGTATTGTTTCTATATCTAAAATTGGTGGAAGTTCTGCATACCAATATCCATCCCATAACAAATCAACGTTTTTTTCAAATATTTCATCCCGCATATTAATCATTATTTGATACACTCCTTGCAGCTATAACTAAAGATTCAAGGAACACGTATTATACAAACAACAAAATGAGTTAAGAAATATCTCCTTAGCTGTATGTCATTTTATCTTCTGCTGCCAGCAACATTTCAGGTTCTTCGAATGTATAAACTTCTTCTGGAACGGCCTTGAACTTTGTTCCAACTCCGAAGTACTTCTCGAAGAATCCTTTCAGCTTGCTGATAACAGTCTGCTTCTTTGCAGCTCTATTATTTCCACCGCCACCGAATCTGGAAACAGGTGGCATGATCTTATCGATGTCTGTTCCAGTTTCTTTGATTTCGCCGTCTTCAAAAGCTTTTTCAAGAAAACGACGGGTTTCTTCCGGCTTCAGTTTCTCTTCGCTGATGATTGTTGCAAGATCATTTTCACGCTGTTTTTCTACAAAACCATTCCATTCAGTTACTACATCGTTAACATTGTTTATGCTATCAAGGAACATCTCGATGAGCTGCTTTTTGCTTCTGAGTTCAGGGTGAGCGTTAACTGCTTTCTGAATAGTAACAAGGATTTCCTTATTCTGCATGTGTCCGTCATGATACTTCTGGACGAGCATGAGAATATAGTCAATGTTGATATCTATCTGCTTGATCAGCTCTGTTTCGAAAATAATGTCATCATTTATGTCGGTGCTTTCCTTATCATCAGGTCTAAAGATATCTTTTAAGTCCTGATATCTGCCAAGATAGTCTTGCAGATCTCTGTCTGAGAAAATCTCTTTTCCTTCGAACTCATCGAATGTACTGAGCAGGTTTCTCATCTTAAGGAATGCACCGAATAGCTTGATAAATTTCTTCTGGTTTTCTTCTCCAACAATCTGCGGCACAGCAAGAGGGAATTTCTCAATAAGTTCATTGACCATATCAACATAGCCTGGCATATCTTTGCCGTCAGCAGTCTGGTAACCGTAGTAGTATTCCTGAAAACTCTTAAGAAGAACTATGCCACCAGCTTCTTTATCGCCAAAGAGGGCTATGGCTTCATCTACTTTCTTCTGAAGGTTTCTGAAGCAAACAATATTGCCGTAGGTTTTTATGCTATTAAGGATTCTGTTTGTTCTTGAGAACGCCTGAATCAGACCATGCATCTTAAGATTCTTATCAACCCACAGAGTATTAAGTGTTGTTGCATCGAAACCAGTCAGGAACATATTTACTACGATGAGCATATCAAGTTCTTTGTTCTTCATACGAAGAGAAACATCCTTGTAATAGTTCTGGAATTTATCACTTGATGTATCATAATTTGTATGGAACATTGCGTTGTAATCTCTGATTGCTTCCTCAAGGAAATCTCTTGAGCTCTTATCAAGTGCTGATGTATCCTCTGAATTTTCTTCGTCAAGAAGACCACCTTCCTGCTCTTCCTCGTTAGGCGCGTAGCTGTAGATTGTTGCAATCTTTAACTTCTTTGACGGATCTTCATCCATCTGTTTCTTAAACTCATAGTAATAGAGTTTTGCCATATCTACTGAAGCTACAGCAAATATCGAGTTAAAACCACTTAATCTCTGAGCAGCTTTTATCTCATCAACCTTATTTCTACCAGCCGCAACATCAGAAATGTTAGTAAGCTGATTGAAGATATACGTCTTATCACCTCGATAGGTTTTCTTATCGAAGTGGTCAAGAATGTACTTTGTTACGACAGAAATTCTCTTTGGAGCCATCATAGCTTTCTCTCTGTCGATATCCCAAACTTCTTCATCTGGGATTTCTTTTTCCTTCATTGTGCTGATGTAATCGACTCTGAAAGGCAATACATTCTTGTCATTGATTGCATCAACAATTGTATATGCATGAAGCTGATCACCGAAAGTCTGCTCAGTAGTCATGAACTCCGGTGTTCTGACTGCTCCGGCATTTTCTGCGAATATAGGTGTTCCAGTAAAACCAAAGATATGATACTTCTTAAAGTTCTTTACAATTGCAGCATGCATATCACCAAACTGTGATCTATGGCACTCATCGAAGATGATTACAACGTGCTTCTGATAAACTTCGTGACCTTTATTCTTCTTAATAAATGTTGCCAGTTTCTGAATTGTTGTAATAATGATGTGAGCGTTCTCATCTTCAAGCTGTTTCTTAAGAACAGCTGTTGATGAGTTGCTGTTAGCTGCACCTTTCTCAAATCTGTCATATTCCTTCATTGTCTGGTAGTCCAGATCTTTTCTATCTACTACAAAGAGAACCTTGTCAATGTAAGGAAGGTTAGATGCAAGCCTTGCAGTCTTGAATGATGTTAATGTCTTACCAGAACCAGTTGTATGCCAGATATATCCGCCGCCAGCGACAGTTCCATACTTCTTATAATTATTTGCAATCTCAATTCTGTTGAGGATTCTCTCAGTAGCAGTAATCTGATACGGTCTCATAACCATCAGCATCTGCTCTGAAGTGAAAATGCAGTATTTAGTCAGTATGTTAAGGATGGTGTGCTTTGCGAAGAATGTTCTTGTAAAGTCAACAAGATCCGGAATGACTTTGTTGTTAGCATCAGCCCAATAGCATGTAAATTCAAAGCTGTTGCTGGTCTTTCCTTTCTTAGTGTTCGCAGCCTTTGCATCCTTGATGGCATTCCACCTTGTACTGTTGGAATAGTACTTGGTGTTTGTTCCGTTTGAAATAACAAATATCTGAACATACTCAAACAGACCGCTTCCAGCCCAGAAAGAATCTCTCTGGTAGCGGTTGATCTGATTAAAGGCTTCCTTGATAGCAACACCTCTGCGCTTTAGCTCGATATGTACGAGAGGAAAGCCGTTAACAAGTACAGTAACATCGTATCTGTTGTCATGTTTGGCACCTTCAGCCTGTGATACTTCGTACTGATTAATTACCTGAAGACTGTTGTTGTGTATGTTCTTCTTGTCTATAAGAGTGATGTTTTTTGACGTTCCATCGTCTCTCTTTAGAACCTGTACATGGTCTTCCTGTATCTTACGAGCCTTGTCTTCAATCCCTTCATTCTGATTTGCAATTGCATTCCTAAAGAAGAAATCCCACTCATTGTTTGAGAATGAATAGTTATTAAGTGCTTCAAGCTTAGCACGAAGGTTGCCAATAAGATCTGCTTCTGTATGTATCTGCAGATACTCGTAGCCCTGCTCCTGGAGCATTCTGATAAAATCTTTCTCCAGTTCAGCTTCGCTCTGATAACTGTCAGACTTAACCTTGACAGGCTCGTATTCAGTTACAACTGTATTTTCATTTGTCTGTGCTACTATGTTGAAATATGTCATCCTAATCTTCACTCATTTCTATTGTTGACTTTGTCAATGCCGATGTAGCAGATATTGCAATCGTACTCCATTTTCCTAAAAGATCTTTTTTATTTCTTTCAACCCACGTTATTGCAGTTTTCCTTTGCTTTTGTGGAAGATTTCCCGCGATTATTTCAACTGGCTCAAAAGATATTGTAACGTTATACTCTCCATACTCTGCATGAACGTGTGGAACTGCATGATTCTTTTCGTTTGTGTGTACTAAAAACTTTATCCCGTTCACCGTCCCTACCGTCCCGCGGATCTCCATTATGCAGAAAACAGATTCCAGAAACTCAATTATTTCTTTAGGCTGTTTTGCTCTTTCTATAATCCATTCCATATATCACGCTTCCTTAAACGACAACAGTTTATCTCTATAGTATTCATATTGCTTCTGACGTGCTACTATCTCCGCTGGAAGGCCCAATGTGATATCAGAACACATGATGTCAAATCTATCTAACAGTGAAACAATTCGTTTCTGTTCATTTAAATCTGGTAATGGTATTTCAATACTGTTAAGGTTCTTTTGGTTTAACTTTGGCTGTGCTGCTCCCGTAATGTATGCTGATAAATCAATTGAGTTCAGATACATCTCAACATACCTTCTAGTTTCATAATGATTAAATTTCAAAACATGGGCGTGATTGTTAACCCATGTCTTTCCTGTAATTGAAAACGCAATTGGCGTCACTCTTGCAACTAAATTAGCTCCATCTTCTGAAACTAGTAGATAGTCACCATCAAAAATGTAATCTTTAACATAATCCACAATTCCAGATGCTCCATAATAAGGTATTTCACCAGCAACTCTGTTTCCACTGGTTACTGGTCTTCTCATTGAATCACAGTTTTCAGCAATTTTATCTAGTGTCGTAGTTGCAACGTCTTTAGCATTCTCAAATAAGCATCTTTTATAATACTCGTACTGTAATTTACGAGCCTGTAGCTCAGCCTGTAGCTCAGCCTGTAGCTCAGTAAGATAATCTGTGAATTTGTCAAGTATTTTTACTATTTCTTCCTGCACTGGAAGTGGTGGGAAAGGCATAACAAATTTCTCTGTTACTCTCAAAGATATTTGAGGGAGGGAACCCATCCCTGAAGCAGCTTCTCTAAACGTATTTACATTGTTTTTTAAGATATAATACAAATACTTAACGCATGTCTTATCATCATGCGTATAGGCCCACATTTCATTCTTAAATGTAAAAGGGCTTTCGTAATACACCGCATCAATAACACCGCGAGATTGAACAAGAACTGCTGGAACACGCGTAATATTTGCATTTGGTATATCTTTTTCATATGCATCAATTACTGTCTTTCCGCCAGCAAAAATCCTAATATCTCCATTTGGATTTTTGATTTCTTTCATCTTGCCTGCAGTTATAGGAGTTCCTTTAACTCGAGTGTATAAATCTTTAATCATCCTATACTCCACTCCATCTGGACAGAGTTCTTTAATCAGTTCGTCTAATCTACTCATTATTCTCACCGCCTTCCAGCATTTTCGCTACGGCACGGTCAAAATCCGATGTTATCTTCTGTGTTTTGTTGAATTCAACATACTCTATCTCTGCCTTTGCTTTTGCAGTTTTTGCAGATACTCGCCCTTTATCTGGCAGGATATCGTATCTACGGAATGAGAGAAATGCATCGATGCTCTCAGCAAATTCTGCCATGGTAAAAGTGTTCTCTCGCTCAATCAGATCCTCAATGTAATCAAAATACCCGGATACAGTCCTTTCAAGCTGACGAATCTGCTTCTCATCCAGATAGTTCTTCGCTATCGAAACATCCGACTTCAGGATTCTACCCTCAGGAGCATTCTTCCATGTAGTAAGCCCCATGTTTTCTTTTTGGCTGTCGGCAGTTGAATATACTATTTCTGCTGCTGTTTTGCCGGTAATAGCATAGTGGAACTTGTTCTGCACTGTCGCATAGAACTCATGTGTAATCTCAGATTGATTATCATAGTCAATGCTGCATTCTGCAAAGATATCAGTAATCTGCTGCCACACACGCCTTTCGCTTGCACGTATGGAACGAACTCTCTCAAGCAGTTCTTTGAAATAGTCTTTTCCGAAAACAGTTTCTCCCTGCTTAAGTCTTTCGTCATCCATAACAAAGCCTTTTATCATGTATTCTTTAAGCACGCCTGTAGCCCATATTCTGAAGTTTGTGGCACGACGTGAATTAACACGGTACCCTACAGAAATAATCGCATCCAGATTGTAGAAATCCTGTACACGCTTTACTGAACGTGTACCCTCTATTTGAACTGTTTCCATTTTGGAAACAGTTGTCTCTTTTACCAGTTCACCTTCCGCAAAGATATTTGAAAGATGCCTTGAGATTGCTGGCACATTAACATCAAATAACTCTGCCATTCCCTTTTGAGTAAGCCAGATTGTATCATCCTTTACAAGTGCATTTACTGATACATCTTCATCGTTTGATGTATATAAAAGAAAATTAAAATCCTTATTCATCTCTATCCCTCGATTTCTGCAATAATCTCATCTATTGCTTTACGGAGTTCATCTTCTTTCTTAACTATTTCTGCTATCTGTGCGTTGAGCTCTACAATATTGATCTTCTCTCTTGTATCTTCTGCTTCAACATAAGTAGATACAGACAGATTGTAATCGTTTTCTTGTATCTCATCATAGCTTGCCAGATGTGAGAAGTGTTCGTCTTCCTTACGTTCTGCATAAGTCTCAACGATTCTATCCATATTCTCCTGAGTGAGCTTGTTATTGTTTGTAACCTTGATACATTCATTAGTAGCATCAATGAACAGAGTTTTGTTGTCTGCCTTGTTCTTCTTAAGAATCATGATGCATGTAGCAATTGAGGTTCCAAAGAACAGGTTACTAGGAAGCTGAATAACACAGTCAATGTAGTTGTTATCAATCAGATACTTTCTGATTTTCTTTTCTGCCCCACCTCTGTACATGATTCCAGGGAAACATACGATCGCAGCTGCTCCATTTGATGCAAGCCACGAAAGAGAATGCATGATAAAAGCAAGGTCTGCTTTGCTCTTAGGTGCCAGCACTCCCGCAGGAGAGAATCTAGGGTCGTTAATAAGCAGTGGATTATCATCACCAGCCCACTTGATTGAATATGGCGGATTTGAAACGATAAGTTCAAATGGTTGATCATCCCAGTGTGCAGGTGAAATAAGAGTATCCTCACATGCGATATCAAACTTATCAGGTTCAATATCATGAAGGAACATATTGATTCTGCACAGATTGTATGTAGTGATATTGATTTCCTGGCCATAGAATCCATTTCTAACAGCATCCTTGCCAAGGACTTTTTCAGCCTTGAGAAGAAGTGATCCTGATCCACAGGCTGGATCATATACCTTGTTAACTTCTGTCTTTCCTACAGTTCCAAGTCTTGTGAGAAGTTCTGATACATCTGCTGGAGTGAAGAACTCTCCACCAGACTTGCCGGCATTTGAAGCATACATTGTCATAAGGTATTCATAAGCATCGCCAAAAGCATCAATATCATGATCCTTAACATTACCAAGATTCATGGATGCAACACCATTGATAAGCTTAACCAGTTTTTCATTTCTCTTTGCAACTGTAGCTCCAAGCTTATTACTGTTGACATCAAAGTCATCGAAAAGTCCAGCCATATCATTTTCTGATGCAGTTCCCTTCGCTGAGTTCTCAATTCCATTGAAAACAGTTTCAAGAGTTTCGTTCAGATTCTCATCATTTGCGGCCTTTGCTTTTACATTCCAGAATAGGTGGCTAGGTGGGATAAAGAATCCTTTTGTGGCTACAAGTTCTTCTCTTGCACCTTCAGCATCTTCATCTGAAAGCTTCGCATAGTCGAATCCTGCATTGCCTGCTTCTGCTTCGCCTTCATTGATATATGCTGTAAAGTTCTCTGAAATATATCTATAAAAAAGCATACCAAGTACGTAGTGCTTGAAATCCCAACCATCAACACTTCCTCTAAGGTCATCCGCAATACTCCATATAGTGCGATGTAGTTCCGCTCTTTCCTGTTCCTTTTTAATATCTGCCATTGCTTTTTCCTCTCAATTACTTATTCTCTGGAACGAATTCCATTACGTCTTCAACATTACACTCTAATGCTGTGCATATCTTTGCAATGATTGAAGTACTGACATCCTGATTCTTGCCAAGCTTAGCAAGTGTGTTAGTGCTAATGCCTGTGAGCTCACGAAGATCCTTCTTCTTCATGCCTTTCTCAATAAGCAAATGCCAGAGTGGGTTATAGTTAACTGCCATAATATTTCCTTTCGTGCTTGATAGTACACTTTTCTGTAAAACATTATAACATTTTTACCTATTTTAGCAATTTTAAATTGGCATATGCATATTTTTACTTGCAAAGTTTCAACAGTATTTCATCCACCGCATCTGTATATCTGTTTTCTTTGTTCATAATGAAATCCTTTCTGATAATAAATAATGAGCTGCCAGCATATGCCAACAACTCATGTAATTCATATTCAATAAGCGCCATACTCGTAATAATTCGCACTGCGATTTGCGGATTCGCACATTCACACCGCCTTACTCACCGCCTTAATTTTGAGTTTGTACGACCCCTGTATACGTCTGTGTGCGGTTTGATGAAATGCGCGAAAACGTTGATATTTCAAGGAAACCCCTAAAAACAAAGGCTCCAGAGATTTCTCTCTAGAGCCTAAAATCTGGCGGAGGGCATGGGACTTTGCCTCCTTTGCTGCGCAAAGTCTGCCGGTCTGCGCCTCCCTTTTCGGTCGGCTTGACCCCGCAGCTACTCGAAGATTCAGGCTTATAGGACAAAAAACGTGTTTTGCTAATCCCAGTAAGAAGGATAATTGTCCTCTCTATGGAGTTCACTCCAAACAATAGCATCACCCCACATAGGGATAGTCGAGGTACGTTTTTCACTATCCGAAATTCTTTCGTAGATATCTGAAATGCTCTTGTCTGTAGGCATAACTTTCAATATTTCAGACGCAGAAAGCGGCTCTGGTGAGTGCATATAACACCACCAGAAGACCGCTTTTATTCTTCTTTCGACAGATAACCCTCTATGGTCCCTGAGCAATGCTCTTATCCTCGAATTGACCCCTCCTTCGATTCGATTATTTGTTGACGGCAATTCATCTATTTCCTGACTTAACTGCTCATCCAGATATGTGAACATGCTGTTTTCTTTTATCAGCCTTACAATGGAGCGCTGTGCCTTTAACAACCTTTCATGTGTGTAT
>Ga0256406_1007763_pt1 | contig 10007 bp, 8 predicted proteins | sample RumenRJG_03DNA_FD_185986 | JGI IMG/M metagenome (GOLD analysis project Ga0256406, IMG submission 185986) | Bovine rumen microbial communities from Lethbridge, Alberta, Canada - RJG_03 | ecosystem: Host-associated > Mammals > Digestive system > Stomach > Rumen | place: Canada: Alberta | collected...
GGGATTTTCCACCCGGGATGCCGGCAGCTCCATGGCGATCCCGGTGCCATTATTTCTATATTCAAATCCCCGGTTGACTGCTGCTTCCAAAGCTTCAGCGGAGACGTCCTTTGCCATTACCGGTAAACCGCTTCCGAAAACTGTTCCCAGCAGGGCTGCACCCAGAATGATTTTCTTCATGACTTCCTCCATCTATTTCTACAGGACAGGCATTTCCTGTCTTTTTCTCTCTCCATTTTAACAATTTCAGGAAATATTTTCATCCCTACGGAACGGAAAGAATAGAAAATCCCATGGTATAATGAAAGGAAAGGAAATTCATTTTCATGCAAAGGAGGAATTGCTATGATATTCAAAAAAATCCTGGTCCCCCTGGACGGGTCAGAGAGTGCGGACCATGCGCTCCGCTATGGCATTGAAATGGCAAAAGAAAGCAGCGCTTCCCTCTATGTGCTGTCAGTGGCAGACATCACGGAAGCCTCTTACCCCCTGCTTGCCGTCAACCTCAGCAAAGACGGATTCTCATCCATGCAGGACAAGGCGAAAGAAATCCTTGAGGAAAGGGAAAAAGAAATTCCCGAAGGAATCCAATCCATTCCCCTCCTCAAAACCGGCGTCCCCGGAGCCATCATTGCCGGTTTGGCAGAAGAAGAAGAAATCGATCTCGTCATCATGGGAAACAGCGGGAAAGGCGCTCTCTCCTCCTTCATCATGGGAAGCGTCTCCCAGTATGTCATCCATCATGTGAAAGTACCGGTGCTCATTATTAAATAAGGGGAAGCTAGAATAATTACATATTATGTTGAATCGCTGAAAATGATAAAGTTATCAGTTCTCAGTTCACAGTGAACAGTAAAAGTGGCCCGCATCAAATTTGGATAGCGGGCCATTTTTATACACATTTTTCATTGAAATGATTAAATTTTTTATATAAAAGGGCCGCCTCTCCTATGTAAAGGCGGCCGCCACAACTGCGAACTGATAACTGAGAACTGAGAACTGCATGCCCTGATGTCCATCAGAGAAATATTTTCATTGGGCACCCGCTCATTGTTTCCCATATTTCTTCACAAATTCATCCATAGGGAGGGGTTTGGAGAAATAATAGCCCTGCAGATAGTCGCAGCCCATTTTGGAAAGGGCTTTTGCCATTTCTTCTGTTTCCACCCCTTCGGCGGTGAGCTCATAGCCCATTTCGTGGAAGGTGCGGATGATATTGGGAAGGTAGGTATCGGGCTCTTTGAAATGGGTCCGCACCAGGGACATGTCAATCTTGATACCAGAAAGGGGAATGCTCCGGATGCGGCTGATATTGGAATAACCGCTCCCAAAATCGTCCAGCACGATTTCGTAGCCCTTCTCGTGAAGTTTTTCCACCTGCCGGTGTCCGAGGGACCCCAAAAGCCCCCGTTCCGTGATTTCCAGACGAATCTGTTCAATCGGAATGGCCGCCTTTTTCCTTATTTCCTCCAGCTTTTCCGTGAGCCCTTCTTCGGTGCACTGGTAAGGCGCCAGATTCACGTGAATCCAGCCCATGCCGCAGACTTTTTCTCCTCCCTTTTCTATGAAGGAACAGGTTTTGCGGAAAACCTGCTCTCCCAGGAGGGAGACCTCCCCGCTCGTCTCGGCAGCCGGAACGAATTCGGAGGGTGGAATGATTTCCCCTTCCGGGCTTTGGAGGCGTACCAGGGCTTCCGCCCCGGCCAGGCGGAACGTCTTTGCCTCCATAATGGGCTGCAGGTATACGAGAAGGTCATCCCTGGCCAGCGCTTCCTCCAGAATCCAGCGCACCCGCACCTGACGGCTCACTTTCTTCATATATTCCTTATCAATGGAAAGGGTCCTCACTCCGGGCTTTCCGATGGAGATGAAGGCCAGTTCAAAAATCACCCGCATCCGATAGGCATCGCCAAGGGGGACGTCAGGGCCCAGATAGAAATAGGAGCTGTCCGCCCGGGCTTCCTGATTTCCCACTTTCCAGGGCTCCTCCAGCCTTTCCTGAAGGATTTTCATAAAACGGTCCAGGAATTCTTTCTTTTGGGTAAGGAACAGAAACCGGCCGTCCCTGAGATAAAATGGATGGACTTCCGGGAAATGGCTGTTCATGAAAAGGCCAAGTCCCTCCATCAGGCCGTCCGCAAAGGAATCGCCATAGAGGATGCGATTCAGGTACATGCGCCGTATGAGCATTCCGGCAGCATACAGTTTCTTCTGCGAAATAAAATCATCCATCACCAGAAGGCAGGCCGTCCGGTTGAAAAGACCCGATGGCGCATGGATGTAAAGTTCAGGATTCCGGAGAGACAGAAAGGCAATGAGGATGGCAAGAGTCAGGAAATAGCCTACGAGGAGGATTTCCCGAAAGGCCAGGCTGAAGAGAAGTCCTCCCACCATGAGGGCAGAGGACACCAGAATCCCGTTTCGTACGACCCGGGCAGAAGGATCTCCCCGATACAGGGCATAAAGGCAGGCCATCATATCGATGACATAGGATACATAAATTCCCGCGTACAGAGGCCCATCCGCATAGCCCGTCACATGGTGGACCGTAAAGATCAGGCCGGTCCAGGGCGAGGAGAGAATGATCCCTATGATGAACAGATTAAACAGATACACAGCCCGTCTCAGAAGGCCCCGCCCCTCATAGCGGCTGGCATACATGACATAGAGGAAAAAACTGACTCCCAGGCAGATGACGGTGATGTAGTAAACCACATTGACAAAATAAACGAGAGATGATTCCATGCCTTTCATGGAAATATAGGATGCCACGATATCCATGATGATATTCAGCAGATTGGAAACCATGAGTCCCAGGAAAGCCTTCGAATCCCGAAGAGGCAGGCGGCGCCGGCGGAAATATAAAAAAATAAGCAGAAGCTGCAGGGGAAGAACAGCAAAATAGAAATCCAGATTCCATTGGATCATGCTCCTCACCTCCTGCAGTTTCTGCTTATCGGGATACACTGTCTAATATTATTTTAACCTCATAGTCCTCCTTTTTCAAACCGTCCCCGTCACACAAAAAAATCTGTGGATATGCGGGGAAGAAAAAGCAGAAAAGCCTGAAAAGCTCATACAGAAATGTCAAATAAAAAACACCGGTTCATAAACCGGTGTTTTTCAGCTGATCACGTCCACTTTGCTGTATACGGTCTGTGACTGGTTGCACCAGCCCCAGAAGACGCCCTGTTCCATAGGGCAGTCGATGAAATCCCGTCCTGTCCCGAATTTGATATATCTTTCTCCCGCCCTGCAGTTCCTTGTGGCATCAATTCCATACCAGCGGCCTTTGTACCAGACTTCCGCCCAGGCATGGCTGGCCCCTTCCCCTACGGGAAGGCCGCTCACATAGCGGGCCGGAATCCGTTTCATCCGGCAGAGCGCAAGAAATATATGGGTAAAGTCCTGGCAGACTCCCTGGCCTCCCAGGGCGGCCTGATTGGCCGTGGTATGCACATTGGTCACGCCGGCCACATAGGTCATGTGATGATAGACGGTTTCACGGAAATAGTCTGCCTGCTCCAGCGCATCCTCCGATTTCGGGGCCAGATCATAAATCGCCTGCAGCATGGACGATGGTCCTGTGAGGATGGAGGGATAGGAAAAGATCGGCAGCGGTTCGCACTCTATCCTCCTGTCGTCATCCCGGACAGCCGTCCCTTTCACCCAGTAGGAGAAAAAGGTATGCTCTTCCGGGAGTCTCCCGGTATAGGTCGTATTTCCGAAACTGTCCTTACCATAGTTTCCGCCAGTGGGCAGGGGGTCAATGTAAAGCGATAAATCGAGAATCTCCTGTTCCGGCAGATTCTGCGGAATACATCGAAGAAGAAAATCCTGCTCCCTGACTGGCGACGAATATGTATTGGCTGTTCTATAGTAAAACGAAATTTTTTCCATTAATCATATCATTCCTGTCTGAATTCCTGAAGGATGACAAGTATGAAGGTTATCATACTCCAAATCCCCACTCATTACAAGTCTCCAGGATACAATTTCGATTTTTTTGAATGTAAGCCAACCATAGCGGCTGCCCCGCCGCGTTCAGAGCCATAATGCGCGCATAACAAAATAAAGAACTCCGCCACTACGGAAATTTCCCGCAGTGACTCGTTCTTCTGAACCATTCAGAAATTCATGAAATTACTCCCGCGCCCCCTACAGCGCAGGGAAATCCCCAGGCGGGTCCCGTCCCGCCCCGGGGAAGGCGGCCTTGAAGCCGATTTGACTGCCCTTTCGTAAGGCAGAATCAGATTTCTACCAATTCTTCTGCTGCTTCAATGAGATCTTCCCGGTCTCCTTTGAGCGGAGCTTCGTCGCCGCCGGAAATGGCAGCCAGAAGTTTCGCAAAGGCAGAGCTCCGGATCCGTACCGGTGCGCGGGTGACCCGATAGAGAAGTTTATTGATTTCCGGCGCGCAGAGATTGTCCGGATAGCCCAGGCGGAGATAAATGCTGATCCGTTCAGCAGTCCAGCCGCATTTCACGATATTTCTTACGCCCTTGTCTTCTACCTTGTCATCGAAACTTCCGCGGAAAGCCATGATGGCATCCCTTGCTTCCTGGGCGTTCAGGATGGGAGCGCTGGAAGTCTTGGCCGCTTCCAGGGAATTCATGGCCATCTGGAGATACGACAGGGTTTCCGAGCTGATCGTCTCGCGCAGGGTCATGCCGTTGCCCAGCATACGGTCTGCCGCCACATAGACGGAGTCCGGATTGTTCTCATCAAAAGTATAATTACGAAGGAATTCTTCGTTATCCTTATATACATCAGGCAGTGTCAGACGTTCGCAGAATTCTTCGTGCGGCATCGGATCACCGTCAATCATTTCATCATAATATTCCATCAGGAAACTGAGCGTGGTATTCACGCGTTCCGCATAACGGCCCATCCAGTAAAGACGGTCGATTTTGTTTAATGTAAGAGCACCCATGTGTCTTTGAAACCTCCCCCCTGCGAAGAATTAACGATAAAGCTGTCCGGATTTCTGGAGAACCGGGTCAGGCCGCAGGGCCATACCCTTGTCTTTTCACCGGAAAGTACGAAAGCACGCAGGTCTGCTTTACGTTCTACAACGGATCCGCCATCGAGAATCGGCAGGTCTTCAAAGTCAATGACTTCCTGGGAAATAAAGCGTCTCGGTTCATTGATGATTCTCTGACGCAGTTCTTCTTTCTTGTCCGGCGGCAGGGAGCTTCCGAATACGACGCCATAACCGCCTGCTTCTGCCACATCTTTGATGACCAGTTTATCAAGATTTTCCATGGTATAGTCCATATCTTCCTTATAGAACGGAAGGTATGTAGGCGCATTATGAAGGATCGGCTCTTCTTTCAGATAATATTTGATCATCTTCGGTACGAAGTAATAAATGCCTTTATCATCAGCCACGCCATTGCCCGGTGCATTCAGGATGGCTACATTGCCTGCCCGGTAAGCTGCCATGATATTCGGCACGCCGATGACGGATTCCGGATTGAAGCAGAGAGGATCCATGAATTCATCGGAAAGGCGGCGGTAAATGGCCCCGACTTTCACCGGTCCTTTATTGCCGCGATAGTATACGCAGTTATTTTCCACATAGAGGTCGATGCTTTCCGCAAGGACGGAATGAGAAAGTTCTGCCAGGTAGGAATGTTCGAAATAAGCGGAATTGTAACGACCCGGAGTCAGGATGACATTGATGCCCCCGCAGGAGACGTAATCCATGACTTCTTCAATCCACTGACCGTAATGCCTGTTATCCATGACATGATTTTCACGGAAAGTCTGGGGGCAGCAGCGCCGGCAGAGGGTCCTCGCAATCAGCGGATAAGAAGCGCCGGAAGGAATACGGAGATTATCTTCCAGGATGTACCAGTTCCCATCTTTGCCCTTGACCAGATCGATCCCGGAAATATGGCTGTAAATGCTCTTCGGCGGAGTGATTTCCTCGCACTGGGCCAGGTAGCCCGGTGATGGATATACGAAATCAGGCGGAACCACCTGATCCTTGATGATCTGTTTTTTTCCATACACGTCTGCCAGAAACAGATTGAGCGCATCCACGCGCTGCCGAAGACCTCTCTCCAGCACATCAAATTCATCTGCCCCGATGATTCTCGGAATCGGATCGAAGGGGAAAAGACGTTCATTGTATACACCGTTCTGGAATACGCCGAACTTGACCCCGTATCGCGACATCTGGTTGTTAATAACCTCAACATGCTCCTTGAGTTCTTCTAAACCCATACGCACCGCCCTCCCTAACGCCCCAGGCGCTAAGCTAAAGAAAATAAAACAACAAAAAAGGCAGGCGAAAAGATACCTCATGGCTCCATTGCCTGCCTGCCCTTTCGGGCTCATTTATATTTTTGTTATTATTTATTTTACCTAAGTAAAGTATTATTGTCAATATACTAACGAAGGAAATATAAAATAAAGCTTACCATGAATCACTACCAATTACAGATCCTCATCCCAGGCATTGATTTCCACCGGTTCTTTCTCCAGGAAGGAAAGCTGCTCTTCGGAGAAATATTTCTTATGGATAGCCGCTTCATAGACGAACCGCCTGAAATAGGCTTCCGAGCATACGAAGTAACCCGCTTTGCCCACGTCCTTGCCCCAGGAATTTTCAATTTTCCAGCGGTCCGGCTTTCCATTCTCATCGAGATGGACCCCGGTGAGGAGCATGGCATGGTTGGCAGAGCTCTGGCTGTACAGGAGGGCTTTCCCCTTTTCCATGGTCGTGGAGAAACCGCCAAGCAGTTCGTCGCCGGTCACGCTTTCCGGATCCCAGATGCCGTCTTTCCTGGCCAGATAAGCGCCCGCATCGCAGGCAAACCAGATGGATTCCCCGTTTTTCAGCATTTCAAGGCAGAGATCCTCCAAGGCTTCCTGAGAGACGTTGAGAGCCGTCATATTTCTTCCCACCATGTTTTCGATGCCATGGAAGGTAATGGGCCTGTCGAGAGGCCGCCCCGGGAGGGGTTCATTGATGACAGCCGCATATTCCCGGACTGCAAAGTCCCCATATTTCTCATAAAATTTCTGTGGCGTCAGGCCCCGGTCCTCATGGAAGGCTCCATCCTTGTCCTTCCAGGAGAAATCAAAAACCTTCGGCGGCTGCCCAAAAGCGATACACTCTGCCTTGTAGATTTCCGCCATCATTTCCCCTTTCCGTACATAGGGATCCTTTCCTTCCGCCACCAGTTCCCGAAGCTCCATGGCGTCCTTCCGAAGCAGCCGGTTAATGGTATTGATATAGCCCAGGGTGTGGCCGGACTGAAAGGTTTCCGGGAAATAAGATTTCGGCAGGATCCCGTATTTCTCAATCAGATCGGCCGCAGGGCACCAGTATCCGCCATCGCTCATGCCCCGGAGCACATACTGCATGAGCTGTCCCTTCACCGGTTCATCGGCATGGTCGATACACATCTGGAGGAAATTATTGGCTTTTTCCAGTTTGTCATAAAAAGTCAGGTAATTCTGGGAGAGTTCGAACTCCTCTACGTTGATCTTTGCCGCCACTTTTTCGCGAAGAATGTTCAGGGCGGCGAACATCCAGCAGCGGCCGGACATTTCCTGGGCCGTAATGCCGTGGGTCTTCACTTCATAAGTAAATGCGCCGGCCAGTTTGGAACTGCCGTCCGGCGTGCAGGAAAGCTTCGACATATCCGTCTTTGCCAGGGCGCCCTGGAGCACCCTTGCGGATGGATCCTTTTCAAAGGAAACTGCCAGTTCCTTCAGGAGTTCAGGAGTAATATCTTTCATAGGTGGGCCTCTCTTTCAAAATGATTTCCTTTTATTATACTCCATGAAGAGCTTTAAGTCCCTGCCGATTTCTTCAGGAATGATGAAAAGCAGGGAAAAATTCTGTCATGAGATTTTACATGAACATGACAGGAAACCGATCGACCTGAACTGCCGGTTCTGCTAAAACAGTAAGAATGAATACCGGTAAATCATCTGATTTTTCAAGATTGGGGCATGAATCATGAAATATCCTGGCGATTTTATCCCTGTTTTTTGTTACTCTCGCCATGGGGGCCTGCGGTTCCGGCAAACCGCCGCCGTCGAAAAACCTTCCTTCCGGCTTCTCCCCCGTGCCGGCTGAAAAGATCCTCATTACCGTTTTCTCAGCCACCGGAAATACCCTCAAAGAAGCAAGGACCCTTCAGAAAATCACCCATGCTGACCTTTATATACACTCCTGAAGAGCCCTGCACGAAAGAAGACCTGGAGCACAAAGGCAAGACACAGATTCACCGGGCCGCAAGAGAGCAGAAAGACCTGGCAGCCCGCCCGAAAATGGCGGGTACCATACCGAACCTGGACAAATAGGAAGTCATCTTCGCGGGATTCCCCATCTGGTGGGAACAGGGACCCCGCATCTCCGGGGAGGAATTTTGAACGCATTGAGGAGCGGCACCATGGTGATGGAGCTTTTATACCCTCCCCGATGGAAGGGATATCGATGAGTTCCGCCTTCGCATACCGATTGATGATGTCCGCCTTTTCTTTCGGAATCACCCCCCAGCTCCCCCTGGGCCCTTGCCAGGGCTGCTTCCGTGTCCAGCCATTTCTGCACCCGGGATCTGTCACTCCCTATTTCCCGCATTTCATCGGTACTGAAAAGGAAACCGTGAATATCGCTGTCAATGGCCGTACTTGCCATTTCTTTCACCGGCTGTTTTTAAAATACATATTTTTCCAGCCTTTCAAAGGCTTCCACCACTTTATGATGAGGAAGGGCCAGATTCATGCGAATCCCATGGGGCACATGGTAAATGGTCCCCTCCCTCCAGAGGACTCCCACTTCCACGCCTGATTCTGCCAGTTCTTCGATGGATTTCTGATGGCTTTCGCACCATTCGCTGCAGTCCAGAAGGATGCAGTACGTCCCCTGCGGCATGGATACATGGACACCCTCAAAATGATTTCTCACGAAATTCACGGCGTAGGAAATATTTCCTTCCAGTACCTTTCGGATTTCCCCCAGCCATTCCCGCCCCTCCGGCCGGTAGGCGCCGATCATGGCATGCATGGTGAGGACGTTCATGTCATTATAGTGACAAAGAGATTCATACCGCCTGATACGGTCCCGAAGGCAGGAATTGTAAATGATGGAATAAGCCCCCACGAGGCCGGCAAGGTTGAAAGTCTTGGAAGGCGCATAGAAAGCGACGGTCCGGTTCCGCGCATCCTCCGACACCGACTGGGTGGGAATGTGCTGATGACCGAAAAGAGTGAGATCCGACCAGATTTCATCAGAAATGACGTAGACCTCATATTTCCGGAAGAGTTCCATGGCTCTTTCCAGCTCCCACCTTTCCCAGACCCGTCCCGTGGGATTATGGGGCGAGCAGAAGAGGACCGTGTGGATGTGATATTCTTTTATCTTTCTTTCCATATCCTCGAAATCCATGCGCCACACGTCGTTTTCATCGAGCTTCAATGGCGAAAGGACGATATGGTATCCGTTCCGTTCCAGCTGGGAAGTAAATCCGTTATACGTGGGCGAATGAAGGAGCACCGGATCTCCGTCACCGCAAAGGACTCTGAGTGCGGAAGTAATCCCGCCAAGCACGCCGTTTTCATAGCCGATGGCCTGCCAGGGAAGATTTTTCACATGGTTTCCCTCCATCTGCCAGCGGATGATGGACCGGAAACATTCCTCCGTGGGAATGAAATAGCCGAAAAGCGGATGGGACGCCCTCCGGATGATGGCCTCCGTCACCGTGGGACAGGTGGCAAAATTCATATCCGCAATCCACATGGGAATCCGGTCAAAACCTTCCCTCGTCTTTCCCTTCGGCACGTCGGTGAAAGGATTGGGAAACGCATCGGCCGCAATGGAATCCATGCCGTGCCTGTCCGGCATGGTGGTAAAATCATAAGTCATGGCGCACCTCCAAAAAATTATTTCTTAAGAGCCAAAGGAATGTCCGGCCCGGTAGAAATCAATTTCTTCCTCTTTTGAGAATGTCTCAAAGCCCGCCTTTTCTTCCCTGCCGATTCAACCT
>Ga0256406_1007764_pt1 | contig 10005 bp, 5 predicted proteins | sample RumenRJG_03DNA_FD_185986 | JGI IMG/M metagenome (GOLD analysis project Ga0256406, IMG submission 185986) | Bovine rumen microbial communities from Lethbridge, Alberta, Canada - RJG_03 | ecosystem: Host-associated > Mammals > Digestive system > Stomach > Rumen | place: Canada: Alberta | collected...
CATCATTAAATATAGTACTTTTTGAATTCGATGCAAAGGTACGATGGCAACATTACAAAGCTTTTTAGATGGTATGATAAAAGTATTGCTTTATGGTTACGAAACCGTGACAGACATCTACTGTCCTTATGGATAGCCTATAACGTCCCTGCATATATAATAAGGTAATAAATGAGCAATTGATTGACTAACATCGTCCAATGGCAAGAAACTGTTAGCAAAGACAGGCAATTGATGATTTTAGCAAGATTGTATCAATCTTTGCAAATATAATCTTAATGATATCAAGGAAGTCTTATTAACTTTGCAATAGAGAAAACAAACAGTCGTTATCAATAAGCAAAATGCTAACTTTAAAAACCAAAGATTTATGAAGAAATTATTTACTCTTATCACGCTGATGCTTGCAACGCTCAGCATTAACGCAAAGTCACAGATTACTTTAGGCGCATTCAGTTCCTGGGGAGATGGCTGCACCGTGAGCGGCAATACGATTTCCATGACCGAGGCTTGGAAAGGTGCCGGCTGCTGGTTGGCCAGCGAGCAGGGATGCGTCGACTGGAGCGAGGGTGACTATCTGGAGCTGCATATCTCCAACTGCACAGGTGGTCTGAAAGCTGCCATCGAATTCAATGACGGCAAGACCGTTGATGCCGACGGCAATCCGACAAAGGTTGACGCACTCACAACGAGTGCGACATTCGGCGACGGCGACACCATCGTCTTCGTACCACTCAACCAAGACAACAGCGACAAGGTAGTCAACGTGTGGATTCAGAGTACCACTTCTTCAGCCTCTGTCACCATTGGCAATGCTTATCTCACAACCAGCGATGAGTATCAGGCTTACCTTGCCGAAAAGTCAAAAGGAGAGCAGATTGCATGGGAAGGCAGCTACGACTTTGGTACAGGATGGAGCACCAGCATAACGATTGATGCTTCGAAATTTGCCACTGCCAATAGTGGAGCTACCTTTACTTTCACCTACACTGTAGGCAGCGAAAATTATGCTCAGATAAAGATCAACAACTCCAGTTGGCAGCCTTTGGCAAATCCTAAAGGACAGAACGAATGGAATTGTGTAGACCTCGACATGAACGCAACAAGCTATTCCACCGTGCTTAGCGACGATGACTTGGCTACCATCAAAGCTGGCGGCATGGTGCTGCAAGGCTACAACAACACCCTTACAAAGATAACTTTCAACAATCCTACAACAAACGGCATCAACAACATGACAGCCGTGAAGAAGATCGGAGATGACGCCACCTACAACCTTGCTGGTCAGCGCGTCAACAAGAACTATAAGGGTGTAGTCATTCGCAACGGCAAAAAGCTCTTACAGAAGTAATTAATAAAAGGCTTTATTGATAAGCTGTGTTATCTCAAGGGAAAGATGGAGTAGTAGTAACGACTCCACTTTCCCTATTTTACTTTAGTGTCAGCAACATAGTTGAGAACTATATAACCATTTAAGGTCAAATCGTGTTCAATCCTGCAAAGATAATAGCAGTCTATAATCTGAAATCTGTCTAATTTTGCAACAGCTAACGAAGAAGCGTAAAAACTAAATAAGTTATATATAAAAATGAACAAAGCAATTCTTATCCTGGTAATGACAATACTGTCGTTGCCTATCTTTGCCCAATCAAAGCTCACGGGTACCGTCGTTGACGGCAAGTCGGGAGAGACATTGATTGGCGCAAGTGTTGTCGTACAAGGTACGGGCACAGGAGGCATCACCGATCTTGATGGACACTTCTCCATAACCGTACCGAAAGGTAAGACCAAAGTCGTAGTTTCCAGTGTCGGATACACTTCACAGACCATCAACATCTCGGGCAAGAGCGACATCACCGTTCAGCTTTTTGAAGATGCCAAAGTCATGGACGAGGTGGTCGTTGTTGGCTATGGAACAATGAAGAAAAGCGACCTTAGCGGTTCACTGAGCTCACTGAGTGCCAACGACCTGATGAAAGGCGGAGCCACGGATATCGCCCACGGCATGCAAGGAAAGATTGCTGGTGTGCAAGTCAACCAAAGCGACGGTGCACCGGGCGGCGGCATGAGTATTGTCATCCGCGGTGCCAACTCTTTCTCTACATCGTCACAGCCGCTGTACATCGTCGATGGCGTGCCGTTTGAGACAGGAAGTACTCCAAGCAACGGTGCCACGACCAATCAGCAGAGCGCCAATGCACTAAGCTTCATCAACCCGCACGACATTGAGAGCATTGAGGTGCTCAAGGATGCCTCTGCCACAGCCATCTATGGTAGCCGTGGTGCAAATGGTGTCGTCATCATCACAACAAAGAAAGGAAAAACCGGCAAGCCAAAGGTGGACTTCTCCGCTACCTGGGGTCTGGCGCATATCTCCAAGAAGATTGACATGCTCGACCCAGTGACCTATGCCACCTACATGAACGAGCAGGTCGACAACGACCGCTACTATCTTGGTTCGCAGACCACCACTTATCCCTATCCTGGAAAATGGGGCTACCAGACCTACAGCGACGGCCACATCAACTACAACACCGGTAAGTACACAGGAAAGCCGGAGGACTACGCACATCCGGGCTGGTACTACGATGAGTATGGCAACGCTACGGAACTGGGTGTTGCCGACTGGCAGGACGAAATATTCCAGACTGCGTTCCAGCAAGACTACAATGTCAACATCAGCGGCGGTGATGACAGAGGCTATTATGCCTTCTCCGGCAACTACGCCGACCAGAAGGGTATCATCAAGAACTCCGGTTACAAGCGCTATTCGCTGCGCGCCAACATCTCACGTAAGATTTACAGTTGGCTCGAGATAGGCACCAACCAGAGCTTCACCCGCAGCAACACCGACTTCGCCAACACATTGAGCTACAACACGGGTGTCGTGCGTAGTGCCCTCATCTTCCCGCCTACCTATGGTCCTAACATGGACACCACACAGGCTGACGACCTCAACTGGCTTGCCGCCAACCCTGCGGCCTACGTGAGAAACACGAAGGATGAACTCAACGCCATCAACTATTTCAGCAGCTCCTACGTTGAGATACAGCTCTTGCCAAAGTGGCTGAAGTTCCGTCAGAACCTCGGTCTGGGCTACAACGACTCTCACCGTGGATCCTACTACGACCGTCACACCCAGGAAGGCAAGGCGCCTATCAACGGCAAGGCCAGCAAAGCCAGCAACATCTGGCGCTCCACCACCGCTGAGAGCATCCTCACCTTCGACCATACCTTCAAGCAGATTCACGCCCTGAACGCCGTGGCCGGCTTCACGGTAGAGAGCGACTCATGGGACAACAACAGCGAAGTGGCACAGAACTTCCCCGACGACCTGACACAGGACAACGATATGAGCCGTGCCAAGGACAAGGCCACACTGTCGAGCGATATCGGCACACAGCGCCTCGTGTCTTTCCTCGGACGTGTCAACTATACGCTAATGCAAAAGTATCTGTTTACCGCCAGTGTGCGGTCGGACGGCAGTTCCAAGTTCACCGACAAGAACAAATGGGCTACCTTCCTATCAGGAGCCGTCGCTTGGCGTGCAAGTGAGGAAAAGTTCATCAAAGACCTTAACATCTTCTCCAACCTGAAGTTCCGTCTGAGTTATGGCGAGACGGGTAACCAGGGCATCGGCTCTTATCGCACGCTGCCGCAGCTGTCCGTGGCCAACTATCCCTTCGGAGGCTCTCTCAACAGCGGCGTAGCCATGGTAAACTGGCGTGGCCCAGTAGATGCAGACATCAAATGGGAGACTACAGCACAATACAATGCCGGTATCGATTTCGGATGGTTCGACAACAGACTCTCACTCACCGTCGACTACTATCATAAGAAGACGCGCGACCTGTTGCAGGAAGTGAAGATTCCTTCTTCCACAGGTTTCTCCAACAAGCTCACCAACTCAGGCAATGTGACCAACGAAGGTCTGGAGTTCACGCTCAACGCTACGCCTATCAGCACAAAGGACTGGCACTGGGACCTCAACGGCAACCTTGCTTTCAACAAGAACAAGATTGGCGGCCTCAACGGCGACCAGTTTGCCAACACGTTGTGGTATGGAGCCGACAACGTCTTCATCCAGCGCAATGGCTGCCCCATCGGAGCCATCTACGGCTACGTGGAAGACGGTTTCTACGACAACGAGGCTGAGGTAAGAGCTGACCCACAGTACACCTACGCCACTGATGCCACCGTCAAGTCTAAGATTGGTGAGATCAAATACCTTGACCTCAACCACGATGGCAAGATTACCGATGCCGACCGTACCATCATCGGCGACACCAATCCTAAATATACTTGGGGCTTGACCAACAATATCTCCTGGCGCGACCTCACTCTGAGCTTCATGCTGCAGGGTTCTCACGGCAATGACATCTTCAATGGCAACCTCATGGACATCAAACTGGGCAACATCGGTAACATCACACGCGATGCTTACAACCACCGTTGGACGGCCGACAACTATGAGAATGCCGAATGGCCGAAGGCTTCCTCCGGCTACGAGCGCACGTTCCTGCTCAGCAACCGCTATATCGAGGATGGCAGTTACATCAAGCTGAAGAACATCAGCCTGACCTACAACTGGAACCATCCCATGAAGAGTACCGGACTGGAGAAGATACAGTTCACCTTCGCAGCCACCAACCTCTTCACCATCACCAACTACAGCTGGTACGACCCCGACGTGAATGCCTTCGGCAGCGACTCCAGCCGGCGTGGTGTTGATATCTACTCATATCCATCTTCACGCACGTTTACTTTCAGTGTGAATATGACTTTCTAATATAATAATGACCAATAATATGAAATTAAATAAACTGTTCTCTGCTACGTTGCTGCTGACCATCGGCATCCTGCCTGTTACCACGTCATGCAACGACTATTTAAAAGAGAAGCCCGAGAGTTTCATTGGTCCCGACCAGGTGGAAGACTCAAAGGATGGTGTTGACATGTGGGTGACAGGCGTCTATAGCAACTGGCTCGACGACATGTTCCGTTGGAGCGAATTTCCTCGTGTACTTGAGCTCGACGCCGACTATATCTCCGGTCCCGACTGGCTGTTCAGCTCACTTGGTGCCGGCAACTTCCAGGGTGAGAGCGCTCTCGACAAGATGTGGAAAGGCCCTTACAACCTCATCAATGATGCCAACATGGCAGTGAGGTATATCAGCGCCATGAAAAATGTGGATGAGGACTATAAGAACAACGCCATCGGCGAGTGCTACTTCCAGGAAGCTTTCGCTTACTTCCTCCTAGTGCGTGCCTACGGCCCCATCCCCTACATGGCCAAGGACGTCAGCGCCAGCGGTGAGTTTATGCACAGCCGCCGTCCCGTGGCCGAAATCTACGACCACATCATCGACCTGCTGACCCAGGCTTCCGAGCTGATGTACCACCGCGACAACAACAACTACAAGACCGGTCACGTCAGTGCCGGCTCAGCAGCCGGACTGCTCGCCAAGGTCTATGCCACCATGGCCTCAGCTGCCATGCCGGCCGGTACCGAGATTACCGTGCGTACCGGCGCACCATATCGCACGGAGAACGGCAAGCAGTATTACCGCACGCCCACAGCCGAGACCTTCCAGAAACAGGCCGTAAGCGGCTACGAGAACATGGATGCTCAGGCTCTCTATCAGAAAGCTGCCGAATGGGCCAAAAAAGTCATCGACGGCGAATATGGCACCTACGAGCTCACAGCCTACGACAATCTTTGGAAGCATGCCCATTGTCATGACTCCGAGATGATGTGGGGCGTAGAGTCCACCACAGGCGATGCCACATACTGCACCGGTGTCCACACCTATTACTCCGGCTACAAGAAAAGCAAGGGCAGCGAGTTCATCTCATCGGGTGGCTGGATTGGCTGCACCAACAACTGGTACAGTCTCTTCGACGACGATGACTACCGTGCCACCAAAGGCGTCAGACACGTCTGGCGTTACTACTATCAGGACGATTACAATGGCGCCTTCTACTATCCGCAGAGCTGGAGCGTGAAGATCACCGGCTACGATGCCGACGGCAACTACGTACGCGAACCGGATGCCCAGTACAAGAACATGGGCTACAACTTCCAGTACAATCAGAGCAATGAGTGTCTCGCCTTCACTACGAAATACGAGGATGTAGACGACGATGCCACACAATATGCCGAGTCATTCTGGCCGTTCCTCCGCTATGCCGACGTGCTTCTCATCTATGCGGAAGCCGAGAACGAGCTGGGCAACAGCGCCGAAGCCATGCGCTACCTTAACATTGTGCGCAAGCGCTCCAACGCCAACCTGATGACCGCCACCGGCACCAAGACCGCCATGCGCAGCGCCATTCTTGAGGAACGCGCCAAGGAGTTTGCCTGCGAGGGTGACCGCCGCTGGGACCTCATCCGCTGGGGCATCTACCTGCAGGCCATGAACGCCATTGGCGGACGCGATGACGCCAACATCAACAAGGCACGTACAGAGCGCAACCTACTCTACCCCATCCCAACCGAAGAGATCAACGTCAACGACAGCATCACCAGCAACAACCCTGGCTGGAACTAATCGTCGGCAACATATAATCAACTAAGCATTTAAAAGCAATGAACAACATAACATTCAAATATATCGGCATCGCCTTGCTTGGCGCCGCACTCTTCAGCGCCTGCAACGATGTCGTGGATGTGAACTACCCCGACCGTTATACCAACCACGGGGCACCGACAATCACCGGCATCTATGACGTACAAGACACTGGCTATGTATCGGCACTGAACGGCGGTACGCTCAACCAGATGCTCCGCATCAAAGGTTCCAACCTTGCCAACGTCAAGAAGATAACGTTCAACGGACTCGACGTAGACGTACGTCAGGTCTATGCCGAGGCCAATGAGAGCTTCGTCAAAATACCACGCAAGATTCCCGAAAACGTCACCGACACACTCGTCTATGAGACCAATGAGGGCCGCACCGCACTTTACTTCCCCGTCACTATCCCGCACGTCGAGCTCAACGGACTCGTCAACGAGTTTGCACTGCAGGGTAGCGAGGTTCAGCTCAGCGGTGACTACTTCGACCTCTACGACTTCAACGACACGACGGAGAGCAGCCCGGTGTCTATCACCATCACCAACAGCACTGAGGGCTACTCCAAGACGCTGCATACGGACTCCTGCACGGAGGACTACACCAGCATCCGCATTCCCAAAGACTGTCCCGACAACTCACTCATCACCTTCCGGTGGAACGAGATGGGACAGCAGATGAGCAAGTCCATCCCCTACCGCATGAGCAGCGCACTGCTCTTCGGTGATTTCTCCGGTGACCTCGGATGGTGGAACGACTGGGGCAAGAACCTCGTCACCGACGGCACCAAGAGCGGTGACCCACAGACGCTTGGTTATCCTTACCTCCGCATCACGGGCACCTTCGACTCATGGTCGTGGAACTCAACGGGCATAGGCTGCAACTGGCCCAAACAAGACTTCACGGACCATTCTGAGAACTACGTGCTGAAATTTGAAGTATGCACCAACAGCGCCACTCCTTTCGCCGACTATGGCGACAATGGTGCCTCTGGCTCGCAAAACGGTGGTTACTGCTTCGACTTCAACACCTCCGGCGTGACACGCCATCAGTGGGATCCGGTGTCGTCCGGTCTGCGCAACACCTATGGCAAATGGGTGACTATCAGCATACCACTGGAGAGTCTCTGCGAAGTGAAGCAGGACGACGGCACCATCAAGCACGTGCTGCCCAACGAAGGCTCCTGGTCGGCTCTGGAGTTCGTCATGCAGCCCAACAACAGCGACGGATGGACCGTAGACCACAGCTTCGGACAGTTCCGTATCGAACCTAAGAATTATTAATCGAATAACAATATGAAGAAGATAAAGTTTCCATTGCTGGCGCTCACCGCTCTGACAGTCATTGCCAGCTGCTCCGACGATAACACCGACTACCTGGCACCACGGTCGTTTGACGATGCCGACGCGCCACAGGTGGTGTCGGTGTCACCCGCCGACAACGCGGCAGACATCGATACGTTCGCCAATATCGTCGTCACCTACAACGAGCCCATCGTCGCCGCACCCAACGCCACCATACGCGTCTACACCGACGACACAACCTATTATTATATTGATTCAACGGTCGTGGCTCAAGGCAACCAGCTCACCATCCCCTTCCATGCAAAGGGTGGCATGAACTATAAGGTTGACATCATGAAGCCCACCGTGCGCGACAGCTCCTACAACTTCGCAAGCGACTACACGTTCTCGTTCTCCACTAAGATTTACAACAACTTCGACCCGACGCTCTTCAACATCGTCGACGCGCCGGTCAATGCCGACGCTACGGAGGAGACGAAGAAACTCTACACCTATCTAAAGAACAACTTCGGAAAGAAGGTGCTCTCCGCAGCAATGGCCAACGTGAACTGGAACACTGATTACGCTGACACGATCTATCAGATGACGGGCAAGTATCCTGCCATCAACTGCTTCGACTTCATCCACTACAACCATAGCGCGCCGATCAACCCCTCCAGCTGGATAGACTACACCAACACAAAGCCTGTGGAGGACTGGGTCAACAACGGCGGCATCGTGGCCTGCATGTGGCACTGGAACGTACCGGCATCTGAAAGTGACACCGCAAAGTACAACACATGGACCATCAATCCCAATGGCTTCTCAGCAAAGAACGTGACACGCAGCAGCCGTTGGGAGCATAAGTTTGCCCTGAAGCAGATCGACATCATCGCCGACTACCTGCTCGCCCTGCAGGCCAAGGGCATCCCCGTCATCTGGCGTCCATTCCACGAGGCCCGCGGCAACTACGGCCGTTACAACGGCACTGGCAAGGCATGGTTCTGGTGGGGCAATTCCGGTCCGTCGTTCTTCAAGAAGCTTTGGCAGATGATGTACAATGAGTTCAAGGCCAAAGGCGTGAACAACGTCATCTGGGTATGGACATCTGAAGGTAGCTACACCGAGGACGGCACCACCTACGACGACTCCGACTGGTACCCAGGCGACGCCTACGTGGACATCATCGCCCGCGACTACTACTGCATGAACCTCAACACGCCTTACCACGAGTCCCACAAGGACCAGTTTGAGACACTGAGGCAGATTACAGGTGGCAAGAAGATCATCGCTCTGGCTGAAGGCGATGCCATGCCTTCCGTGAAGAACATGCTCAACGATGGTGCAGTGTGGAGCTGGGCCATGCCTTGGTATGGAAGTGGCAACGACGGCGAGAAGTTTGTCGGAGGAGCCTACAACACTCCCGCTTTCCTCAAGGACTACTACAATTCACAATACGTGATTACCCGTGATGAAGTTGAGGGACTGAAATAACACGACCTCAATAGAAACGCCAAACCTGAAGAGGGGGTGTATCAAAATTGGAGAAGTCCAGAAGTCCGGAAGTTCAGAAGTTCAGTCAAATGCATATATAGTAATGACTGAACTCCAGAACTTCTGAACTCCCGGACTTCTCCAATTTTGATGCGCCCCCTTTTTGCTTATGTTCATCCTGCGGGAGACTGATTCCGAATAAAAAATGACAAAAGAACGATATTGTCCTTAGAAATTTATAATTTTGCAAGCACTAACTATTTAAGTCTGAAGCATCATGTCCACGACTCTGTCCGTCATCATCCCAGTCTACAACGTTGAGCACACGCTCCGGCGTTGTGTTGACAGCGTGCTTGCACAAGACGTCGACGGCATGGAAGTGATACTCGTTGACGACGGTTCCACCGACCACTCGCCAGCCATCTGCGACGACTACGGCAGGCAGGGCAAGGTACGGGTGACACATCAGAGAAACGGTGGGTTGTCAGCAGCCCGCAACACCGGCATGGCGCTGGCCACAGGAAGGTTCATCACCTTTGTCGACAGCGACGATTACATCCAGGCCGACACCTACCGTCCATTGCTGTCTATCATCGGCGACGGCTACGATATCGTGGAGTATCCCGTGGAAAGGGAGACACCACAAGGGCTCAAGC
>Ga0256406_1007765_pt1 | contig 9999 bp, 11 predicted proteins | sample RumenRJG_03DNA_FD_185986 | JGI IMG/M metagenome (GOLD analysis project Ga0256406, IMG submission 185986) | Bovine rumen microbial communities from Lethbridge, Alberta, Canada - RJG_03 | ecosystem: Host-associated > Mammals > Digestive system > Stomach > Rumen | place: Canada: Alberta | collected...
CAGCGTCCGCAAAGCCGTATCCTGCTGCTCGACCCATGCTTTTTCCTCGCGTTCTTCCTCCATGTGCTGCGTGTCGCCATAGAGCATCGCGAGATCCGAACGCGCCTGACGAACGTCTTTCTGCGCCGTGAAATATGCGTATGCATCCCATGACGTCAGAGCTGCGAGCACGACGAACACCACAGCGCAGGCGGCCAGTGCGATCCGTCCGCATGCCCATCCCGAAAGCTGGACAGCGCCGAACGGAAACACGAGCCCTGTCTGGCGAACGGCCTGCACCATGAGAGCCGCGCCATAGATTGCCGCCGACGCGCCCTCGTCCCAGCCATGGAACGTGCCGTCCTCGCCGAGCAGCTGCGGCGCGATGCCGAGCTTGTCCCCGTCCCATGAAAGCGCATCGCCCTCACAGAGCAGGCTGAAGTCTTCCGGCGGCACCGCAACGCTCCAAAGCTCGACATCAGCGGACTGGAACGCTGTGCGCACGCCTGCCAGCTGCGATTCGGCGACGGCGGCGACTGTCTGCCTGCCATCGCCGGACGGCATGCAGGCGGCGCGAAACGCCCCATCGGGGAACAGGCCGCGCAGTTCCACTTCATAATGCGCCATTTCTTGAAGCTCTTCCGCCGCGACATTCGGTGGAAATGCTGCGGCAAAGACCTTCGCCATGCCTTCCGGCAGGGCAAAGACGACGCGCTCTCCTTCCCAGCCTTTCTGCGCGAGCAGGCAGGCCGTCTTTTCCGCAACGTCCTGCAGGAGCTCCGTCTCGGGTGCCTGCAGCATCACATGGCAGAAAAAAGAGGCTTCGAAAGCCCCTTCGCGCCGTTCAAGCCCCACGACATGAAGCATCGCGTCGCGCAGCGCCACGCCGACGACGCGCGTCACATGGCGGCGCCATTTCTCACGGAACCCAGCCCAGCCAGACATAATGCTTTCCCTCCTGCGATCGTGTGAGATGCGCCCGCGCGCGCATATAGCGCTTCACCACTGGAAACCTGCGCTCCCGAGATTCCTTCTGCGCCGTTGCCGACACGACGAGCTCGTCTTTCCCAGAACGTACGCCGCGCTCGAAATAGGCCACGGCATGGTACGAGATCCCGTCTGCCGTCTCGCCGCCTCCCAGATCCAGCTTTTTATCCGGGGCATTCACGATGTCATCATCTGCATTCTCCGCCCTTTTTCCGCCTTTTTCAAACTCGATGGCCTTGCATTCCGCCCAGCTCCGCGCCGCGAGGCGAAGACGCACCTCGTCTTCATACCGCTGCGTCGCATAGGTTTCGTTGCGCTCGATGGCGAAAAGCCCGGCCGCCGCGAGCAGCATGACGCCGAGCATGGCGAGACCGACCAGCGAGCTCATGCCGTGCTCCCCGATCCGCCTCATGATTTCTGCCTCAGAGGATAGATGGCCGTCTGGCGATACGTATGTCCCGTCCGCTGCGACCGCCCCTCGAGCACGACATGGATGCCGCCCGATGGCAGTTCTTCCGCCTGGAACGTCACGATCGTCACATCGCCGAACATGCTCTCGCCCGTCAGCGGCTGCGGAACCGTGCTGCGGATCCTGCAAAACTTTGGCGGCCCATTTTTCGTGATCAGCGCATATGTCACGGCACTCGCCTCCGACCGCGTACGCCCTACGGCGCTTTCGTCCGCACGTTCCTTACGGAACGCGATGCGCGAATTGCCCTCAACCACATAGACCTTGCAGATCGATGCCTCCATCGCATCGGCATCGACCATGCGCATCGCGCTGTCGATCTCCTGCTGCAGTTCGAGATCGGCTCGTTCCGAAAGCACGATCTTCAAATAAGAGAGAAACGTGAAGCTGATAGCCACGAATGTCAGCGTGACAAGGGAGATGGAAATGCCGGCCAGAGCGCCCTGCTCGTCATGGCGCATCATGATGCGCCACCTTCCTTTCAAGACGGAGCTCCTGTGCTGCACCGCCCTCCTGCCACCGAAGGCGCACGACGAGCTGGAAGATGCGTTCCTCCTGCTTCTGCACCGTCCCCTCGATCTCATACGTCGCCGGACGCCCATCGAGATCCTCCTTTGGACCGAGCCATCCATATGTGCCATCCGAAAGCGTACCATCCGCAGCGCGCAGTTCCATGACCGCGAACTCTTCCTCCGCGAGATGGATTGCCGTCATGCGGTCGCTGTTCATCCGCCGGATCTCTATGGCGTGCTTCGGCAGGGCGAACATGCCCGCCATCGCAACGAGGATGAAGCCGAGAACCGCTGCCTCCAAAAACAAGAATCCCTCATTTTTCATGGCCTTCCTCCACGCGGATCCTGCCGACAATATCGACGATGACATCTTTCCGCCGCTGCCGCTCGCCCTCGTAATAGACCTCGATCGTCGTATTCGTGAGCGTTCCGCCATTCCGGCCGAAATACAGCTTGCCCTTCGTCCACGCAGAAATCGTAATTTCCGGTGGATAACGATGCAGGACGAGCTGCTGGCGCTGCCGCACGCCATCCGCATTCTTCGTGAGCCGCGAGATGTGGTATTCGTGAAACTTGTCGTTGAACTCGAGTTCCGGCTTCTCCATCATCACCGCATCATCTGACACATCTTCGAGTGGATAGAGCCCCGTCGTCCGGGACATCTGCTGAAGCAGGCGGAGGTTGCTCACAAGGCAGTCCGCTTCATAGCGCACGAGCGCCGCATGGTACCAGCTTACGCACCGCGGCAGGACGACAGCGGATGCCAGGCCGAACCCGAGCACGAGGAACATCACGTACATCATCGCAAATCCCCGGCTGCCTGCGGCTCGTTTTCCCGCCCGCGTCAAAAGAGTGCCTCGTACAGCGCGCAGATCTCGTCGCCGAAAAAAACACCGATGATGCCACCGATGGCCAGGCATGGGCCGAACGGGAGCTTCGCCCGCCTCCCGCATCCACGCAGAAGGAGGACAATGCCCCAAAAACTCCCGAGCACGAACGCCACAAAGAGCGCTGGCAGGATGCCGGAGAGCCCCGTCCAGATCCCGAGCGCCGCCGCGAGCTTCACATCCCCGCCGCCAATACCGCCATGGCTCAGGATGCGGACGACCAAAAGCAGGCCGCCGCCCAGCAGTGCGCCCGCTACAGCTGACACGATCGTCCGCTGGCCGAGGATCGCCATGCAGAGCCCAGAAAGTGCCAGCGGAAACACCCAGCGGTCATGGAGGAATCCCGTGCGGATATCCTCGACCGAGAGCCGCAGGAGCAAGGCAAAAAACATGAGGAATCCTGCGCAGGAAAGCACTTGCACTATCATCCCGCCGCTCATGGCAGGAAATCCTCCGCCGTATGCGTGCCGAGCGTCGCACGGACGCCCTCTTTGTCGCTCGATGTCAGCGTGTAGGCTTTTGCCGTGACTTTTTCCTCGCTCGATCCCACGATGACCGTGCTCCCCTCGGGCGGCTTGACCTTGTCCACATTCTGGACATAGTCCGAAAGGACGGAGATGTCCGTTCCCGTCGGCTGCTTGCCATGCTCCGTCTCATACATGACGACGGCGGCATCAAGCGTCTGGAGATCGGAGACGACGCGCTGCGTGCGGCTCACGGCCAGCACATGCGCGGCCTTCGGGACCGCTGCGGCCGCCACAAGCCCGATTATGGTTATAGCCAAAAGTATCTCGACCAACGAGAAGCCGGTTTCATCGTTTTTCATAAGACTCCGCCCCTTTCAGACAAACATCGTCATCATATCCATCCATGGCAGCGCGACCGCCGCGACGCAGCCGCCGACGAGCGCGAAAATCACGAGGTAAGCCGCTGGTTCGGCCATCGCCTGCAAGCGTGCCGCATGATGTTCTGCTGCCTGCGCCGCATAGTCCGCACCGCGCCCAAGCATCATCGGCAGGCAGCCCGCGAGCTCGCCCGTCCGCAAGCATTCCAGCAGCACATGCGGCAAAGAAGACTCGCCAGCGAGCAGTTCCGAAAGCGCAAAACCGCCCCGGATGCCCTGTGCCGCCGCCATGAGCACGCGCTCGACGGCACGGTTGTCCGCGACCGACGCGGCAGCCGTCACCGCCTCATCAAGCGGGATGCCGCAGGCCGTCAGCACGGAAAGCGCCCGATACGTCTTCATCCAGACGACTTCGCGCCGAAGCCTGCCAAAAATCGGTCCATAGAGTTGCCAGCGGTCGATGCGTTCGCACACTTGCGGCCGTAAAAGCAGCAATCGGGATCCCATCAAAAAGAAGAACACACCCAGCACGAGTTCTGCTGCATCCTCGCGCACGAACGTGCCTATGTCCAGCAGGAGCTGTGTCGGCCAAGGAAGTTCTGTCTGCATGCTCAGGAAAAGATCCGCGAATACAGGCAGGACAAAGCCGATCAGAAACACCGTAATCGCCACGGTTTCCACAAAGAGGATCATCGGATACGCCAGCACGGTCTTCAGCTTTTCCCGTGCCTGATGTTCTTCCTCCATCCATCCTGCCAGTTCCGCAATCATTTCCGGCAGGCGGCCCGCCTGCTCGCCGACGGCCACCATGCCGACCGCGACGGACGAAAAAACATCTTCATGACGCTGCAAAGCTTTCGAAAACGGCTGGCCTTCGGCAATCCTCTGCTGAAGGCTGCGCACGAACGCCTGCCTGCTTCCCGTTTCCTCCCCCGCGAGCGCGCCGAGGCTTTCATGGAGTGACATGCCCGACTGCAAAAGCACGGCGAGCTGACGGAAGAACGGCCCGGCCTGCGCGCGCGAAAACGGCCGCTGAAACAGCGCAGGCCACCGCCATCGCCGCTCCCGCTTCTTCTGCAAGCGCGACACGAACAACCCGCGGGCGCGCATTTCGCGCACGGCCTGTGCTTCATTTTCGGCGACGAGCTCGCCGACCGCCAGCGTCCCGTCCATCTGTCGTGCCCGATACGAAAAGACCTCCATCCGATCACTCCTCCATGAGTTCCGCAGCACCCGACTGCGTGAGCAAGCCCGCCCGCAGCAGGCGTCGGCCTTCTTGGGCAAACGTCGTCATGCCGAAGCGCGCGCCCGAGAGCACGGCCGACGCGATCTGCCGGTCATCCGCCGTACGGATCATGTGGCAGATCGCCGGCGTCCGCAGCAGAACTTCGTAGACTGCACGGCGTCCCGATGGCACGCGGACGAGACGTTCCGAGGCGATGGCTGTCAGCGCGGCGGCGAGCGCCGCCCGCACCGGCCCCTGCTCCCCAGCTGGAAAGAAATCCGCAAGCCGCTGCGGTGCTTCGGCCGCCGTCCGCGCATGAATCGTCGAGAGCACGAGCGTCCCCGCCTCGGCCGCCGCAAGTGCCGCACGAATCGTCTCGCGGTCGCGCAGCTCGGAAATCAGCAGGACATCGGGATCTTCGCGCAGTGCGCTGCGCACCGCCGCATCAAACGCCGAAAAGTCCCGTCCGAGCTCGCGCTGATGAAAGATGCTGCCGTCCTCGTGATACAAGAATTCCACAGGGTCTTCGAGCGAAATGCAGTGCAGATGGCGTCGCCTTGCCATCGCGAGAAGCAGCGCGGCCAGCGTCGTGGATTTGCCAGCCCCTGTTCTGCCGCAAAGCAAGACCAGTCCGTGGCATGCGTTCGACAGCTTTGCCAGCCCTTCGGGCGCTCCGATTTCTTCGAGCGTCGGGATATGCTCGGGCAGCAAGCGGAACGCCAGCGCCTCCCGGCCGCCTGCCAGATATGCATGGCCGCGCAGCCGCCGTCCCGCAAACGAAAGAGAGAAATCCACATCTTCTTTCGCTTGCTGGAGGCGGCGCAGCAGCCCCGCCTGCCCGCCGAGCCATGCGCCGAGCGCAGCGGCAGGCAGCCATCCCATTGGCACGAGTTCGCCATCTTTCCGCAGGAACGCGGGCGCATCGGGTGTCAGATGCAGATCCGACCCCTCGCGCTCGACCAGTAGACCGAGCAGCGCTTCGACCGTCCTCGCTTCATGTTCCACCGAGCATCCGCCTCACTTCCTCCAACGTTGTTTCGCCCGCGAGCACTTTCGCGCGGCCATCCTCGCGCATCGTCCGGAGTCCTGCCTCTCTTGCCAAAACACGAAGCTTTTCGATCTCCACGCCCCGCACGATCTCCGTGCGCATCGCCTCCGTCAGCACGAGCACCTCCGCGAGCACCATGCGGCCGCGATAGCCCGTCCCATGGCAGGCAGGGCAGCCGCGCCCGCGATAGAGCATCGTCCCGATGGGAACGCCGAGCGATTCCGCTTCCTCTGCATCGGCTGTGTATGCTTCGCGGCAATCCGGACAGATGCGGCGCACAAGGCGTTGCGCAATGACGCCTCGGAGCGTTGCCGCCAAAAGATACGGCGGCAGATGCATCTCGAGCAGGCGCAGCACTGCGAGACACGCATCATCGGCATGCAACGTCGTCAGGACGCGATGGCCCGTCAGCGCTGCGCGCAGCGACAGCCCGGCCGTCTTCTCGTCGCGCGTCTCGCCGACCGCGAAAATCTCTGCATCCATGCGCAGGACATGACGAAGCGTATCGGCAAACGTCCGCCCTGCCTCTTCGTGCACGGAAATCTGCAAGACGCCCGGCAGGAGGTATTCGACGGGGTCATCGATCGCCACGATGCTCGTCTCCTCCCGGTTGAGCTCTGAAAGGCCCGCATAGAGCGTCGTTGTTTTGCCCGCGCCCATCGGCCCGACGATTGCGATCGAACCCGAAGGGACTTTCAGCAGTGCGCGTACCTGCGCTTCATCCACTGCTGAAAAGCCGAGCGCCCCGAGCTGCCAGACATGCCCATCACGCGGCAGCAGCCGCAGGACAAGCGCCTCGCCGTGGATGGACGGCATCGTCGCCGCGCGCACGTCGATTGCTCCGTCTTCCCGCGAAAATGTAAATCGTCCGTCCTGCGGTTCCCGCGCGTTGCTGACATCCATCTTCGCAAGCACCTTGATGCACGATAAAAATACGGCATAAACTTTCTTTGGAAAAAGTTCATGCCGTACTTGAAGAAGTCCGTCGATGCGGACGCGGATGCGCACGCCCTGCGCCTGCGGCTCCACATGGATGTCGCTTGCGCCCTCGCCTGCTGCCTGTGCAATCACGAAGTCAGCAAGCGCCCGGACAGGAGAGACTTCGCCTGTCATGCGGGGGGATGCACCGCCGCGCACCTGTGCCTCCTGATGATCAATCGCGCGAAGAACGTGCTGCACGAGCTGGCGAAATCGGACATCCTGCTGCATCTCCGCCATCCGAAGCCCCTCTTTCGCTCAAACATCATCAAAGAATTAATTCTTGCTTTTGTTTTATTGTAGCGCGATCCTAGTTGCTTTTCAAGTATTCTGACGATATTTTTTGAAAAGGATGAAACTGCAAAAAGGATCAAAAAAGTATTTGATGGGAAAGCTAGTCAAGCCCTTCGTTTTGAGATAAAATAAGGAACGAAATGCAAAAGGAGGAATCACATCACATGCTCAAATGCGAACACTGCGGCAAGACGATGGATGAAAAGGAAGCGCTGCGCCACAAGACCGAGGACGGCCGCGAGGAAGTCATCTGCAAGGCCTGCTTCAAGGAAATCACGGGCGTCGATTACGACACGTTCGCGTTCCGCCGCGAGAACGCGAAGCAGACGCTCTTCGCTGTCGTCTTCTGCCTCGCCGCGACGATCTACGCCTTCGTCGAAAAAGGCCCGCTCTGGGGCGGGCTCGGCATCGTGCTGACGGTGCTGATCTATCTCTTCGCGAGCAAGGCGCGGTGAAACCATGGAGAAGGAAGCAGGCACGCTGCTCAAGACGTTCCTGATGCAGCAGAAGCGCAAGACCGTGACGCTCGATGCGATGCAGGCGGCTTGCTGCCGCATGGATTACGAAGTGTTCCGCGAAGCTGTCATGGCGCTCGAACGCGTTGCTGTCCTCGTCCCCGTCAAGGCCGGCGGCTATGACCACGGCGGGCTCGCGCGGAAATACACGATCCATCCCGGGCCGCTCTTTGCCAGGACAGCCGCCCGCATCCAGCAGGAGGCCATCGAAGACGCCATCTCCGGCACGCTCGACCTCTCGTGGTACATGAGCCATCCCTATGGCGCCTGGCAGCGCGACCGCACGGCCATCGAGGCGCTGAGCGACTACCTGCAGTCGCTTCCCTGCCCGCCAGAGGAGCTCCCGAAGACATCGCTCCAGCAGCGGTCGTATGACATCTTCGGCGATGAGAAGTTCCTGCTCAAGGACGGCAGCTTTCTCACGCGCCTCGGCCTCTCGCGCGAAGCGCTCGGCGTCGCACCGGAAGCTGACCCTCTGATGATGGCATTCCATCCCATGTCCTCAATGCTTCCATCCCAAAGCTACGACAATGCACACATTGTGTACCATCATCTTATCGTCGAAAACAAGGCACCGTGGATGGCGCTCACCCCGCAGCTTTCAGAAACAGACCTGGCGGGCCTGATTCTCGGCTACGGCTGGAAGATTCTCGCGAACATCGACCAGCTGCCGATGCAGTGCGGTCTGCCAGACGGATATCATGTCGTCTGGTATTTTGGCGATTTCGACTGGGAGGGACTGCACATCTGGCATGAGCTCCGAGAAAAATGCAAGGAACTCCATGGCTGCTCCATCGAGCTGAAACTGGCTGTACCGTTTTATACGGCCTTCCTCTCTCATCCGGAATCGCGCGGCAAGGAGCAGCAGGCACCAGCCCCCGAAGCACTCAAAGCGTTCCTCTGCCGCATGCCTGTCCCGCTGCGCGGCCGGTTCCGCGGCCTGCTCGAGGCGGGCTGCTATTACCCGCAGGAAGCGCTATCGACAGAGGAGCTGCTTTCCTGCCTGAAAGAAACGCTGGCGCCGAAGCGCCCCAAAAGGAGATCCTCCCATGGAACTTGAGAATTTCAGCGAGCGCATGAGCCGCATCCTGCTCTTCTCGCCGCTCTACCGCCTGCACGAGCGCAAGCTCACCCGCCGCGACGGCACGGAGACGACGGCGATGGAGCTCGGCCTCATGACGCTCCTTTTCTTTTTCGAGCACATGCTTGACGGCCGCAAGGACGCCGGCATCCGCGAACTCGCAGGATTCCTGCAGGAACAGACGAACAGCCAGTTTTCCGAATCGTTCCAGGACTACGAAAAACTCGCGCGCAAGATTGTCACGACGTTCCGCCCGACGACGGGCCGCCGCAATGCCGAGACCTTCTTCGACTGGTCCTCCAGGCAGGAGCGCACAGCCGAATTTTCGTATCTCAAAGCTGACAAGGTCGATGTCGCATCGAACGCGCAATATTACGTGCTCGACGAGCAGGGCCTCGAACTCGTCTTTGCGACGAAGGAATACTTCAATGAATACCAGCTGTCCATCAACCAGCTCATCCTGCGCAAGCAGCTCGAAAAAGGCCAGTTCACGCTCGCGCTGCGCCAGGTCGAGGAAATGCGACTCGATGTCGAGACGCTGCGCGGCCGCATCACGCGCATCCGGCGCGAAATCCACCGCAGCATCGTCTCGGAGGAGACGCTCGCGCACTACCGCAAGATTGTCTCCGACCTTAACGAGCGCCTCAAGAGCGAAGAAGACCAGTTCAAGGAACTCAAAACGTTCATCGGCGAGACAAAGCAGCGCATCCAGAACAACATCGACAAAGATCCCGAGCGAAAAGCGTATGACAACATCATGGTCGTCGAGCAGCGCCTCGACGTCGTGCACGGCAAGCACCGGAAGCTCCTCGAACTCGGCATCGAGCTCGGCACCTCGGCACTCGCAGCCGCAGAGGAAGCGCTCTACTTCTCCGGTGTGGATTCGTTCAATTTTGAAAATGACGTGACAAACCGCGTCTTTGCGACGCCGCTGCCGCTCAACCCCATCCGTGCCCTGATCGAGCCTTTCCTGCCGCTGGCAAAATCCGAAATCTGGTCGCCGATGGACATCTTTGCACCGCAGCGCCTCGAACGCTTTGAACGCGAAGACCGCGCCGAAGAATTTCCTGAGGCCGAACTCCTCGCCGCTGACCATGCCGCGGCCAAGGCAAACATCCGGCAGCATTACAGCATGATTGTCGATGACCTGCTCGTTTTCCTCGGTGGAAAGACGCAGACC
>Ga0256406_1007767_pt1 | contig 9995 bp, 3 predicted proteins | sample RumenRJG_03DNA_FD_185986 | JGI IMG/M metagenome (GOLD analysis project Ga0256406, IMG submission 185986) | Bovine rumen microbial communities from Lethbridge, Alberta, Canada - RJG_03 | ecosystem: Host-associated > Mammals > Digestive system > Stomach > Rumen | place: Canada: Alberta | collected...
GGGGAGTCAGTGAAATCCATCAAGAAGTTGTGCGACGTCCATTCGGCCCTCTTTCATGGTAGCCGGGAGAGTGTGCAGGGTGACAGCCTGCATCATGGCCTGCATCACGGGCAGGAGCGCATGATGATGGAACAAGCGGGTGAGAGCAAGGACGTGACAGCGAGACTCAGGTCTGTGGAAGGGCATCCCCTGCAGACTTTCTATCGCGAGAACGAGGCTGTCGTAAAGGCGCTTGATGAGGTTGATGTGCGGCTTCGCAACGGTGGCGATGTGGTAGAGGCCTTGGAGAAGGCGCGTGGTCTGGCGATTCATTATGCCAAGAAGGGCGACCTCGTCTATCCTGTGCTCAAGGTGAAGTACGGTATTTATGGCCCTTCGCAGGTGATGTGGACCATTGACGATGAGATACGTGCGGAACTCTCTGCGCTTGTCAGGCAGGCTGCTGTCGCCACCGAACTTAGTGAGGATTGGAGGGCGCGCGTTGCTTCAGTGATGAAACGTGCCCGTGAGATGACATTCAAAGAAAACAGAATTCTCTTTCCAGTGAGTGCTGCCAACCTTTCAGACGACGACTGGAAGCAGATGTATGCCGATGCCAGGGGCTACGAGTCTTGCTTGGGAGTGGAGGCGGCCCGTTGGAAGGACGGTGAGGAATATAGCCTTCAGCTTCGTGGCAAAGGAGTGACTGCGGAATCAAATAGCAGTGAGACTTGTGTTCGTATGCCGGGAGGAACGCTGTCGATAGCTCAACTCACGGCCATGCTCGACACGCTGCCGCTGGAGATAACCTTTGTGGATGCCGACAACATCAATCGCTACTTCAACCAGCCTTTCGAGACGAAGGCATTCAAAAGACCTCTCTCCGCTCTTGGCCGGGAGGTGTTCAGCTGCCATCCACCCAAGATTGAGCCTATGGTGAGAGCCATCATTCAGGATTTCCGGGATGGGAAGCGCGATAAGGTGCCTGTGTGGTTAGAGAAGAATGGCCGTACGGTGCTCGTCACTTATATGGCTGTGCGCGATGCAGCCGGAAAGTATATCGGAACGATGGAAACCGTGCAGGATATGGAAGCGCTGAAAGCTCATCTCGTCAGTGGTGGAAAGTAATGCTTCAGCTTTCATCAAAGGTTAGCTGATGGCTTAGTCTCTGCATAGACACAGTCAGCACGCTTTGGAGCCATTGATGTGTTTGAGGCTCAGCACTCTCGCAGAAGCAAAGTCCGATGGCGTAAATTCGACATGGCATAAAAAGGGGATGCATCAGTAAGTGCGATGCATCCCTTTTCTGAGAGTCTTATCTGTAAGCAGTTTTTTTTACTTCTTCTCGGCAAGCTTGTCTGCTAAGACGCGCATCCAGAATCCACCGATGACTGAGCGGGCGCGGAAACTCACCCAACGGCCCGTCTTAGTGTCATACCAGTCAGAGATAGGAACTCTCGACTCCGTCTCGTTGATGAAGTCGTAGACCGGCAACATCAGCTTTGTGAAGGTCTTCTTGTCCTTGGCCATACCTGCAGTCCACATAATCCAGTCGTTCTTCGTGTAGTCCTTGCGGCAGTCGAGCGGCAGTCCATATTTGTTCTGCTTGGTCAGATAGTACTTAATTTCCTTGTCAATGGGGTTGTTGGGGAAGATGTTCAGGTTCCACAAGCGGTCCCACACCAGGTTGTACTTCATGCTCCAAGTATTCGGCCGGTCGAAGGCCAGGCGGTAGTGGTCGCCATCGCGGGCATCCTTTTCCCATTTCTGTGCCATCGTTTTTGCAGTGTTCATGTACTTGGTGGCTTCAGCCTTATCACCCCTCATGTCAGCCATTATCGAGTAGGCCGCGATACCCATGATAGCCTTCACGCTCAGGTTGCAGTTGTGGGCCCAGTGTCCAGCGAAGTCGTCGGTGCAGAGCTGGTTGGCTGGGTCCTGACCGTTGGCTACGAGGTAGTCAACCCAGGTCTTGAGCACGTTCCAGTACTTGTCCACATATTTCGTATTTCCGTCCAGTTTGCAAAGCATGGCTGCCAGAGTCAGCATGTTGCCCGACTCTTCGAGCGGCATGTCGCCTCCGTAAGTCTGTCCGTCAGCGATGGGGTACGTACCCTGGTCGTGGGCAGCAAAGGGCTTGACCCAGCGTCCGGAAAGGCTGTAGTCGAAGATGCTTGTCATCATAGCCTTCTGCAGTTCCGGATTATAGCAGAGGAAGAGAGGAGCCTCGGGGTAGGTGAGGTCCACGGTGTTTACACTGCCGTTGCTGTTGTTCTCTTTTGAGAAGAAGAGCAGAGTACCCTGATCGTCCTTGAAGAGCTTGTGTGCTGCAATGACGTGGCGGTAGGAGCCAGAGAGAATCTCGGCGTATTTCTGTCCGCCCGAGTTGAAGCCGTCGTCGTAGATGCGCTGGTCCAGAGCACGGCACTTACTCATGATGCTGTTGTATTCGTTGTTCAGTTTGTCGAAGGCATCGAAGATAGTCACCTTGCCGTCGTGAGCCCAGTAGGCCTTGTAGCGTTTGTACATGTATTCAATATCCTGCACCTCGTCGTAGCCCATCAGGCAGAAACTGGCCTTGGGCTCCCTGACGCTTTCGAAGTCGTGCGTGTAGGCGAGGGTAGGCATCTCCGAGCGGCTGCGGCTCACGATGCGGTCCTTACCCTGTGGCAGTGCGCCGCTGGCAGCAAAATCCTTGAGGATGCCGGCCTCAGAGTCGAGGCTTACGGTGCCGTTGATATTGGGCAGATAGAAGTAGCCCCAGTCGATGCAGATAATATCACCTTTCTTTTTGAGGATAGGTTGGTCGAGGGTTCCGGTCTTCAGATATTTCACTCCGTTGCGCAGCACCGTTGACGAGACGGTGGGCTGGGAGGGTGAGTTGACGCCAATCATCGGTGAAGCCGTGAAGAGCACCTGTACCTTGTGCTCCTTGTTGTCGTTGGCGCTCACCTGATAGGAGATGTAATTGATTGGAGTAGAGAGCAGGTCGAGGTCGTCGATAAGCATGGGAGCGGTGAAGACAAGGTTCAGGTCAACAGGTCCGCACTTGAAGGTGTAGTAGGTGTTGGTGGCCAGCACGCTGACGCTCTTCTGCTCAGCCTGCTTGGCGCTGATGCCCTCGGGCGTGTCGTCGGCGTAGAGTCCGAAGTCGGTGTAGGCACCGCCTGTGGTGTTATGCGTGTGGGTGGCGATGATGTTTTCACCGGCATGGAGTAGCGCCTTGGTCTTGCTGTCCAGTTTCTTATTCAGGTCGTCCTGCCAAGTCTCACCGGTAGAGATGACCTGTGTGCCGTTGATATAGAGCTCGAAAACGTCGTCGTGAGAGTAGTAGAGATAGAGGTCCTTCTTCAGCTGAGCTTCGGTGAGATTCACAACACGCCGGATGTAGAGGTCCTTGTTGTTGCCCTCAAAACGTGTGCCCACGTTTCTGCGGTCACCGAAGGGAGCACGGCATTGGCCCCATGATGCGTCGTCGAAGCCGGGCTTCTGCCAGCCGTCAGCTGGCTTCGTCTGAGTGGCTTTGGCCTCCCATGCTGCATCTTCCGTGGTTCCGGCAATGGGTGACATGATAGTGGTCTTGTTGGCACCCATGAAGCGGTAGAGGGTGCCGTCAACACGTATGAAGCCGTTGAAGGGCTTCTCTGCGCTTGTCCAGTGGCATGTGTTGCCCTCGTTGAGTTTGTTGTAGGGCGACCAGATTGAGAAGTAAGGGTCGTTGAGCAGAATCGGTACAGCGGGCAGACGCAAGTTCGTGGCCTTGTAAGGGGCGAAGACGGTCGCGTCTTGGGCTGTCATGGTGAGTGATGCCAGAAGGCATGCTGCTGATAATAGAAGTTTTTTCATATTAGAGTTGTTAAATGATGTCTGTTGTTTTGTGCCAGCGTTGTTACCGTAACGCAGGTTCGGGCAACGCAGAGAGGTTTTTGTTAATTGTAGAGCAAAGGTAGCAAAAAAAATGTGGATTGCGGGGCTTACTTCGCATTTTTATTTTCTGTAGTCACTAAAAAAGCAAATCAGACCCTCTCGGCAGTGCTAAAATCATCATTTTTAGGGATTGTTTTTGTCAAGTCTAACAGTTAACTTTGCATCGGAAATTTGAAATGGAAAGAATTATGAAGACAACATTGGTAATCTATGGTTCCTCAACAGGAACATGCGAGAGCATAGCCTCCACCATTGCTTCTAAGCTCGGTACAAAGGCAATTGACGTTACTTCGGTTACAGAGGATGATGTCCGCGGTGCTGACAACTTGATACTTGGAACAAGTACTTGGGGAGCCGGTGACATGCAGGACGACTGGTACGACGGTGTGAAGCTGCTCAAGAAAGTCGGTCTGCAGGGCAAGACTGTCGCTATCTTTGGCTGTGGCGACAGTGAGAGCTACAGTGATACCTTCTGCGGCGGAATGCGCGAGCTCTACGATGCAGCCCTTGGCGCCGGGGCTACGGTCGTTGGCAGTGTGAGCACTGATGGCTACACCTTCGACGATTCAGCCTCTGCTGAGAATGGCGAGTTCGTAGGACTGGCCTTGGACGACGTCAACGAGAGCGACAAGACCGAGGAGCGCATCGATGCTTGGCTCGACGCCGTCAAGCCTCAGTTGGCTTGATGGATTATGAAATTCAGGCATAGCTTTCATCATGTATAAAAGGCATCAACAGACCTTAGAATAAATTATAAAGCTTTTTGGGAGAGGCCGGCTGTGAAGTCGGCCTTTTTTGTGTCGAACAATTGGAAGTGGCGAAACTACAGCCATATAATTGGTCAAACGAATGTCAGCCAAATGTCCAACGGTCGTCAGCCAAATGTCCGACGGTCGTCAGCCAAATGTCCGACGGCCGTTTGACCAAATGTCCGACGGCCGTTCGACCAATTGGCATATATGAATCAATGGAAAGCACAGTTTGGCTGTTTCCATTCGTACTAAACACTTTCAATGCGCATGAATCATTCAACGTTCCAACCACGGACTATTTCCACTGAGTTTTTTAGACACAGATGCCTTTTTATTCCTTGCCTTGTTGCTGTTAAATGGATAAATCGTATCTTTGCATCCAATAAATCTATTGTCAGAATGAAGCAAAATCTAATTATCATGTTCAGTTGCCTCTTCCTTGGCTTTTCTTCAGGAGCAGAGGCACAGGGTTACGTGAAGAGTGTGAGAATGGGTGGCTACATAGGTAACCGCATAGATGCCTGCATCGAAGGTAGGGTCAAGCCGCAGGACGCCGACGAACTGGTCCGGCAATTCAAACAGCAGAGGGAGAAAAGTCTCTGGCAGTCGGAATTCTGGGGTAAGTGGGTGCAGGGTGCTATAGACTCCTATCGCTATTGCCATGACAAGGCTCTCTACGAGAAGATACGCAAGTCGGTCGATGGTATTCTTAGCTGTCAGCTGCCCAACGGCTACATAGGCAACTACGCTGAAGCCAACCGTCAGACCAACTGGGACATATGGGGAAACAAGTACACCACCCTGGGACTGCTTGTCTGGTACCGCCTCTCGGGCGACAAACGTGCACTGAAGGCGGCGTCGCGACTTGTCGACTACGTGATGGGCTGCGTGGGCGAAGGCAAGAAGCCCATCAGTGCCACCGGTCTTTACCGCGGCATGCCCAGCCTCTCCATCCTGGAGCCTGTGACCTATCTTTACCGCTACACCCACAACAAGAAGTATCTCGATTTTGCCATGTACATCGCCTCACAAATGGAAGCCGGCCCGCATCTCATTTCCTATGCCGACCGCCCCGTGGCCCAGCGCTGGCCCCTCCACAAGGGTGACTCCTGGTGGAGCTTTGCCAACGGACAGAAAGCTTACGAGATGATGTCATGCTATGAGGGATTGGTGGAGCTCTGGAAACTCACTGGCAACAGCAATTATCTCAATGTTGCCGAGACTACATTCCGCCATATTGTAGCCGAGGAAATCAATATAGCCGGAGCAGGAGCCAGCAAAGAATGCTGGTACGGAGGTAAAGCCCTCCAGACACGCCCGGCCTTCGACATGATGGAAACCTGCGTCACCTTCACCTGGATGCAGTTCTGCAACCGTCTGCTCGAAGTGACCGACAACACTGTGTATGCCGATTGCGTGGAGTACACGCTTTATAATGCGCTTTTTGCGGCCATGAAGGGTGACGGCAGCAATATAGCCAAATACACTCCTCTGCAAGGATTCCGCCACGAAGGCGAGGATCAGTGCGGGGTCCACATCAACTGCTGCAATGCCAACGGTCCCAGGGCTTTTGCGCTCATCCCGCATGTGGCCTATCAGACTCGGGATGGCGCGGCAATAGTGAACCTCTATGGACCGTCGACGGCCGACATTGTTGTGCGTAAGGGACTTGATGTCAAATTGAGTCAGACCACTGACTATCCGCTCTCGGGACATGTCAGCCTTCAGGTTGACCCACAGCGCACTGCGGCCTTCACCTTGAAATTGCGCATCCCCGGATGGAGTAGCAATACCGAGGTGAACGTCAACGGCGAGCCTGTCAATGGTGTTGCGAAAGGCACTTATTGCTCCATCGAGCGCACATGGCAACCTGGCGATGTGGTGACCATCAACTTTGATATGACCTGCCACGTGCAGCAACTCAACGGTATGCAGGCTGTCACGCGAGGTCCCATTGTCTTTGCTCGCGACAGCCGCTTCCATGATGGCAGCGTAGATGAAGTGTTAGTGATTCAACATAACAACGGTACAGTGAATGCGCAATGCGCTCCCGGCACCTTCTCGTGGCTCCAGCTCACGCTGCCGGCCCAGAAGAGCATCTTCACCCATCCCTTCAGTAGTCCTCAAGAGGTGCACCTCTGCGACTTCGCCTCGGCTTGCAACGATTGGAGCCTGGACACTCGTTATCGGGTGTGGCTCCCGAAGACACTCGACGTGCAAACCATGGAATAAGCTACAGATAGAATTGGGGCTGCTGATAGGGTCTGCAGCCCCAGCCTCAGGTCGAGAGCCACTGTTCAGTTGAGTTCCTCAAGCTGCACGGGCCCCATCAGTCCGGAGGGTAACAGGGGCGACGATGCCTTGAAACCACAGAAGCTGCTCCAGGTGTAGCGGTGGGCAGAGGGCTGTAGATCGCCGATGATGCGGTTAGGCCACAAGTTGACCACCTTGATGCGCAAATCATTTCGGCCCTTGCGGAGCATCCGGCTTACATCGAGTGTATAGGGCTGTTTCCAGGCTGTACCCGCGGTGACACCGTTGACCTCCACTTCAGCCATGACGCCTACACGCCCTAAATGGAGCACATAGCGCGACGATGGATTCAGATTCCTTAGCTTGAAGGAGCGACTGTAGAGGGCAGTGCCAGAGTAGTAACGCAGAGCACTGTCGGTCGATTCTGTCCATGAGGCCAGCTGTTCATAGTTTACTTTCGCCGGAGCTCCCATCCCGCTGAGGAACTCTGCCGTCCAACCGGTACTGAGGTCGATGAGTTGTTGTTGTCGGGGGTGCGGTATCTCGAGCCGTGTGCTGTCAGTGGGCTCACGCAGCACAATGAACACGGCATCGTGAGGCTCCAGTGAGAGCGTCACCTCGGTGCGCCCCTCCCGCATCACATAGGAGGCCGGTTCCATACGTCCGTCGTCGGCATGCCAGAGTTCGGGCTTGCGCCCCGTAGTGCGCAGACTCACCGTGGTATTGAGAATGCTGTCGCGGGTGTTGCTCAGCCAATAGAAGTCGCCATCAACGGCCTGACGGTGCACATAGTTAAGCTTGTTCATGTCGGGCGAGGAGCAGTCGGGATTTATGCCCCATTCTCTGAGCGCCTCCTCGAGTGTGGGGGTAGTCATCACATTGGGATGATGCTTCTCCCAGATGTCGGCGGTCAAGCGGGCGAACTCCAGGGTGTCGTCCTCCAGACTCATGGTCTGCTGCGGCTTTTGTCCCCATACTTTGCAGCCCGCTTTCACCAGTTCATGCAAGCGTCGCAGCGAAGCCAAAGTCATACGCCGGCACTGCTTGTCGAGGGCCAACACCCGGTAGGACATGCCCGAGGGTGCCTTCAACCGCCCGTCAACCATGGAAACATCGTTCTGCAAGGCCTCAGCGTTCAGGAAGTCGTAGGCATAACCTTGGGGTACAGGCGGCAGGTCATTGATGAAGATGCCCGTGATATTGTTGTCCTCACCATAAAAGTAGGCCACATCGGCCACGTAGTTTCCCTGCTGCATCATGGAGGCGCTGCGCGTGAGATAGCTTATCCACGGTTTGGCCATAGAGGCCCAGGTCTCATGCCGATTGAACCACTGCCCATAGATGCCCAATGCCAGACCGGGCCGGTGCACGTCGTCGGGCTGGTGGGCACTCTCATGGATGACAAAGCGGTTGAGTCCGTAGGCCAGTTCACAATCGGCCACAGGCTTGATATTGCCAGGCCAGTAGGTGTGCTCGCGACCGTGGCGCCCGTCAGCAGTGAACGATTCACCCGCAACCAATCGTTTCCCGTAGAGGTGAGCGGTCGACGACGACTCCTTGATGTCCATTCTGTAGTTGATGCTGGGTACTCCGTTGTCACTCATCCACATGGCACCCATGGGAATATCGGCCCGGCGCTTCACACTCATTCCGTCGGGCATATACTGACGTCGCCCCTCATCCGACTCGAAATAGGTGTTCATGCCATGGCGCTTGGCCACTGCTGAAACCTCGCCATAGAGGTTCTCCGTATAGAGGTCGCCGAGGGTGCGCCGAAAGTCGGAGAGGAAGGCATCGGTGCTCCTGCCGTCGACGAGCAGCTCGCCGGCCAGTGCCGGGAGCCACTTTACGAGAGCATAGCCGCGGCGCTTTGCAAACTCCTGAGGCAACAGTGGAGTCCAGGTTTGGCTACCGGCTTCATAGCTGTCGATGAGCAGATTGCCAATGCCCGCAGAGCCGAGCTTGCCGCCGGTGGCCTCGGCGTAGGTCTGGAGATAGTGTTCCAGATAGCGGTTCACAGCCTCGCGGTCCATCTTGTCGACTTCAAGTCCGGTACCCTCAGGTGAGGCAGGATGATTGAGCTTTCCCGTAAGCGCCCAACCGAAACGATAGATTCGCCAACGGCCCTTGGGAGCATGCCATCGCAGTCGTCCACCCTCAATGTATGGCGTGACATCCACAACGTCGGAGAGGCTGCAACCCTTTGCCGTAGAGGGCGTGGGGTAATCGGGCAGGTCGCCAAAGGCAGCGAAGCCGCTTTTCTCTTCAGCAAACTGCACACGGCTCACAGTGGAGAGGCTGAGCTCAGCCAAACGGAAGAATTGCCCTGAGCCATCCTGCTCGGGTATATGGCACACCAACCGGAAATTGCGCGCTGTGGTCGGAGGAATGTCGACGGTTTGGAGTGGAGCGCCGCCCTGGGGGACATCGCATACTTTCTTATATAGGATTCCGTCGGCAGAGGCCTGCAACTCGTAGAGTTTTTGCCGGCTACCAGAGTCCCAACCATCGCGCACCCGTCCATCGCACATGCTAAGGGCTTTGATGGTAACCATCTTGGGGAAGCTGATGTCCACCCACAAACGACCGTCGGAAGCAGCTCTGATTCGTTGCATTGTCCGCACGTCACCGTCGTACAGACACGCAGCTTCTAGCGTACCCCCTGAGCTGGTAGCTGTGGGATGCAACTCGTCCATGGGGATATCGTCGGGAGACATGCGCACGGCCACACAAGCAATGTCGTTATAGAGGGCCGAATCGGGGCGCTGAGCCGAGAGTGTGTTTTGGAAGGTGCCCGACTCGGCAAAAGGCTCGGGCAGTGAGCAGTCCAGCTGTCGGCCACCACTGACCACCATAGAGCGCCAGGTGAGTCGCTTCATGGCATCCTGACGGGGCACCCACGGACCACCCGTGTTGCTCCATCCCGGCGAGCTGGGCAGTGTGACTTCCAATCCCAATGAGTCGGCCAGGTGAATGGCATAGACTAAGCAGTCCTTCCAGGGAGCCGTCATATAGGCCACACGCGGTCTCACAATGCGGGGAACACTGAACCCGGCATCGAAGATGTGAACGCCGCCTAAACCG
>Ga0256406_1007769_pt1 | contig 9990 bp, 7 predicted proteins | sample RumenRJG_03DNA_FD_185986 | JGI IMG/M metagenome (GOLD analysis project Ga0256406, IMG submission 185986) | Bovine rumen microbial communities from Lethbridge, Alberta, Canada - RJG_03 | ecosystem: Host-associated > Mammals > Digestive system > Stomach > Rumen | place: Canada: Alberta | collected...
CCGCCCCCTCGATGGTCAGGTAGCCCGTCTGCAGCAGGAACGCCTGCACCTTGTCGGCGTCCCCCTTCATCCTGCCCAGTTCGGCGACGTCGAAGGTCGCAAGGGACCGTTTCGCCATCCCTCGCTTCAGGTCCTCCGTCACGTCAAGGTCCACCGATTGGGCCATGTCCATCACCAGCTTCGAGCTGCCCGTGTCGATCCAGTAGTCGTTGAACCGTACCCCTCCGCCATCGCTCCCATCGAAGAAGCTTCCCACCGACACCGGGTTGTACACCGTCTCGCATCCCGGGGCGAACCGATAGCCGTCGTACATCTCCCTCACCTTGGCAAGGTACGCCTCGCGGCCCATCCCCGTGTCCCTGACCCCCTGTCCGATATAGCCGGCGAAGTTCTCTTCCAGCTCCTTCTGGGTATACCCCAGCATCGTCGCGTACACAGGCGACATGCTCAGGTCCTTCAGGTTGTTCATCTTCGAGAAGACGCTCAGCCGGGCATATTTGGTCACACCCGTGATGAAGACGAACCGCAGCAGGGCCCCCTTCGTCTTGATCACCTGGTAGAAGTTCCCCAGCACCTGCCGCAACTTCTCTACCTCGGGGGAGAAGACGTTGTCCGACAGCACCTTGTCGTACTCGTCGATCAGGACCACGACCTTGTCTTTCTTGGAAAGCAGCAGGATGAGCTTCGCGAACAGGTCGTCGCTCGTCTTGGTCTTGTCCAGCGGCCCGGCCCCATACGCGTCGGCAATTTCCTCAAGCCGGTCCTTCAGCCACCCGTCCAGCCCCTCGGGAGTGCTTTTCCCGCAGTCTCCGAAGTCGATGTGGATGATAGGGTAGGCCTTCCAGTCGTAGTCCAGAGCATCGATGGCAAGCCCTTTGAACAGCTCCCTCCTGCCCTGGAAGACCGCCTCAAGCGTGGAGACCGTCAGCGTCTTTCCGAACCTTCGGGGACGGGAGAGGAAATACATGTCCGACCCCGTCACGAGGCGATACAGATACGCGGTCTTGTCCACGTACAGGTATCCTTCCTTCCGGATTGTCTCGAAGGAGCTGTATGATGTCGTGATCTTCTGTTCGGTGCCCTGCATGCCTCAAGGATACCACAGCTGTGCGCTTGTGGCAAAGAACGCCCATTTCCTGTACGGACATCGATTCTTGCGCCAAATCCGGATGGCGCCGTTCAGACTGCCGGCCTGTGGGAACTTGGAGAAGTTTGTTGCCCCGAACGCGAACAATGTTCCTCGAGCACTCATAAAACTGGCTATCCCACAAAATTCTGATTTGAAACAAAAAGGGACCGGAAACCGGCCCCTTGCCCTGCAAGCAACTCCCCCTAGTTACCATTCGTCAGGTCGGAAAAGGCTCTCGCCACTTCCTCGAACAGACGACGAAGGAAAGACTTGTTCTGAGCAGTTGAAGAAGTATCTTGCTGTTTCATGGCAGTATCCCTCCTTTGTGATGGTACTAAAGAACCTATCATGTATTTCTTAAATATGCAATATCAAATGTGTTGAAAATTTATATAACTTATATACAAACTTAGCATCCGTTAAGCAGATTTCTTCTCTGCCAGACATTATCAACTCATTATTTTAAAAGGAGTTATCATGTTATCCGAAGTGATTGTGTCATGGCAATAACATTGAGTGAATCACTTTAATTTTATTTCCTAACTTTTAGACACTTAGCGAGGTGTGTCTAGTTATTTGTTTACCTGCAAGAGGTTGCTTGCACCTTTACCCAAGAGCGTGTACTATATGCGATGCGACGCTGATTTGCCTCCCGGCTTGCAGGCGTCAATAAACAACATGGCTAAAAGGGGAGAACTGTTCTGTATCTTCTACCCTCTTCTGCCTAAAGGAAGGGTTTCATGCTCACAAAGGGTCTTCATATCTTCACTTCCGAATCGGTAAGCGAAGGACATCCTGACAAGGTGTGCGACCAGATTGCCGACGCGATTCTGGACGCATGTCTCAAAGCCGACAAGAACTCTCATGTCGCATGCGAGGTTTTCGCCACAACCAATACGGTGGTTGTTGGCGGAGAGATCACGACCAAAGCGGTTCTTGACGTGGACTCCATCGTCCGCGGAGTGGTCGCAGGTATCGGCTATACCGAGCCGCTGTGCGGTTTTGACGCCGCAAGTCTCACCATCATCAACCTGATCAAGAAACAGAGTCCCGACATCGCGCTTGGTGTCAATGCAGCCACCAGCAAGAGCGGGAAACAGGGAGCTGGAGACCAAGGGATGATGTTCGGGTTCGCCTGTGACGAGACGCCCGAGTACATGCCTGCCCCGGTCATGTACTCCCACGCGTTGCTCCGCAAAGCAACCGAGCTACGCAAGAATGGAAAGGCACCATTCCTCAGGCCTGATTCAAAGAGCCAGGTTTCCGTCATCTACAAGGATGGCAAACCCGTAGCCATCGACAGTATCGTCATCAGCCACCAGCACAAGCCGGAAGCTACGGAAGAGCAGATCCACGACTTCCTGATGGACGAGGTGGTCAAGCCGGTGCTTGAGCCGACGGGAATGCTGACCAAGGACACCAAGTACTACATCAACCCGACCGGCCGCTTTGTCATCGGAGGCCCCGCTGGCGATACTGGCGTGACCGGCAGGAAAATCATTGTGGATACCTACGGAGGCATGGGTCGTCACGGCGGTGGGGCTTTCAGTGGCAAGGATCCGTCGAAGGTCGACCGCAGTGCCGCCTACATGGCCCGTTACGTCGCCAAGAACCTGGTGGCCAACAAGCTCTGCTCGAAATGCGAAATCCAGTTCAGCTATGCCATCGGCGTCCCCGATCCAATCTCCATCTTCGTCGATTCCTTCGGTACCGGCGTGGTCAGTGACCAGGAGCTCGAGGATATCGTCCGGAAGAACTTCGACCTGACCCCTGGTGGAATCATTCAGGAACTCGACCTGTTGAGACCCATCTACCAGTCCAGCGACAACTATGGCCACTTCGGCAGGACCGACGTCCCCTGGGAGAGGATCATCACCCTGAAGAAATAACACTTCCTCCAGAAAGACCGAACAAGGGCTGTGACCAACGAACTTTGATCACAGCCCTTTCTTTATGCTTGCCACCCATAAGGGCAACAGGCATCTTACAGATGGAAGGGAACGTATCCGGCAAGCTTCATCGGCAGGATCAGTGAAATCGCCGGTATATAGGATACCAACAGCAGAGCGACAATCATGCAGAGATAGAACGGCAAGGTTGCTTTCACTACCTTCTCGATCGGGGTTTTCCCGACGGCGGAACCGATGAAGAGCACCGCGCCAACCGGAGGAGTCAGCAGGCCGATACCGCAGTTGAGCACCATCATGATTCCGAATTGGATCGGGTCGAGACCACAAACGTTCATGGCGACCGGAAGCAGGATGGGAGTGGCAATCAGAATGATTGGCGCCATATCCATGATGCAGCCAAGCAACAGCAGGATGATGTTGAGCAACATGATGACCACATATTTGTTGGTCGAAATGGAGGTAATCGCCTTCGCCGCCAGATCGGGAATGTGGAGCATCGTGAGGCAGTTCCCGAATACCGCGCTGGTCGCGATAAGGATCAGCACGATGGAGAGGGTGCTCACGCAGTTGTCCAGTACCTTCCAGACCCCTTTCCAATCCAAACCCTTATAGATGAAGACCGAGACAATCAGCGAATAGATGACCGCGATTGCAGCGGATTCAGTGGCCGTGAAGAAACCGGCGACGACTCCAATCACGACGATGATGACGGCAGCGAGAGCCCAGAAAGAGCGGAGAAACTGCTTGAAGAACGTCTTCAAGTTGAAGGGCTCTCCCTTCGGATACGAACGTTTCACCGAGATGATGTAGGCGCCGACCATCAGGGAAATGGCAAGCACGGCGCCAGGCAGATAGCCGGCAAGGAACAAGCTGCCGACCGAGACGCCTCCGGCGGTCGTCGCGTAGATGACCATGTTGTGGCTCGGAGGAACAAGCAGACCCTCGCAGGAACTGGTGATCGTGACCGCGGTGGAGAAGTCTGCGTCGTATCCCTGGTCCACCATCATCGGAATCAGAATCGAACCGAGCGAAGCCGTGTCTGCGGAAGCGGAACCGGAAATGCCGCCGAAGAAGTAGGAGGCGACGATGTTGACCATGGCAAGACCTCCCCTCATCCATCCGACGCAGGAATCGGAAAGGTCGATCAACTTCTCGCTGATGCCGCCGGTACCCATCAGCACGCCCATCGTGATGAAGAAGGGGACCGCCATCAAGCTGAAGGAGCTGATTCCCTTGACCATGAGACGACATACGTCATTCAGGTTCGCACCTAGGTTAAGCATGCAAAGCACGGAGGAAATCCCGACAGCATATGCGATGGGAAAACGCAGGAAGACCATCGCGAAGAATGATCCCAGCAGTATGATGATCGCAAGCGTATTGACTGGCATGTCACGCACCTCTCTTCGCGGTTTTCAGTTCGTACAACCGCTTGATATGGTTGAAGATCGTCTCCAGCTCGAAAATGATCATCGCCAGTCCCGCAAGGGGTACCGGAAAATACATCCAGAAGCGGGAAAGCCACGGCATGGAGACATAGAATCCACGCCCTCCGAGCGTGGTCGCATAGCGCCAGCCGACAAACAGCATGACAAAGCCTAGGGCAATCACGCCGATATCGGCAATCAAGTCGAGAATCGCGATGGCCAGCGGGGAAAGGTTACGGTCGAACGCGGTCATGCGGATGTGGGCATTCTGCCTGATTGCGAGCGCTGCCGAGAGGACGGCCATGTAGGACATGCAAGTCAGCACGACTTCCTCGGACCAGGCGGGATCAGTCAGGAATGGAACATACTTGTTGAACAAACGCCCCGCTACCGCATACGAGGTGATCAGGATATCGGCAATCAGGAGCAATTTGCATAGAACGAGCACCACTTTGTAGGTAACATCATAGAAGGGTTTCGCCTTTTCCAGAGTGGTAAAGAATTTCGGCATATCATCCTCCAAAACCGGCATGGAATCCATGCCGTCAGGATACAGACAGAGACGAAGGGAGATGGCATGGGCCACCTCCCCTCATGGCGAAGGTTACTTCAGGTCCTTGATCTTCTGATACAAGGCGGCCTGGTCCTTGGTGTTCTCCTGAATGACGGAAGCGCAAGCCTTCTCCCACGGAGTCTTGTCGGAGACCTCGACAATCGTCACACCGCTCGCCTTCAGCTCGTCAAGCACCTTGTTCTCGGCGCTCTCGCTGATTTCAGCGTTGTAGGCCTGGGCCTTCTTTCCCGCATCCAACAACACCTGTTGCTGGGCAGCGGTCAGCTTTTTCCAAGCGTTGTCGCAGATGACGACCTGAATGGCGCCAAGCGTGTGGCCATCAAGAATCATGCAGGGAGCGACTTCGGGGAAAGCGTTGGACTTGTAGTTGGCGATCGGCTGCTCGGCACCGTCGACCACACCTGTCTGCAGAGCGGAATACAGCTCGCCGAAGGAAACGACAGTCGGAGAAGCGCCAAGTCCCTTGACCATTCCGTTCATGACCGGGTCGTTGGACACGCGGAGCTTCATTCCCTTCAGGTCGTTGATACCGGAAATCTTCTTGACGGTGAAGAAATGGCGGAAACCCTCCTCGCCATAGAAGATACCCCGCAACGGCAGACCCAGTTCCTGGGGCTCGTTGAGGAATTCGGGAGCAAGCTCGCTGTTGGCGAAAGCCCAGAAGTGCTTGCGGCTGGAGAACGTGAACGGAATGGAGAGCAACTTGGACTTCTTCGCGCCATAACTGGTCAAAGCGAAGGCGGAAATACGGCTCATGTCTATCGTGGTACCTCCGCCAACCATGGAATCGAGGACATCGTTCTCGCTGCCAAGGACACCGGAGGCCTGAATGTCGATGGTGATGGAACCACCGGAAAGGGACTCGACCTGCTCCTTGAAGTAGGAAGCGGTCTTTCCGACAATCGTGTCGAGCGGGTTGACCTCCGCGTAGACGAGGGTCACGTGCGGGTCTTTGGTCACGTCACCAGTTCCAGCCTTTGCTGCGGGAGCGTTGGTTTCCTGCGTTCCACCAGCGAACAAAGGAAGGGACAGCGCGAGCGCCAATACAGAAAGAATACGTTTTTTCATGCTTTTCCTCCTTACGAAAAGGGTCGTGCAATTCCGACCAAGCAATTGCACTATAGAAGGAAACAAGCTGAAATCACGGAAATACAAAAGATAGTACAATACATCCAAAAAGAGTGAAAATGTTGCTTATTGGCTCTGGATTTGTCTGATGATTTCGGCATCCTCTCCGGCAAACTGGTCGTAGATGCCCCGCATCGCCTCTCTCCACCGGGCGATTTCCGCCTGTTCCGGATAGGTAATGGTACAGCCGGATGCCTTGAGTTTCTCCTCGCACTCCAGTTCCGCTTTTCGCCAAAGCTCGCGCTCATACAGGCTCGCCTCTTTCGCGCATTGCATGACCACCCCCACGAAGGAAGGTTCCACCATGGCGATCTTCCCCTTCGCCGCGAAGCTCATCAGCACCACCTCGGGAAGACGGAAGTGCTCGTCGAGGAACAGGTAGGGAGCAGCCTCATAGTGTCCGGTGAACTGATAGCTGGGAATATTGTTCTCCGCACCATCGATCTTGTGGGTCTGGAGCGCCGAATAGACGGAGCCGTAGGGAATCTGGACAGAACGGGCGCCTAGCAGACGAATCATCTCGCTCATCAAATCGCTCTCCTGCACCCGAATCACCTTCCCTTGCAGGTCTTCCAGACGGTTGACTGGCTCGGTGGTGTAGAAGCTCCTCGCGCCCGCATCAAACCAACAAAGACCTACTGCACCATATCTCTGCATGCTTGCAAGGAATGCTTCTCCAATCGGGCCATCAAGCACCCGCCACATATGGGCCGAGTCCCTGTACAGATAAGGAAGCTGAAGCACCTTTGTCTGCGGCTGGAACTTGCTGAACGTTCCAAGCGAGAACCGGGAAAAATCGATGCCGCCATAGGCAACCTGGTCCAACACCTCAAGTTCCTCGCCAAGTTCTCCCCCTCCGAACACGCGGATCTGGATCTTGCCTTCCGTCCTGTCGCTGACCAAGGCGGAGAAGTAGCGTGCCGCGGTGGTAGTCGGGTAATCGATCGGCTGGTTGTCCGCATAGCGGAGAATCAGCAAGGGACTTTCTTCCTTCGCTAGGGAACGGGAACACCCCGCGAGCAGAAAAACCAGAAGCCCAGACAGGAATGCCAATCGTCTCATGCCGTGCCGCCCTCCTGCGGACGCCCCTTCCGATACTCGGTCGGGGTCATGCCGGTCCGTTTCTTGAACGCCCGGGTGAAATAGCTGGCACTCTCGTAGCCGATCATGCTGGCGATTTCCGCCGTCGATCGAAGCGGATCGTCGAGCAGGACCTTCGCGGCGGAAATCCGCTGGTCGGTCACATAGTCGATGAAGTTCACGCCTGTGCATTTCTTGAACAGGGAGGAAAGGTAGGAGGCGTTCATTCCCAGAATGCTACTGACTGAGTCGAGGGACAACGTGTACAAGGCATAGTTGTGGCGGATATACTGCTGGATTTTGGCGATCAGTTGCGAAGCTTTGTCGGTTCCCTCGTCATCGTCACTGGACGGATTCGACCCCGCCGACGCTCCTTCCAGTTGCCGCTGGAGCTCAATCCGCTTCGAGGCCTTCTCCACGGCGGCAATAACACCATCGGTATCGACAGGCTTGAGGATATAGTCGCTCGCACCCATGCGGACCGCCTCGTGGGCATAGGTAAAGAGCGGATAGGCCGTGATGAAAATGATGCGGGTCAGCGGGTTTTTCCCTAGAATCCGCTTGGCCGCCTCGATGCCCTTCATTACCGGCATCTCGATGTCTAGCAACGCGATGTCGGCATTCCAGAGCAACGCGGTATCCACAGCCTCCCGTCCGTTCTGCACGCACCTGATTTCCGCATTCCCCTGAAAATGACGGGCTACAATATCGTGCAGGAAACCAAGTTCGGGAAACTCGTCGTCAGCTATCAGGATTTTCAGCATTCGCATCCTCCCGGTACGGAAGCGTCATCACCACCTGCGTCCCTTGGTTTTTGATCGAGAACATCTCGAAACTACTTCGCTTATCCAGCAATTGCAACCGTGCAGCGACATTGTAGATGCCGATATGCTCATCCGCCAAGTATTCCCGCCCCAGTTTTTCCCTGACCAGCTGCAATTCGCTCTCCTCCATTCCCACCCCGTCGTCGCTCACGATGATGCGAAGCATGTCTTTCTCTGGCTTTGTCTTGCTGATGGTGATGGAAACCGTTCCCCCTTCATCCTTTGGCGCGATTCCATGGCGGAAGGCGTTCTCAGCCAACGGCTGGAGAATGAAGGAGGGGACGAACACCTCGCTGACCACAATATCCTCGCCGGCTCTCCAAACCAAGGAGACCCGGTCCCCGAAGCGTTCTTTGTAGAGGGAAAAAAGGGCCTGAACCACCTGCAGTTCTTGGGAAAGGGGAACCATCTGGGCGTTGCTCCCCATCGCGTAGCTGTAGATCCGTCCCAAGGAAGAAAGCATCTTCGACGCCTTTGGAGCACCTTCATCCTCCGCGCTGATCTTGATGATGTTCAGTGTGTTGAAGAGAAAATGGGGATTGATTTGGCTCCGGAATTGCTGGAGCCTCGCCTGTTCCAGCATGTTTTGCAACCCGAGCGCTTCGTTCTCCTTGCGGTACAGGTTCCTTTCAATCCGGTTTTTTTCCTCAAGCAGCCGCACCTGCTGCTTCATCGAGTGCTTCATGGTGTTGAACACCGCAGAAAGTCCACTGATTTCGTCGTCCCCAATCTGAGGTAGGTCGGCAATGGAGAAATCTCCCTTGCTGATTGAGCGGGATTGCAAAGAGAGGGTACGGAAAAACAAAAGCAGACGAACAATCGAGACAACCATCAGGAATGCGAGCAAAAGACAGAAGCAGAGCATCAAATTCTGCAAGTTCTTGAGTTGGCTGTTCAGTGCCATCAGAGTGACAAACTCATCCTGGTTGTCCGAAATTGCCCTCTCGAGCAACTGCTGGGTATATTTCCGGATATAGTTCCCGCAACTTACTATTTTTCCATAGTAGAGATTCGATGCCGCGACACTATTGTTGGCATGAATGTAGGTACAGAGCATCGTCTCGAACCGGCAGAAGGTGGCAAAGGTCGTCCTCATCGCGTTTCCGTACAGATATTGGGCCTCCCCCTGTCGGGAAAGATCAAGGTCGATGGCGTCGACAAGACGCTGCGCTTCCACTTGGTCCCTATCGATTGTCTCCGCGAGAACGGCGGCATCTCCGTACTCCCATCGGAAATCAGCAAGATGAGACAGACTTTCCTCGAAGAAATCCAGAAACCGGCTGATTGCCTGGATATTCTGGATGCGCAGGTTTTCCGGCTGGATGACAAGGGTTTCCTGCATCCCACTGATCACCAGTTGGCCGCTGAACGCGAGAAAGAAGGCAAAGAGGAAAAAAATGATTTTCCCAAGCAGGCGGTTTCGAAATCGTTTTTCCACCAAAACCTCCTTGTATGCGGTTTTCCCCTCCATCATACCACAGACATTTCCCCACATAGGAGACGATGTTCGCTCAAACCTCCTCCAACCCTGTCTGCAGCCGGTACAAGTGCTCATAGCGCCCATGCAGCGCCATCAACTCCTCGTGCGTCCCCTGCTCCAGGATCTTTCCGTCCTCAAGATAGATGATCAGGTCGGAATCCCTGATGGTGGAAAGCCGATGGGCGATGATGAACGAGGTACGTCCCTTGGTCATCTGAAGCATGGCCCGGCGGATGTGCTGTTCGGTGACCGTATCGACCGAACTGGTGGCTTCGTCCAAAACCATAATCGGAGCGTCTGCCAGTACCGCCCGGGCTATGGTGAGCAATTGTCGCTCCCCTTGGCTGAGTTCCATGCCGCCTTGGGCGAGCACGGTGTCGTATTTTTGTGGCAAGCGCTCGATGAAGGAGTCCGCTCCGGCTACCTTGGCTGCCCGCC
>Ga0256406_1007770_pt1 | contig 9990 bp, 8 predicted proteins | sample RumenRJG_03DNA_FD_185986 | JGI IMG/M metagenome (GOLD analysis project Ga0256406, IMG submission 185986) | Bovine rumen microbial communities from Lethbridge, Alberta, Canada - RJG_03 | ecosystem: Host-associated > Mammals > Digestive system > Stomach > Rumen | place: Canada: Alberta | collected...
CTCGATTATCTGATATAATCTTTGGCGACGAGGTCGTAATACAGAGCCTCCAACTCACCAAGGTTCAGCCGTTCGATACTGTGTTCGATGGTTCTGATCAGTTCGGCCCGACGAGTTTCATCGTCGGAACCGAAATGTGTAAACACCTTCGACATGGCTTACTCCCACTCAATGGTCGATGGCGGTTTTGAGGAGATGTCGTAGCAGACGCGGTTCACTCCCTTGACCTTTCTGATGATCTCATTCGACACATCAGCCATGAAGTCATAAGGCAGTCGGGCCCAGTCGGCTGTCATAGCATCCATTGAGGTCACTGCACGCAGTGCAACCGGATGCTCGTAAGTGCGTTCGTCGCCCATGACGCCCACCGAGCGAATGGTAGACAACAGCACCGTGCCTGCCTGCCAGACATGGTCGTACAGACTTGTCCCGTCCGGCATCTTATAGTCGTGCATCTTCTCGATATAGATGTCGTCAGCATCCTGCAAGATACGGACTTTCTCACGGGTGATATCGCCCAAGATACGTACAGCCAGACCGGGACCTGGGAAAGGATGACGCTTGATCAAGCGCTCAGGCATCTGCAACTCATGACCGACACGGCGCACCTCATCTTTGAACAACCACTTTAGCGGTTCGCACAACTGAAGTTTCATATCCTTTGGCAGTCCACCCACATTGTGGTGACTCTTAATGGTCATGCCAGTGATGCTCAAGCTCTCGATGCGGTCCGGATAGATGGTACCCTGAGCCAGCCATTTGGCATCAGTGATTTTCTTGGCCTCAGCATTGAACACCTCAACGAAGTCGCGGCCGATAATCTTACGTTTCTTCTCAGGGTCGGTGACACCTTCGAGGTCCTTGAAGAAGCGCTCTGATGCATCCACACCAATAACGTTCAAGCCCAAGCCTTGATAGGCTTCCATCACCTTGCTGAATTCATTCTTGCGAAGCATGCCATGATCGACGAAGATACACGTGAGGTTCTTGCCAATGGCTTTGTTGAGCAGCGTTGCGCAGACCGACGAGTCCACACCGCCGGACAGACCAAGGATGACACGGTCTGAACCTATCTGTTCCTTCAGTTCCTTCACGGTGCTCTCAATAAATGAGGCAGGACTCCACTCCTGACGGCTTCCACAGATATCGACCACGAAGTTACGTAGCAACTGGGTGCCTTGTAAGGTATGGTAGACCTCCGGATGGAACTGCACACACCACACACGCTCCTGCTCATTGGCAAAAGCGGCGTACTTCACGTCGGCTGTCGAAGCCGTAACATGATAACCATCGGGAATGGCCGTGATGGTGTCGCCATGACTCATCCACACCTGCGAGCCTTTGTCAAAGCCTTTAAACACAGCGCACTTCGAATCGATGTATTCGAGATTGGCTCGCCCGTATTCGCGAGTGCCAGTCTGTTCCACACGACCGCCTTGGCTGAAGGAGATGAACTGCGCACCATAACAGATACCCAATACGGGATAGCGACCGATAATCTCGGAGAGGTCGATACGGAAAGCCTCTTTGTCGTGTACTGAATAAGGACTGCCACTCAGTATGACGCCTATGACCGACGGATCATCCTTTGGGAACTTGTTGTAGGGCAGAATCTCACAGAAGGTATCAAGCTCGCGCACGCGTCGTCCAATAAGCTGCGTCGTCTGCGAGCCGAAATCCAAGATGATGATTTTCTGTTGCATCTTATAAAAATAGAAATGGTATGCTCAGTATAAATACGTTGCAAAGATAAACAAATTCTTTAACTTCTTCTACTTTTCTTCAATAAATATTTAAATTTGCTCAAAGACTATAGCCTGCACGCAGCAATCCGACCACATTCGTCTTGCCATCAGTGACAATTAGATCAACTGCCGGTTGGACATAGAGGTTTTCCATGAACGATACCTTGGCCGTGCCCTCTATGGTCCATTCCTTGCCATCTGCCAGACGGACGTAGTTGGAGATCAGGCCAAGTTCCGTCTTCTTGATCGACTGTGTGAGACCGCCTGCCACGTAAGACTTACACTCGGCATGACAAGATGGTGACACTGATGCCTCAACAACGAGGCAGGTCGATGGGGAGACGCTCTGCTCCACATAACCTAATACGGCAGTGCGAGCCCGATAGAAATAGCCTCCGAGCATATACACATTATTATTGGTGCAATAGTCGACCGTACATAAAGAGAGTACGCCATCCGACTTTGGACAGATGCGAAAAGAATTGTCCCGTCCAGTAAACTTATTACCAGCCTTTCCGTTATAGACAGCAGCCTTCGCCGTCCAGCCCTTTGATGAATAAGCATAATAAATGCCGAACGCGGAAGCTGGATGAACAGGAATGCTTGAGTTCATGGACATCGTAGGATAGGTAGCTGAAGAACTGTTAGTAAAAAGACCCGATGCATGATAGTTGATAAAGACATCGTCCGCCTTCTGCACGCCCACGAAAAGCTTTGAGCCCTCCTTCTCCCAACACAGGCCCAAGACGGCCGGCGCGATGAGCATGTTGTCGGCAAAGATATTGGAGAATGTCTGATAGTCGTCACTCACTCCCGACTCACGAGTCTGCCACAGACTGAGTGTAGAAGCATCAAAATGAAGATTCGGAGCCAACTTCACAGACAGACTTAGTCTCAACAAATTCAACCAATTGATTCTTCTCTTGAAATCTGTTTCCACTTCTGTGGTCATATCCGCATGAAACTCTTGGGCGTCCGAGTTACAGACGCCCAGAAGAAACAGAATAAATAGTACTTGTGTCCGAAGTATCATAAATATTATTTAACCTAATTCTCTAAGGAAGCGTTCTGCATCATGCAGCGTATCCAGCTTTCCGACATCCATCAGTTTGAGGTCGGTCTTGTTATAACCTACAATAGGCAGCTTGCCACATTGTCCAAGATAGAAGTCTACAATCGAGAATTTGCTTGGATAATCCGCCATCAAGGGGAAGAGGCAAGGATAGAACGTATGGATGCCACTGAAGGCAAATAAATGGTAGTGATCGGCAATGACCATCGGCTCATCGGTGGCGTCCATGGGATATTGCTGTTGCTCCAAAGCCGTTCTTACCTCGGCAAAGGGGCTCTTCACCTCACCTGTGCTTAGATTGACCCAGCCCACGAGCCTCATCTGGTCATTGAACACGAGATAGCGTTTCGTCTTGCGCCAGCTGACCAACAGCCGAGCACCAATCCTGACATGGGGCACGCCACAGTCGCAGCACATTGTCTTATCGTTGAGCCGATAGAACCGGTCAAGGTCGAGATTGCTCAGAATGTCGACATTATGAATAAGGATGGGATAGTGCAGGTCGAACAGTTGCTGTGCCTTTCTAATGCCACCACCCGTATCCAGCAGTGCATCGGTCTCATCGCTCACCTGAATGTCGAGTCCGAAGTTGTCGTGATCACGAAGGAAATCAATAATCTGTCCGGAGAAATGATGCACATTGACCACCAGATGATCGAAGTTAGCATCTGCGAGTCGTTTAATGACTCTTTCCAACAACGATTGGCCGTCTACTTCAACCAAAGCCTTTGGCATATGGTCTGTGAGCGGTTTGAGGCGGGTACCAAGCCCGGCCGCGAATATCATTGCCTGTTTCATCATACAGAATTTACATAACCTTAAAGTGTCAACACACGATTTGTTTTTATCTCTCGTCTGTCATAATATGCGGATTGAGCGCTTTCAGCTTGGCTACAAAAGCCTCTTGATCTTTTGGCGACACGAGAATTTCATCATATTTGTTGTAGCTTATAGAGAGCCGATGCAACGACAAGGCCGGAGACGCAAGGGGACTATGCGTGGGCCGGATGGAGGAGATGGCGTTGACTGAAATACGCTTCTTCATAAAGAAACCATAGAACACTGTCAGGTTCTCGCCCTCAATAACATAACGAGTGAGGAACGTGAGCGAAAACATATATATCGTCATAACCCACAGCAGGAAGCTTGCAAACCAACTATCACCCAATGAGAAGACCCCAAAAGGAAGCATCACAAAGCAGAGTAGCCAGTACCACCAGTCAACTTTCGTTCTAAAGGTTTGTCGTCGATCATTATCCATGATTCACCTCTTGTGCTGGCATCACTTGTTCTATGTTCTGTTCACGATGCACGACATGCACCTCCACCCCGAATTTCTCATGAATATGTTCTGCCAGATGCTGTGCGCTGTACACACTGCGGTGCTGACCACCAGTACAGCCAAAGCAGAACATCAGATGGGTAAAGCCACGCTGGATGTAACGGGCAACATGCTTGTCGGCCAAGGCATAGACATGATTGAGGAATTCCAGTATCTCTCCGTCGTCCTCAAGGAAACGGATAACCGGTTCGTCAAGTCCTGTCAACTTCTTGTAGGGCTCATAGCGTCCGGGATTGTGCGTACTGCGGCAATCGAACACGTAGCCACCCCCGTTGCCCGACGGATCTTCGGGAATACCCTTGCGATAGGAGAAGCTGTAGACCAGCACCTTCAGCGGTCCCTTGCCGTCGTATTTGGAATATGTAGGCAGTCCATCTTGCGGATGCGAAGGATAGATATCATTCTTGGTGGTTTTCAGTCCGTCGGTACGCGGCTTCACCGGTGTTTCCTTATGGGCAAACTGAGGCAATTGAGTGAGACGGGTCAGTACATCACGCAAATAGGGATAGGGCAAGACATCCTCACGCAACTTCAGCAAGTCGCGCAGGTTGTCCATAGCAGGTGGAATACTGTCGATGAAGTGCTGTTTATGCTCAAAGTAACCGCGGAAGCCATAGGCTCCGAGCACCTGCAACGTACGGAACAGCACAAACAGCGTCAGACGTGCGGCAAAATGGCGCGTGCTCGGCACCTCTATATATTGCTTCAGCGCATCATAGTATTCTGCTATGAGCTCACGCCGCAGTTTGAAGGAATAGCGCGCAGAGGCTTGCCACAGAAACGAGGCCACATCATAGTAGAAAGGACCACGACGGCCACCCTGGAAGTCTATGAAATACGGGTTGTCATCTTTGTCGAGCATGACATTACGCGCCTGAAAATCACGATAGAGGAAACCATCGCACGATTCCGATGTCAGATCCTTGGCCAGACGACGGAAACTGGCTTCCAACTTCATCTCATGGAAGTCAAGCTCGGTGGGTTTAAGAAAACAGTATTTGAAATAGTTCAGATCGAACAACACACTGTCCTCGTCAAAGTAAGGCTGCGGATAGCAGGCGTCCCAGTCCATGCCCACTGCCCCACTGATCTGCAGCGCAGGGAGTGCGCGGATAGTGCGTTTCAGCAGCCGTTGTTCCTCAAGGTTATAACGGCCACCGGCCTCACGTCCACCCTTGATGGCCTCAAACAGCGACCGGTCACCCAGGTCACTCTGTAGATAGCGCATCTCGTCGTCACTGACCGCGAGCAGACGGGGCACCGGCAGGTGACGCTCATTGAAATGACGGCAAATGGTGATAAAGGCATGATCCTCGTCCTTGCTCGTTCCAATGACTCCGACGACCGTACTGCCATCCGGCGCCGTCAGTCGGTAGTATTGACGGTTGCTCCCTGCACCTGCGATTTTCTCCACATGCGCAGGAGCCTGACCCGCCCATTCTGTATATAGCTTTGTCAGTTGCTCCATTGTAAATTACTTGTTATGCTGATCCGTCTTGCGCTGTTCTTCGTCTCGACGCAAGTCGTCAAAAAACGCCTTTGTCTGCTTACGATATTCATAGTTGGCCAACAGAGCGTCGACCACAAACAGCAAAAGCACGATACCGATAGACATGAGCAATGAGTGCGTAAGGTAAATGAGACCTGCGGAGATGAGCAGGAACACAATCACCTTTTTCCAATTGACATGTAATTTGACTTTCATATTGCAAAATTAGTGAAATCGAGAAGAATAGCAAAATAAATAGCCAATTTTATTCTACCAGCACGAATGGATTTTTGCTTTTACTTAGATTGCATGGAAGTGTCCATCTGTCGGTACGACAAACTGTGGCGAACGCCTCACACAGCTGTGGCGAACGCCTCACACAATTGTGGCGAACGCCTCACACGATTGTGACGAACGCCTCACTTTGTCGCATCCCCGAAGGTCTGCTGACTCTGAGATTAACACCAAACAAAAAGGAGGGTATATCAAAATTGGAGAAGTCCGGGAGTCCGGAAGTCCAGGAGTTCAGTCATTACTATAATGATACCTTATTATCAGATACATATGCATTTGACTGAACTTCTGGACTTCCGGACTTCTGGACTTCTCCAATTTTAATACATCCCCCCATAGGTATGTTCAAAGAAGAATGCCGTTTATCTGACGACCATCTTCTTTCCATTAACAATATAGATGCCGCTTGGCAGACCCTTCAACGAGCTGGCATTGCGACGGACACATTGTCCGCTGAGATTGAAGACGTCGTATGATGTCCGCTTCTCCACCGTCTGATCGTTGACAACCTTCACGATGCCCGTTGCCTGATGAATAGCGTCAAGTTGCTGAGCCTCTTCTTCAGTAAGTATGAGCCATCTGAGACGCGACTGCGTATTGGCATAGTTAAACGTCAGAGGTGACACCTTGTTGTTGGCACTGGCACCCAGACAGTGAGGACTGGCTACATTTTCAGGACGAGCCAGGTAGTAACCACGGGGCTCAAAACCACTGACCACGTCTACTCGACCACGCATCAACTGCAACCGTGACTCTGTGGTAGCTGCATTGGCTTTGGCCTTAAACACACCGGAGGTATAAGCAATCTGGTCCTTGGTGGCAACGTTGGTGAAGGTGTAATAGCAAGTCTTTGGATTGAAGGTGACATACCATGCGGCACTGTCATTGAGCGAGGCCTCAGCCGTTGTCATCGTTGTCCAGTTAAGCGTCTTGTCGTCATTTTCCTTAAGGAAGGAAGTGTAGAGTCCATAGCTCTCTGACTCGCTCTTAATGTAATACTTAATGGTATCTTCCTGGTCGAAAGCATAGTAGGGAGCTGCGAAGTTGATGTTAGACGTGGCAGGCAGTCCATCCTCACACAGTGCCTGACAGACGAGCGAGTTGGCGATATAAAGATCACGTGAGCCATTGTCCTCACTGGCACCATTGACGCCATAAGGCCACAGATGCTGATAGTCGCCATTGAGCTGCTCGGTCTCACTGTTGTCGAGGAAGCGTACCACATCGTTGGTGCGGTCACCCAGCCAATGGCCCGTCGAGCGGTTGCTGCCGTCGCGACGCTCACGGAAGTTGTCGTTGTCATACCAGAATCCGCAGGTACCCACGCCCACACCATGAAGCATCTCGTGGAGCAAGGTACCCGTGCGCTGATAAGATGTTCTGGAGCCCACACGTATCCAACCGCCGTAACTGCAATCGGCAGTCGGCGTGCCACTCTCATAACCCACATTGACATGAAAGCTCTTGATGCTGGTCAGGTTATTCCAATAGTTCACGGCATCCTTTGTGGCATCCAAGATACGTGCCCGAGCGCCAGTATTGTCATCACCCGAGCGCACGCTATAGGTGATAGTTCCCTTGGGCAAGGTATAGAACTTCTGCACATCGCCGTACACCACACGATAGCCACTGGTGATGGCATAGGGGCGCATGTAGTATCGTGTGCTGGGTTGGAGACTGTCGATGACGTAGATGACTACCGACGAAGGCTTAATGGTCTCGGAAGTACGCTTATCGTTGATCGTAGGATTAGGGGTAGTACCATAGCAGAAGCCTCGCTCCGTGATGGTTGCACCATTGGAGACGAGTGTCATACGGCCGAATGCCATCGTGGCACCACGAGCCATGCGCTTGTTGGTGGTGATAGTTGGCGTCTTGCCCGTAGGATTGGCATAGTGATAAGCAAGAATAGCTGCGTTGAGCTTCTCTTCCATGACCATGGCATCTTCACGTGTTGCATCACTGTCATTGCAGAGTGCCGTGGCCTCGTCGATAACAGCTTTTAGCTTATCGGCATCCACACCGTCACCCGTACCGTAGAGCTTAGTCGCCGTCTTGATGAGCGTGTTCAATTCGCTTTTCTGCATGTCAGCATCGTCCTTGCCATAAGGTGTTGTACGCCAAATCTTGACAAAGTCGCAACTCACCTTGGCATACTCGGCACTACCTTTTGGCGACGGCAGACCAAGCGCGGCAAAGCCGATAGTAAGATCACCCTGTTGGGCACGGGTGATGGTAAACTCAACCGTGTCGGCCACCCACTGCTGAGAAGGGAAGGAACTGAGTGATGAATACTTCTTGGAGTATTTCATCACGAAACCCAGCAGGCTCTTGCCTGCCGTCTTTTCGCTGTCGCCATTGTACCAAGCCGATGTCAGCCGATAGGTACCTGCCGGCAACTTGATGGTCTGTACGTATCGCAACGAGTCAGCCCAACCTGTACTGAGCGCCAGCACACCGCCCACCGTAGCACCGTCGAAGGCTGAGGCAGGGACGCTGACACCATTGAATGTCTTCGAGGAACCCACTTCGATAACAGCAGCAGAGTTATAGGTCACGTGTGTCTTATTGTTCCAATAAGCCACGTTGTTAATCTCGTTGTTAATATTACCCGTGGCTGACCGGTCATAGGTAAACAATGTGTCAAAGCCCGCATTCTTCAAATAATGGCTGGTAATGTCGTAGTACGTGGCAGAACCTTCAGTCTGAGCCCAAGTACCCAAAGTGGCGGACACTGACAAAATCGATAAAAGTAAAGATCTTATGTGCATAAAGTATCTGGATAAGTGAATATTCCGTATAGCGTTCTTATTTCCTAGTCTTTGCAAAGTTAAGAGATTGTTGATAAACATCAAAATAATTAGTGTTAAAGAACATTCTTTAAGGTAATTCATCCCGCAGGACACGACTTGAGGCAACTAAAAAGGGATTGTGTTGGAAGACTCCAAACGCAATCCCTTTCTATTATTTAATAAGCAAGATGACCAACCGTGGTCTGTCATCCCACTATCAAGAATTATCTCTCAAATTACATCATGCCGGGCTGACCAGCGGGCATGGCAGGAGCCTTTTCCTCAGGCTTATCTACGATGAGGCACTCCGTTGTGAGGAACATGCCTGCGATAGAAGCGGCGTTCTCCAGAGCCACACGCTCTACCTTGGCAGGGTCGATGACACCAGCCTCACGCAGGTTCTCGAACTTATCCTCACGGGCATTGTAACCGAAGTCACCCTCGCCCTGACGTACCTTGTCAACAACCACGGCGCCCTCGCCGCCAGCATTGGCAACAATCTGACGCAGCGGCTCCTCAATGGCACGGCGAACGATATTGATACCTGTCTGCTCATCAGCGTTGTCGCCCTTCAGGCCTTCCAACTCTTTCTGAGCGCGGATATAGGTAGTACCGCCACCGACGACGACACCTTCCTCTGTAGCCGCACGTGTAGCGCAGAGAGCGTCATCAACACGGTCCTTCTTCTCCTTCATCTCAACCTCTGAGTTGGCACCGACATAGAGCACAGCTACACCACCGGCGAGTTTAGCCAAACGCTCCTGCAGTTTCTCCTTGTCGTAAGAGCTCTTAGTGTTGGCTATCTCATTCTTAATCTGGCTGACACGCTCCTGGATGTTCTCCTTAGCGCCTGCACCACCAACAATCGTCGTGTTGTCCTTGGTCACAGTCACCTTCTTGGCAGAGCCGAGCATCTCAAGTGTAGCCTGCTCAAGCTTCAAGCCCTTCTCCTCACTGATGACCACGCCACCGGTGAGTACAGCGATATCTTCGAGCATTGCCTTGCGACGGTCGCCAAAACCAGGAGCCTTGACGGCACAAATCTTCAAACTGCCACGCAGACGGTTGACAACCAACGTGGTGAGTGCCTCAGAGTCAACATCCTCAGCAATGACGAGCAGAGGACGGCCACTTTCTGCAGCAGGCTGCAGGATAGGCAGGAACTCCTTCAGATTGGAAATCTTCTTATCGTAGATCAGGATGTAAGGATCGTCCATCACGCACTCCATCTTGTCGGTATCGGTTACAAAGTAGCC
>Ga0256406_1007773_pt1 | contig 9986 bp, 10 predicted proteins | sample RumenRJG_03DNA_FD_185986 | JGI IMG/M metagenome (GOLD analysis project Ga0256406, IMG submission 185986) | Bovine rumen microbial communities from Lethbridge, Alberta, Canada - RJG_03 | ecosystem: Host-associated > Mammals > Digestive system > Stomach > Rumen | place: Canada: Alberta | collected...
ACAAACAATTTGCAGATATGGCATCGTACAATCTGCCGTGATTCAAGCCACCATCTGCGAATCGGCTCCAAATAAAGTGCTGGATGAAGCATCGTTTAATCTGCCGGACAATAAGCAATGATCCGGACCGCATCCTGCGGACTGGTGATCGGCTCTGAAGAATACAGAGGCGGCTCCTTCACCATGCGTATTCCTACCTGTTCCAGCTTGTATTCTTTAGCTGAACGCATCGGCATCACCTCCGATCGGGATCACCAGGATCACAGGTTCTTCTGTCATAGGAAGATCGTCGCGGATTGTACCAGTTGTCGAGAATTCAATCAGTTCATCATCATCGTTCATAGAATCTCCTTTCTCCCTCTTTCAGGGTATAAAGAAAGAGCACTATGTCTCTTGAACACAATGCCCTTAGTTCTAAAACTCAATATGATATTTTCGTTTTCTATTTTTTCCTGAAGAATAAACCTTTCTTTGGCTTTTCTATTACAGGGTCATCCTCCATATCCTCTTCTATCAGATCAGACAAAGAGTCAAACATCTTTTCGTAAGTTCCATCCCCATAAGACTGAAAGACTTCTCCTGAACGGTTCTGCCAAATTGCCATATCATCAATATGAAGTTCTTCAACAATGTAGTAATCTCCAGGTATATTCGGATTTTTTGAGCGTTGATACTTTGTCGCTTCAACAACATTTAATGGTCCTTTTATACCAAGGCCCGTGAATTCATGTCCATATATAGATGCTTTACCATACATCAGCACGTACTTCTTATATTCATCAGAAAACATCAGGTTTAATTCTTCTTCAGCTGCCTCTACGACATCCTGCGTCACTCCTTTACCTGAATGAAAACTCTTCGACTTGCTTAACTGGTCAACAAAATTCCTCATAATCAATAACCTCTTGCTGTAATATACGATTTCCAAAACTGTCGTACAACTTTTTGCCAATCCTTACCATGATCTACTCCGAATGATTCGCCGTGCAAGCCGGGTAGGTCGTGTTGCTCCCGAGTCAGTGTCGCAATAATTGAATCCGATTTTTGCCCAATATGGTGAAGTTCATACGCATGTCCTGTTGCTGGATCAATCGGAGAAAGTCCATCTTTTATACGCTGGACATTAGTCCTTCCGGCATCATCTACTACCGATTCCAAATCAATACTCTGCGTCAACGCAGTACGACCATTGATCATTTCTGTATTCAATCCGGCATCTTTATAAACTTCGTATTCCTGAGTATTGCGGAACTGTTTGATTACGCTTAACGGATATTTTGATTCTCTCTGCATAACAGCAGCTTCATTCATTGTCAGGCCGTTGGCTGTAGCACCTTTTAATGCAACAGCTTCTCCAGCTCCGCCAGATATTGCGCCACAAATAGCGCCCATTTTATATCCTTCACTTGCTCCGAGAGCAGAAGCTTTCAGTGCATGCTTAACATCACCGTTCTGTATGCCGTCGATAATACCTGCGGATACACCGCCTATTGCACCTCCGGAGAGAGCAGCTGTCGTTCCGGCTTTAGCAGACACAGCAAATATCATACTAATCGCAGGAGCCGCACCAGCAGTTGCAACGGAAACGGTGACACATACCAAAATGACACCTGTCCCAATAGCAACATTTTTTAAAACTTTTTCGTACGTGTCATCGTATGCTTCAAAGGCTTTTACCGTTGTCTCTCCATTATCACCTAGTGTGAATACATACCGTGTCCCGTTAAACTCCTGATCCAATTCAGCTAAAGTATATCCAAAGAAAACATTTGCCTTAGAATTGTATGAAAGTTCTTCAATATACTCTTTCGAAATATATGTGGCTTCAACATTCTCGATATAATAATCTTTACCGTCCAGTTCATCTATAAGTGATGAATATACAGTATCTTCGATATTATTCAGCAGTTCATTGCTATCCAAGCTTTTATAGCTTTCTTCTGGAGACCAGTCATCAACCTGTCCTTCCTCATCAACGACTCCATTTTCTGCATCTGTGACGATAGTCTTCTCTTCCTTCAAGATATCCGAGGATACTGCCGATGATGTGGTAGATGAATTATCTGTATTGCCAGATGAACAACCCGCTAACAGAAGCGAAAATATAAGCAGAAGTGAAATATATCTTTTCATTTTTAATACTCACCACCGTTCGAGTGTTTCTTTGATGATTTAGCTTTTTTCTTTTTGGCTGCAATGATACCAACAATAATCAAAACTGCAACAATCCCGCCAACGACTGGAATAATCGGCATTGTGAAAAGACTGTTGCTATCTTCTTTTGCATCTGCATTTTCTTCACCAGAAGGTTCTATTCCTTTTGTATCAGATTTTTCAGAGGATGTTTCTTCCTTCATTTGGCGAACGATCGTTCCATCTTCATTTATAGTCGCACCATTTTTAACAAGCTCTTGCACGTCTTCATAGGACAAGCCATTCAATACAACCGCTTTTAGTACAGGATTCGTTCCAACATAGATAATTTTCTGCGTTTCTTGCTTGGTATACTGATTACTTACAGTGATGGTATATATTCCTTCTTCAGTATACTCATCTCCATCCTTAGCCGGCCTATTGAAACGTGTATCTTCAGTAAGTCCATTTGCACCGTCAACGAGAACCTCTTTCTTGATAATAATCGTCAGATATCTGGATTTAGCAAGGTCAAGTCTGAAGCCGTTCTCTGTAATGGAAGTATTTGTAAGCTCTTGACCAGTAGATACATCAAACGGGAATACCATGCAGTTGCCATTTCTTACCGAAAACTTGAAATGCGTACGATAGTCGGTGTATTCCGGAAGAATAGATTTACCAAGAACAACATGTTTATCATTCTTGATCTCATAATCTAGCGCTACTTCGTAATCGCCCTCTTCAAACAGGTCAATTACAGTGTCAGCGCTTGGTTTTGCATTTGCTTCCAAGAAATTCGTATAGATTACAGGATCGTGCTTCACATTTTCGTAATCAGTGTACTGTACGATTAAGGTTCCATGTCCGAAATTAGTTTTCCCGATATTAAACTGCATATCATAACCATTATCGTCTTCGGCAACAGAAAGAGTATCTTCACCGTTAAGTTTGGTGATATCCTGAATCAAATTGTAATTTAGAGAGACTTTATCTCCGACGTTCTTTAAGAAAACAGGATCGCCACTATTATTCTCTGTTTCGCTTGTATAGCCACTCACGAAAAACGATCCCAATTTCCAGCCATAATGTGGATCCTGTACATCAAGATCATTACCTTCATTTTCGTTAAAACCGTTATCTTTACCGGTGTTAATAACATTGTCACCAAGATTGAATTTTAAGGTATTGTTATCTGCTGAGACTGCTTTCTCATTTCCAAGATAAAAATCATAAACCTCCGCATATTTTTTATACTCGTACTTTTCTAACTTGGGAGGGAAAGCCTGGCCAGCTTGTACCTGTTTTCCTGTTTTATATGCAACAATCACACGATAATAGCATCCGTTCGTTAGCTGGACTCCTTTAGTTGTATAAAAAGGCTCGGTTTCAGTTGGATTCTCCTCAAACACATTCGTTGCTACAGTATCTTCTACCCAGTTCTCTCCATCCTGAGATGTCAGAACAATCAGTGTACCTTTACCAACTTTTTTACCCAACTTGATGGAATCTATTTCCTTGTTATCATCTTTTACTATATGCCGCTCATCTGCCGCAGCGTTTAGCAATATATCACTATACGTATATGAAAACGTAACATCACCGTTTCCGATTGTATATGCAGCAAAAGAATCCTTTGTGCCAGTATCTATTACGTCTCCCTTAATAGAAAAAGTACCATAGGTCTGTATATCATCTGATGTCAAAACTGAATCGTTGGACGACGAGAACTCATAGCCATTTTTCTCATCAAACTGATAAACTCTTCCAACAACCTGAATTCCTCCGTCTTCAGCTGCCGCAGCGATACAGTTCATTCCCATAAAGAGATTTATCGCAAATGCCATCACCCATATAAATACAATTTTTTTAATCAGACGTTTTCTCATAGCAACTCCGTTCCCCCATTAGTGGCCTAAGATTATTGTCTGTTATGCCGCCCATATGAACTGCAATAAATAACAGATAACACTATAACCAGTATAGCTTTCACAATACCGATTGGCCATTTGTTTTTCGATTACATTTCTTCGTAGAAGAAACTTCAGCAATATTTTCAATAACCCCAATGAGGGAGCGGTCCGTGTACTATGACATTTATCCTGTTAGCAATTATTAACCTTATGAAAACTGGTTATCAGCTATGCACCTTCATTGATTCACCTTCCGTACTTTCCTCATTATCTTCTTCCTCCGGCAGATCATATCCGTCATCGTCTTCGTGATAGTCCGCGTCCGGATCCGGCTGCTGGTCTGTCTTCTGTGTTTTCTTCTTCATTCGAATAGCGAAGAATCCGACAACACCGATTCCTGCCAGCATGACGCAGACAGCTGCCGGGATCCAGTTGATCGGCTTCTTTTCCTGTACTGTCGGCGTTGTTTCCGATTGACTCGCCTTTTCGGCAGCCTCCTTCTCTGCCTTTTCTTTCGCGGCCTGTTCTGCCGCTGTCTTCTCCGCCTCTTCCTGGGCTTCCGCATCAAGGATTGCCTGTGCGTCCTTATCGTCCATCAGTGCCAGCAGATCGGATTCATCAACTGTATTCAGGAAATGAACTGTGTTATCTCCCTGGTCATCACGGTCGATGATGATATAGAAATAGTTGCCGTTCTTGCTGACGACAGTGATGAACTGCTTGCCGGTCTTTTCGGAAGTAATATCATCCACCAACGTCATATTTCCTTCCGGTGTCAGAGGAGGCAGGCTTTCGTCTTCCTCCTGCTTCGTTTCTTCCTGCTGTGTTTCTTCGGTAGTGCCGGTATCCGCAGATTCATTGGTCTGCGCATAAGCGGGGATTGATGTGCAGCTCATCATTAATGCGCTGCAGCATAATAAGGTACTCAGCATTCGCTTAATCTTCATTCTGCTTACCCTCCATGACATCTTCCGGAATCGCTCCCTGCGGGATCGGATCCTCCGCCATCTTCGCCAGCAGTCTTTGCAGCTGGTCCGGTGTCAGATTCGCCGCATGGACGATATCACTGATTTCGGATTTTTCCTGTTCCGCATACTGTGCTTCCAGTTCCTGAATTCTTCTTCCATATTCTTCATAGCGGGCTCTGGTCTTCTCCAGATCCTCGCCGATCTTGTCTAATTTCCTGCTCATTTTTTCCTCCTTACTCACTTGGTAATCGACCGTAACAATAAAAGTGCGCTCTGAAATACGATGAATTAACGGATGCATACTGAATCGGATTGCCGCAGTGGATCATCATGCCGTCACCGACATAGATGCCGACATGACTGGCACCCGACGTATCGTAGGTCCCCTGGAAAAAGATGATGTCCCCGGGTTTCGCTTCGCTTGCCGGAATGATCCGCAGCATCTGCCTCAGTCCCTCCGCCGTGGTTCTGCCGACGTTCCAGCCATTGCCGCTGTGGTTGATCACCCAGCAGACAAAACCGGAACAGTCAAAGCTGGTGGAAGGTGACGATCCGCCCCAGACATAAGGGTATCCAAGATACTTGGTCGCTTCCCGCATCATGTTGGCAAACTTCACATCGGACAACGCTTCCGTGTTCAGCGTGTAGTTCAGTCCCGGCGTATCGCTTGCATAGATATCGTCTTCAAAGAGATAGGAGCGATTGCCCTTCGTCTGCATCAGGATCTGATACCGTTCCTGCTGATCGTCCGTAAGCCTCGAATTAGCAACGACCATCTCCAGGCTGTTATTCGTCAGCTTGACATGCAGAATCTTGTACTCATACGGAACCTGAACCTCATATTCGTACTCTTCCTCTTCTTCCGTAATCTCTCCGGTTTCCGGATCTTTGTGTTTCTTTGTTCTGGTTCCGGTTCTGGTTTCTGTCCGGTAACGGATCTGCACCTCTTCCCGTGTGGTCAGCTTATACTGGGCATCGAAGATCTCTCGCAGTTTTGCCTGAACCTCATCTCTGGTGTAATCCTCAAAAAGGGCCGTCAGATAGGAAGTCAGAACATACGGATTGTGATTGATCTCCGCCAGATCATACTGGTATTCGTCATAACCGGGATAATCCGATTCGATCCGTCCGATCTGCGCCTGCAGGTCTGCCTCCATCGCTTTGTAATCGTTATTTGCTCCACGGATATCCTCATCTGTCGCGGTATAACTGGTAGCCAGGATCGTCGCTCCCGGATTGCCGGAGAGCGCGGTACAGGATGAGAACGTGCTGGTCACAAACATCAATACCAATGCCAGCAGTCCGCAGGTAAGAAACGCTCCCGGATGTTCCGACAGAGTTTCAGCCGCCGATCCGAACAGTTCCCTGATCTTTTCCGTAAATGTTTTTGTGCTCTGTACTGTGGCTGCCAATCCGGTCTTCTCACCGGTTCTGGCAGCCTGATACTCCGCTTTAATGGACTGCCTCTGCCGCCAGCGGGAGAACCAGTTTGCTGTATTCTCCTTCGGCTGCTTTGTAGTTTCTCTCCTCTCATGAAGTCGGGAAGCATATCCGCTGGTCACCGGATTCTGAGTTGTTTTACCAGCTGCACCAGCGGTCTCCACTGTTGCTTCTGCATTTTCAGCAGCCTTTTGCGCTGTTTTCTCTGCAGCACTTGCTTCTTTCTTTGAAGCATGGAGCTTCTGACCATACCGGACACGGCTGACCGTATCCCGAAGTGCATAGGATCCTTCTTCAGCCATCTCTGTACTGCGGTTGACGGCTTCCGTACCAATATTGTCATCCTGGTCCTGCTTTTCGATCTCTGCATGCATGCGCTGCGTCAGCACTGCCGAAGATACATGGGAAGTCTTCTTCGGTTCCGATTCTTTTTTCTTTCCGAAACGCAGCTTATTCCCTTTGGGATCTGTACCTTTAAATCTGCTTTTCTTTCTGGTATAGCCGGATTCATTCGGAAGAATGTCCGGCTGATCCGGAGCTGCATTCTCCGGATTGATCTTCTTATCCGGCAATCGCATCACCTTCCTTTTCTATTTCATTTGGTTTGGTCGTCATGATCCGGTACAGTTCCAGATCCTGCGGGAAGTGATCAACAAACGGCAGAATCACGTTTCCGTAGAACAGCAGTCCTTCGCCTTCACCGGAATGCGTCACATAGGAAAGCTGATGCGGTGAAATATTGAGCTGCTTGGCCAGGATCTGCCTGTCACCCTGCGCCTGGTTCAGCATGTAGATGAAATCCGAGTTCTCAAAGATATTTTCTACCTCCCGGCTGGAAAGCAGGTCCTTTACGTTCTGCGTAATGCCGGTCGGAATGCCGCCCCATTTGCGGAATCTCTTCCAGATCTCGACGGAATAGCTGGCTGTCTGCTCTTCCTTAAGCAGCAGATGAAACTCGTCCATGTAGTAGCGGGTTGCTTTTCCAGCTTCCCGGTTGGCAGTGACTCTGCCCCATACCTGATCCTGTACAATGAGCATGCCCAGTTTTTTCAGCTGTTTACCCAGTTCCTTGATGTCGTAGCAGACCAGGCGGTTATTGATATCGACATTGGTACGGTGATTGAAGAGGTTCAGTGAACCTTTGACATAGATTTCCAAAGCCGTAGCGACATGTCTGGCTTCTTTCTCTTCCTGACGGAGCAGGACGTCATACAGATCCTCCAGAACCGGCATATTCTCAGGTGACGGGTTATCGAAATATTTCTGATAGACCTGATGGACACAGCGGTCGATGACCGTCTTCTCCACCGGCTGCAGACCTTCCTTGCCGCCTACGATCAGCTCGCAGAGAGACAGTATGAAGTCCGCCTTGAGTGCCAGCGGATTGTCTTCTTCCGAATAATTGCTGTTGATATCCATGGGATTGATGTACTGGGAACTGGAAGGACTGATCTTGATGACCTGCCCTTTCAGACGGTTGACCAGCGGAGAATATTCCGCTTCCGGATCACAGATGATGATGTCGTCATCCGTCACCAGAAAAGCATTGGTGATCTCACGCTTGGCGCTGAAGGACTTGCCGGATCCCGGTGTGCCGAGGATCAGCCCGTTAGGATTCTTCAGCATCTTGCGATCTACCATGATCAGGTTATTGGACAAAGCATTCAGTCCGTAATAAAGAGATTCTTTCCCATCCTGGAAGAGTTCCTGCGTGGTAAACGGTACGAAGATCGCCGTGGAGCTGGTCGTCATGCCTCGTTCGATCTCGATCTGATTCATGGCCAGCGGCAGGGAACTCATCAATGCCTGTTCCTGCTGGAAGTCCAGCCGGCGCAGGTTGCAGTTGTGCTTCTGAGCAATGGAGGATGCCTGGAAAATGTTATTGTCCAGCTCCTGTTTTGACATCCCGGTATTCATGATCAAGAAGGTAAGCAGGAACATACGCTCATTCTGACTCTGCAGTTCCTGCAGCAAGGCTTTCGCGTCTTTGCCATACGTCGCCAGATCCGAAGGAATGATGTCCATGTCATACCCCGAACGCACTGCTTTCTTCTGTTCTTCGATCTTGGACCGATCCAGTTCCGTGATCGTATGCTTGACGGTCTTGATCGCCTCATTCTGATCTACTGAGCGGATATGCATGGATACAACCTGACTGGATTCCATATCGAGAAGATCCTTCAGCAGCTGATCGGAGAGATCCGATGCCGTGATAGAGAGATACGACATTGCTCCATAGAGCGGTCCCATGCGGAATGTCCTGCCGCCTGGGAATGAGAAGGACGTCGGTGCAATGAAGTCCTTGACCGAAAGACCGGATTCAACCAGCCATTTCCACTCAAATGCAAATCGGTCCTTATCGCCCATGTGGAACATGTCATGCATGACCTTCAGGCGTTCCTTTCCATCCAGAACGGTTGCCGTCACGCCGAGCCGGCGGAAGTTATTAAGCAGATCCGTCTGGATATGGATCAGCCGCGGCTTTGCCTGCTTGATGGATTCTGCCTCGATGCCGAAAGTCAGATACTTTGTCTTGGTCAGACCGTTGTTGCCCTGTGCCAGCTGGGTCCGCAGCATTCTGGAATACTCCTCACGGACATCATCGAACCCGTCTTTCCTGAACGGAATCCGGATGCTTTTCTCAAAGCTCGCAGCATCCGTCGCCATATTCATGAAGGAAAGCTGGAAGTGCACGGAGCTGTCGAAGAAGTTCAGGAAGGAACACCATTCCTCAAAGATGTCTGTCTTGTCCTCCTGCTGTGCCAGCTGATAATTGATGTCCTGAAACTGTATGGTTTTTGTGTAGTAGTTCTGTCCGCACCGGCAGATACCGTCCTGGAACATCCGGTCGATCGGGATAGTCTGCTGAGCGGTTTGCGGGATCCCGTCATCCTTTTTCGCACGGGCTATGATCTTTTCGACCTGTTTACGGTCACTTGCACTCAGGCTTTCCGGCAGCTTTACCGTCGCCTTTTCTCTTTTTCGCTTCTGCACGAAGAACAATCGCGTTCACCTCCTGTTCCGCCTCTGCCATGCGCTGCAGGGCTGCGTAGTAGTTATCTGTCTGATACGGTCTGTCTTTGGGTCTGACGAACTTGGCTTCGATGAAATGCTGCAGGATGACCTCCAGCGGCATACCGTCCCTTTCATACATGGCCAGAAAGAAGAACGGCAGCATGATGAGGATCATGCACATGGCTGCAAAGCTCATGTTCCCGGTCTTTCGAAGCAGGAAGTATGCCGGAACGCCGATCGCCGCGGCGATGGAAAAACAGATCAGCTGCCGCTTCGTCAGGTTGAAAAAGATCTTGGATTTGACCTTGGTCAGGTCTCTTGGTACTGAAATATAGGCTGACAAATTCATTCCTCCTTAATGCGCGTTGATAATGTTAGGCCGATATCGGCCTAACGTGCTGAATGCCAGGTAAAAAATAAGACCGATATTCGGTCTCAATAACGCATTGATATGCGATTGTTACACGAAAGTATCGGTCTAATTCTGAGTTACTTTAGGCTCTTCTGGCATAGGTGTGGA